>Ga0265293_10011410_pt1 | contig 12105 bp, 8 predicted proteins | sample Munlanlewell138R_FD_192505 | JGI IMG/M metagenome (GOLD analysis project Ga0265293, IMG submission 192505) | Leachate microbial communities from a municipal landfill in Southern Ontario, Canada - Leachate well 138R | ecosystem: Engineered > Solid waste > Landfill > Unclassified | place: Canada... | reverse complement strand
CAGTACCTTCGCCTGAAAGCGCAGGCTGGCGCGCATCTGCTGTTTTACCGGATGGGCGATTTCTATGAAATGTTCTACGACGACGCCGAACGCGCGGCGCGTCTGCTGAACCTGACGCTGACCAAACGCGGCACATCAAACGGCGCCCCCATCCCTATGGCCGGCGTACCCTTTCACGCCATGGAAGGTTACCTGGCACGATTGGTCGCGCTGGGTGAGTCCATCGCCATCTGCGAGCAAGTGGGTGACCCCGCCACCAGCAAGGGGCCGGTCGAGCGCCAGATTGTCCGTATCGTCACGCCTGGTACGTTAACCGACGAAGCATTACTGCCTGCAAAGGCCGACCGCCTGATCGCAGCGGCGTGGATAACCAAACAAGGCAAAACACAGACTGCGGCGCTGGCGTGGATGAATCTGGCCAACGGTCAGTTTGCTGTCTCGGAATGCACACCCGAACTGCTGGACACCGAATTACACCGGGTGGCACCCGCCGAACTCATCTGCCCTGAAGGCCAGAATCTGTCATTAAACGATGGCACCCCCGTTCGACACCTGCCCGACTGGCATTTCGAAAAAGACAGCGCCCGCAGTACGTTGTTGAACCACTTCGGTACCGACTCGCTGGCCGGGTTTGACCTGGCCGACACCAGCCCGTGTATCGGCGCGGCTGGTGCCCTGCTGTACTACGTGCGCCAGACGCAAAGCCAGGCACTCAGCCATATCCAGGGTATACGGGTCGACCGCCCCGGCCAGTATGTGGTGCTCGACCCGGTCACCCGAAAAAACCTGGAATTGACCGAAACCTTGTCGGGCGAAGCCGGCCCTACCCTGTTTTCAACGCTGGACCATTGCCAGACCCCGATGGGAAGCCGGCTGCTGCGCCACTGGCTGCACCACCCGTTGCGCGACAATGCGCCGGTCCTTGAACGCCAGGACATCATCGCGTGCCTGCTGTCGCCTGCGGCCAGGCAAGACGCCTTCAGCGCCAACCCGCTTTTTGCCCTGCGACAATTGCTGCGAAACTTTCCCGACATCGAGCGGATTGCCACCCGTATTGCCTTGCGATCGGTTCGCCCGCGTGAACTGGCCAGCCTGCGCGATGCACTGCACCTGTTACCGGAACTGGCCCGCCATCTTCTGAGCGCATTCACGCCTGACGGCGCGCTTACGCAGCAGACGGAACGACTGAATTTGCCACCTGATCTTGCCCGCACGCTTGATGCGGCAATCGCCCGGGAGCCTGCCGTCATGGTGCGTGACGGCGGTGTCATTGCCACGGGCTACGACGACGAGCTCGACGAGCTGCGGCGTCTGGCCGCCGATAATGGCGACTTCCTGCTGACGCTGGAAGCCCAGGAACGCGAACGCACCGGCATCGCCAATCTGCGCGTTGAATTCAACCGCGTGCACGGGTTCTTTATTGAAGTGAGCAAGGGACAAACTGACAAAGTGCCCGACGACTACCGGCGTCGGCAAACGCTGAAAAATGTCGAACGCTACATCACACCTGAACTGAAAACCTGGGAAGACAAGGTGCTGTCGGCCAAGGATCGCAGTCTGGCCCGCGAAAAATACCTGTTCGAGCAGCTGCTCGATACCCTGGCAGGCAGCGCCCCCCTCTTGTCGGCCTGTGCCAGTGCCCTTGCCCACATTGATGCGCTTGCGGCGTTGGCCGAGCATGCGCAGACCTGCCAATGGGTTGCCCCCACCCTGTCCGACACGGCCGGGATTCACATCGGGCAGGGGCGCCACCCGGTGGTCGAGCACAGCATCGAACGCTTTATTCCGAATGACTGCACCCTTGATACCGCCCGGCGCATGCTGCTGATTACAGGCCCGAACATGGGGGGTAAATCAACCTATATGCGCCAGGTAGCGCTGATTGTGCTGCTGGCACGCATCGGTAGTTTCGTGCCGGCCGCTGCAGCCACCATCGGCCAGATTGATCGCATTTTCACGCGCATTGGCGCCGCCGATGACCTGGCTGGCGGTCGCTCGACCTTCATGATGGAAATGACGGAAGCTGCCGCCATTCTGGCTGCCAGCACGCCAAACAGCCTGGTACTTATGGATGAAATTGGCCGGGGCACCTCGACCTATGACGGTCTGGCGCTGGCCTGGGCCATCGCCCACCGCCTGCTGACCCACAATCAGGCCCTGACCTTGTTTGCTACCCACTACTTCGAAATCACCCGCTTGCCCAACGAGGTACCGGGCGCCGTGAATGTTCACCTGGCGGCGGCCGAGTCGCCCGCAGGCATTGTATTTCTGCATGAAGTCCAACCCGGGCCCGCCAGCCGCAGCTACGGTATTCAAGTAGCCCAACGTGCCGGCATCCCTGCTGCAGTCATTCGGCATGCCGGCAAAGAACTGGCGCGACTGGAAACCGCCGGCGGGGCAACGCCACAGCTCGACCTGTTTTCTGCCCTTACTGAAACAGACTCTTTGCCCGATGAGCCATCAAATCCGGCACCGGCCAACGACCCGGCCCTGGCACAACTGCGCGACACCCTTGAACAGGTCAACCCGGATACACTGACCCCCCGCGAAGCCCTCGAACTGATCTACACCTTGCGATCCCGACTCCATGAACATTGACCTCCCCCTTGCCTTGCTGGGCAACATCAGCCCCGCCGAATTCATGCGCGACTACTGGCAGCGCAAGCCCTTGCTGATCCGGCAGGCCATCCCCGGGTTCAAACCCTCGCTATCCATTGCCGACATCAAGGATCTGGTCAAACGCGAGGAAGTTGAGTCGCGCCTGATCTGGCACGATGACGAGGGCTGGCACATGAAAACCGGGCCCTTCAACCGCTTGCCCGGCGCGCGCAAACCCGACTGGACGATTCTGGCCCAGAACGTTGATGCGCATGATGACAACATGGCCGCCCTGATGCACCAGTTCCGCTTCATCAGCGACGCCCGCCTTGATGACGCCATGATCAGCATCGCTACCGAGGGTGGCGGCGTCGGCCCGCACTTTGACAGCTACGATGTATTCCTGCTGCAAGCAGTCGGGCAGCGTCGCTGGCGTATCAGCACGCAAGACGACCTTTCACTCGTGCCCGGGTTGCCGCTCAAGATCCTGGCCAACTTTCAGGCTGAACAAGAGTTTGTACTGGAGCCAGGCGATATGCTGTACCTGCCGCCGCATGTGGCCCACGACGGCGTGGCACAGGGCGACTGCATGACAATTTCGATCGGGTTCCGGGCGCCCACGGCAGGCGCATTGGCGCGTGGCCTGCTGGATGCAGCGGGCGACCAGGTCATGGCCCTTCTGGGGGATGACAGTGGCTTGTATGCCAACCCGCCACTGCCTGGCCCTGTGCTGAGTGATACCTACAAAGACCGGGGCGCTTTAGCCACGACACACCCGGCGCAGTTACCTGAGAGCCTGGTTGACGCGGCCCTGGCCGCGGTGCAGCGCGTGACGTTCACCCCGGCACTGGCCGAGCGTTTTCTGGGCCAATGGTTGACCGAGCCGTCACGCGCGGCCTGGTTTGAGGCCGGCGACCACAGCCTTGACCTGGGCGCCGGACTGCCAACGCAAGGGCGTTTCGTGCTTGATCGCTGCACCCGCATGATGTACCGGGGCACCAGCCTGTTTATTAATGGGGAAGTGGCCCCGCTACTGGCGCAAGGCTGGTTGATACGCCTGGCCGACGAACGCGGGTTGACTGCTGCTGAATTGAACCGTGCCCAACCTGCGGATGACGCCCTGGGCATGCTGACGGCCTGGCTGGATGACGGCTGGCTTCAGTATCTGCCCGAGTAACAGACGACAAGATCAGTGCCATAGCGCAAATGCAGCGTCTGTGTGCCGGGCCTTGCCGGCCGGCACACAGGAAACCGTTTACATATTGGCAGACAGCACGCTAATGATACGTTTGGCTGTATCGGAGTTGTCTTGCTGCCCGTTGGCATCGAGCACGGTCACGACCGAGCTGTTACCCTGGTCAGCCACACGGATACGGAATGTGCGGGGTTCGGACGTACCCTTGCCGCCAAACATACGCTGGAAGATGTTGGGCTGCTCGATTTTCTGACCGGTGTCTGTGTCGAGGTAACGAACATAGTAATCGCCGGCCGAACGGTCACGATCTTCAACATAGAAACCGGCAGAATCAATGGCCACGCCAACACGACGCCAGGCGCGGTCGAAGGGCTCGCCAAGTGCCAGTGCGGCCTGACCGGAAACTGCCGTCTCGATGACCGGTGAACCGGATTGTTTCTGGGCTTCGGTAACCTTGGCCTGGGCTGTCTGGACATCGGTGCCCAGGAACACCATTAACCGGGCCAGCATGGCGGCGTTCAGATTGGGGTCTTCTTTACCTGCCACCCATTTCCAGCCCGCGTTGTCGGCAGTGCCGGTTTCAACCATTTGCTGGTGGCTGATATAGACCTCTGTTTTGCCGTTGACACGCTCGATGCGGGTACGGAAGCGCTCGCGCTCGCCGCTGTCGAAAACCTGGTCAAAAATGGCACCCAGAGCAGACTTGATCCAGCCCTCGGGAATTTTGGAGCGGTTTTCGGCCCAATCGGTAACGACCATACCAGCCAGCGGGTCTTGTGTCTGGATCGTGAAGCCTTGCTCACCCCAGAATTCAATGATTTGCGGGTAAACCTGTTCGGCAGGACGGTTGACAACAAGCCAGCGCATGTCGCCATCACGCATGACGTTGACATCGTCTACCGACGGAAGAATGTTTTGTGCGCCGGTGCTTGAGCCCCGGTCTTGCTGGGCTGCGGCGTACTGGCTGAACGTTGTGGACCCTTCGGGTGCACGGTAACGTGCGTCGCGATTGGCCTGGGTAAGATCGGGCGGAATGCTGAGCGGATCGCCGGCAACCGTACTGCGATACTTGACTGAATCTTCGGTACCCATGACTTGATTCAGTTGGGAACAACCCGACAGCAAAGCCACGCCCACAGCAAGGGTAAGGGCAGAAAAGCGTTTGTTTAAGCGCATCTTGATCATTAAATTAAGCCCACGTCTTTTAAAGCGTTGCGCACCACGACGTGGTACTGCTCGTTTAAGGGAGTTAAAGGTAAACGACACCCGGACTGGACCAGGCCCATTTCGGCCATGGCCCACTTGACGGGAATAGGATTGGCTTCGACGAACAATACCTTGTTGAGCTGGGCCAGACGCCCGTTGAGTTCGCGAACGCGGGGCACGTTGCCATCGAGTGCTGCCATGCACAGTTCGTGCATAAGGCGAGGCGCCACGTTGGCAGTTACCGAGATATTGCCGCGCGCACCCAGCAAGATAAGCGCAGCTGCGGTGGCGTCGTCGCCACTGAACACCTGGAATGTATCGGGTTTGTGATGCAAAAGCCAGCCGCCACGGCCAATATCGCCGGTGGCATCTTTGATGCCGATAATGCCGGGCACCTGCGCCAGACGCAACACGGTGTCATTGCTCATGTCGGCAACCGTACGCCCCGGCACGTTATACACGATGGACGGCAAATCGACGGCTTCAGCAATAGCGCGAAAGTGACGGTAGATGCCTTCCTGGGTGGGGCGGTTGTAATACGGCACCACCGACAAACCTGCCTGGGCGCCAGCCTTTAGTGCGTACCCGGACAGTTCAATGGCTTCCGCCGTGGAGTTGCCGCCAACACCGGCAATAACCGGAATGCGCCCTGCCGCATGCGTTACCGCTTCACGGATAAGTTCGGCGTGCTCTTCCATGCTGACGGTGGGTGATTCCCCGGAGGTACCCACGACGACCAGCGCATCGGTACCTTCTTGCACGTGCCAATCGATTAGTTTGCGATACGCCGGCAGATCGAGGCTGCCATCGGGAAGCATCGGGGTGGCCAGAGCCACCATGCTGCCCTGAAACGCGGGCATCGCCGTTTCGGTACTGACCATAATGAGAATACACTCCGAGAATTCAAGATAACGCTAAAGTTTAACGGATTAGCCGTAAAACAGATATTGCCCGCCAGCGGTTTTTTTAAAGAAACAGGCGCACAATACCCTGCCCGAACAACAGCAGGGGCTGCAGCAGCACCCAAAGCGCACCCGTCAGCATCAGGACGATAAGAACAAGCATGCCATAGGGTTCGATTTTCTGATACTGCCACGCCAGGCGATCGGGCAGCAAACTGAACACCACACGCCCGCCATCAAGCGGAGGCAAGGGCAACAGGTTCAGCGCCATCAGGACCAGATTGACATTGATGCCGGCAAACGCCATTTTTACCCAGAAGTCCGTCGGGCTCATGCCCGACGAAATAAACAGCTTCAACGACAGTGCCCACAAGATGGCCATGAAAATATTCGACCCTGGACCAGCCAGCGCCACCCACAACATGTCACGCTTGGGGTTGCGCAAACGCCCCCAGTCGACAGGTACCGGCTTGGCCCAGCCAAACAGCATGCCGGCCCCACCCATCATTTTGGTGGTGAACAACAGGAACAGCGGCACGACAATAGTGCCGATGGGATCGATGTGTTTAACAGGATTCAGGGTGACACGGCCCAGTTGCCAGGCAGTCGGGTCACCAAACATGCGGGCGACATACCCGTGCGCCGCTTCATGCAGGGTGATGCCGAAGAGCACCGGCAGGGCATACACCGTGATCGTTTGAATAAGGGAATCAAAGCCCATGAAAGTATCCGCCAGGGTTAATCAAGGCCGAGGCTGGCCAGGTCACCCTGCCCCCGGCGTATCACGACAGGCTCGGAACCGGTCAGGTCAATGACCGTGGTAGGCTCAAGCGGGCAGGCACCACCGTCAATGACAGCAGCCAGAACGTGTCCGTAGCGCTCGAGGATTTCTTCGGCGTCGTTCAGCGGCAGCACTTCGTCTTCGGGAATAAGCGTAGTCGACATAAGCGGCGCACCAGCCTGGGCCAGCAGCTCGAGGGCGACCGGGTGGTTGGGTACACGGATACCAATGGTTTTACGCGACGGGTGTGAAACCCGGCGTGGCACTTCGCGCGTGGCCTCAAGGATGAACGTCCAGGGGCCGGGCGTTGCCATTTTCAGGAAACGGTACTGCCGGTTGTCGACCCTGGCAAACTGGCCGATTTCAGCCAGGTCGCGACACAGCAAGGTAAGGTGATGACGCTCATCGAGACCACGGATGCGACGCAACGCATCGGCCGCCGCCTTGTCATCGAGATGCGCCACAACGGCATAACTGGAGTCAGTCGGCAAGGCGACCAAACCGCCTTTTTCGATGAGTTGGCTGGCCTGCTTGAGCAAACGGGGCTGAGGATTTTGCGGATGAACAGTGAATAATTGGGCCATGTGTTTTGCATGTAAAAATCAAGCCCACATAGTACGCGATCAGCGCCCATGAAAAAAGCCGCGCTTTGTGCGCGGCTTTTTGAATTTTGGGGTGACCGATGGGGCTCGAACCCACGACAACCGGAATCACAATCTTGCTTCCCATAAATAGACAGAAACTGAAACGCAGCTAAATCAAGGACTTGCAGCGGTAGCCACCCTTTATATAGCTGCGTTTTAGTGCCTATTTTGGCCTACTTCGGTCAAGATTTGGTCAATGGATTACCACCCTTAAGCCGGTCCGTTGAGCCGGATGCACTTGGCATAGTACTCGAGGCTGCGCTTGGGGATGCGTTTCAGTGAGGGCTGGTCGATGTGTATCAGGCCGAAGTGCTTGCGCAGGCCCAGCACCCATTCCCAATTGTCCGTCGAAGACCAATAGAACATCCCCTTCAGCTTGACGCCTTGCTGGTAGGCGTCGTGGGCGGCCCGGATATATCCTTGCATGTACTTGATGCGCAAGGGGTCGTTCACCCATCCATCCTTGGGAGCTTCTTCGGCCACGGGAAAGCCGAACTCCGTGGCGATGATGTCGGGTGCATCGTAGTCTTTGTGAGCTTTTAGCAGCACCTTGGTATACGTGTCGGGGTCATAGGGCAGTTCATCGGTTCGTTCGAGCTCGGCGGGCGGCTCAACCAGCGCGATACCCACCGGAGAATCAGGGTCGGCCTTGACGAACGACCGGGAGTAGAAGTTCAAGCCGAAGAAATCGGGCTTGACCGCAATGGCCTCCATATCGCCGTTCTGAATGTAGGGTTCCACCAGCGGCAGGACCAAAGAAGGATACCCGCGACCATAAGCCGGCGCGGGAACCGCCTCGTTCCATAGAACATCCATGAAGCGTGCGGCTGCCACGTCTTCGGCGCTGCCAGAGGGGGCTTCGAACGGCATGATGTTGAAGGCGGATGAAACCCGTGTGCCAGAGGACGTGTTTGCCCGGACGGCCGTCAGCGCCCTGCCGTGTGCAAGGTTGACATGATGGAGGGCCGCCCCCAAGTAGCGCCGGGATCGGTAGCCCGGAGCGAAAATGCCTTGACCATAGCCAAAGATGGGAATGATGCCGGGCTCGTTGAACAGCAGCCAGGTCTTGGCCCGGTCGCCCACCAGGCGCGCCATGATTTCGGCGTAGTCCCCCATTCTGCGGCTGATGTCGCGATCCAGAAAATCGCCGGCCCATAACGGGATGTCCCAATGGAACAAGGTCGGAACAGGCTCCAGGCCATGCTCCAGCATGGCGTCGATCATGCGATCGTAGTGATCCAGGCCCCGCATATTGGGAGCGCCCGGGGATTCGGGCTGCACTCGCGACCAGGCAAAAGAAAACCGAAACGCCTTTACGCCGGAAGCCTGCAGCAGTTTGAATTCGTCCAGATAGCGGGAGTCGAATTCGGTATTGCGCACGTTGTTCGTGCCGTCCGCAGAGCCGCCGATGTTGTCGATGAAGACGTCCCAATTGCTACGTCCGCGATTGGCGCGGCTTTCCGATTCGGGCGCCGAGGTTGCCACGCCCCACAAGAAGTCTTGGCCAAAGGTCGGCTCTTTGGCCCAGGCAAAACGCGGCAGTATCGTGGCCGCGGTCGTAGCGCCCATTCCTTTGAGGAAGGCGCGGCGGGAGATCGGAAGTACAGACATCATTCGCTCGTCGTAGGAAGGTGAGGAAGCCGGAGCTCCATGAGATGCATACGAAATGCATTGTTGTTCTAGTTATAGCCACTGCCAGGACCTAGTGGAGGGCGTCATGGGCCGGATTCGTCTCTAATCTGGAGCGTTTTTCTCCCAAGAGAATTTTTTGACGGCAGCATCATCCGGCTTGTGTCCTGTATGGGACCCCCATACATCTGGATGCGCGAACCGGCTAAACAATGCGCTAGTCGTCGGCAGGCGGAATGCGCGTAGCGATGTAGCGATGAAACAGGATGGAGGAAGAGTCCGGGTCGCACGGCATGGCCTTTTGCAGGCCGCGCAATTCTTTTGGGGCGACGCCGAACCTATCGTGAAAGAAACGCGAAAACTGCGATCGGCTCGAGAAGCCGCATTTATAGGCAAGCTCCTTCAGCGACAGCCTCTGGCCGTGCTTGTGCAGGATCATGCGATACGCCTGATCCAGACGTTTGTCCCTGATCAGCCGCGCCACGCCCTTGTCAGACTCGAACGTCCGGTATAGATGCGAGTGCGACAGCCTGAAGTGCTGCATGATGGACTTGGGCCCGAGTGACGGGTCCGCAAGATGGCGGTCGATGTATTCGATGATGCGCTGCCGCATCGAGAGGTTGATCGCCATGCATTGCTCGTGTGTCAAGGTGGCTCCGCTAAGAGCCGCTTTTACGAGCATCATCAGCGATTCACCCACGCCCGGCATGGCGTGGGCCTCCATGTCGTCGAGCAGGCCATCGAGCGACACGATGAAATCGAACAGCAGCCGGTTGGTGGGCACATTGCCCCGCAGCACCACGCCGTGCAGGTTCCGTGTTGTCCGGTTTTGGCCGATGTCTTTGCGAGGGATGACGAGAGTAATCCTGGCGCCGGCTTCCTTCAGGCTGATCAATGGACGCGCAAGGTCCAGGATGAACATGTCGCCGGGCCGGGCGAGCAGATCTTTGCCGGCGAAATCACCCCGGTATTCTCCGGCGAGAATCAGTTGCAGCAAGTAGAAATCCAGATCCGTCTGAGTGATTAGGCTGGACGTGCGTTTGCAGTATTGTCGGTTGAACGTCGTGTTGCCCAGCACCATGTTGCCGAACAGGCGCGAGCGCACCGATCCCGATATGCCTTCGTCGCCCGCGGGCGTGATTTCATACAGCAGGGATGACGTCTCGCGCCAGAAATCGTCACGTATCGATTCCTCGACCATGTCGGTCGAGATGTAGAAACCACCTTCCATCATGTTTTCTCCGGCAGCGAATCAAACGGTTGAACGACGCGTTAAGCTGCATGATTCAATCATGAAAGGGCAGCGATAGCGTCAGGTAGACGGCGGTGCCTTCGACACGGTTCCGGGTATTGAACTCACGCAAAACCTTCAAGCGCGCCTGGATGGGTGTGTTTTCCCACTTGAATGCATGGCTGGCCGTGAGCCCAAGGGCGGCCGTGCGTCCGCGAAATCCGCCAAGCACCGCGCCGTCTCCGCTGTCATCGCTGATCTGCTGATGATAATAGCCGATGGCGCCCAGGGTGGTGCCAGGGCCGGCGATGTCGCGGGAGACCGCGGCCTCCAGGTGCCACTCTGTGCCGGTTCGGTAATTCGTCTTCGGGTTGTTGCCGTTGAAGGTCACGCCGACCACGCCGGATATGTCCCAGCCTACGGCGGGGTCGTACCAGGTCCCGGCCATGGACACGTCGGCGCCCCAGCGATGAAAGGCGATGTTCGACATGGAGTTCTCTCGATAATGTCCGGCGGGCACGTTGACCATGCCGACAAGGCTCCAGTGATAGGATCCGTTTTGCCACCCCAATGTGCCGGTGACGACCGGATCGCCCAGGGTCGTCACGCGGCTGGTGGTGTCGCCGGCGTAAGGGCCGAGCACCAGATCGGCATCGATGTACTGATGGCCGTAAGGCAGGGTCAGCCCCAGTGCCAGCCGGCCGTCCAGCAACTTGTACGGTGTGGACCAGACCAGGGTCGGCAGATTGATCAGAGCCTGTGCTTTGAGGCCGACGGCCACCTGGCCGCCGGTGGGCAGGGATTGCGATGCGTCCGCCCGCGCCGTGTAGTAGTAGACGTCGTTCTGCAGATACAAGCCGGGCGCGGGCACGACGCCGGCCATCGGGCCCTTGGACCCCAGCAGATAGAAGCTGCTGCCGTTTTCCGAGGCGAGGGCTTGCGTGCCCGTCAGCGACAGTGCCGCGCTGAAGGCCAGCGCGGCTAACCACGATTTTTGCTTGACGCGCTGCTTCATGCCACGCCGTTCATCTTGATGCATTTCGCGTAATAGGCCAGGCTGGCCTTGGGTGTGCGCTTCTGTGTGGCGCGATCCACCTGGATCAGCCCGAAGGTTTTGGTGAAGCCCATGGCCCACTCCCAATTGTCCGTGGCGGCCCAGTAGAAAACGCCGCGCAGCTTGACGCCCTGATCGACGGCCTGATGCGCCGCCTGTAAATAAGACCGCAGATAAGTGCTGCGCTTGGGGTCCTGCACAACCCAGTCCACGGGCTGGGGATCTTCCAGTGGGAAGCCCGTCTCAGTGACGTAGATGTCGGGGGCGCCGTATTCGGTGTGAATGCGAAGCAGTATCTCGGTAAGGCCGTCGGGCTCGACCGGCAGCATCTGCGTGGGGATGAGTTTATTGGGGAAATGATCGACCAGCGGCATGAAGCCGAGGGGCGACCCGGCCGCCGCCTGAGCATAGACGCGCGCGTAGTAATTGACTCCGAGGCAGTCGGGCCGCGCCGCGATGTTCTCCATGTCGCCGGCTTTGACAAATGGTTCGACCAGCGCGCGCACTTTTTCGGGATAATCGCGGCCGAACAAGGGGTCCAGCCATGCGCCGTTCCAGAAAGCTTCGGCCATTTCGGCGGCTTGCGCGTCCTCGGGCGAGTCGGTCGCAGGACGTGCCGATTGACAGTTGATGGTGGTGGAAACCCGAGCGTCCTTGGGCAGGTTGGCGCGGGCCGCCGCTATCATCAGGCCCTGGGCCAGATTCTGGTGATGCACCGCCGCGCCCGTTGCTTGCATCAACGCCAGGCCCGGCGCATGAATGCCCAGGGCATAGCCGGCGGCCGCCACGGTGTTCGGTTCATTCAGCGCCAGCCACAGTCCAATGCGGTCGCCGAAGCGGCGTGTCAATATGTCGGCATAGTCGG
>Ga0265293_10011409_pt1 | contig 12105 bp, 11 predicted proteins | sample Munlanlewell138R_FD_192505 | JGI IMG/M metagenome (GOLD analysis project Ga0265293, IMG submission 192505) | Leachate microbial communities from a municipal landfill in Southern Ontario, Canada - Leachate well 138R | ecosystem: Engineered > Solid waste > Landfill > Unclassified | place: Canada... | reverse complement strand
ATATATTTGATTCAAAATATATATATTCACCAATATTTTTTTCTAATTCATCAATAGTTTTAAGTGGTCTTTCAATTCCTAAAGTTGATAATTCTAAATAATAATCATCTGGTAATAAATTATCTAATTTTTCTAAAACTTCTTTATGGATAAGTTCTAATTCATTACTATTTAATGTATTATCTATTAAAACAGTAATTCCTGAATCATTTCCGATTTTAGTTTTTTCTAAACTATATAAAACTAAATTATGTTGCTTAAATATTTTATTAATTTCATCTTTAATTAAATTTAAATTTGCCATCATTCACTCCAAAAAATAAGTGGAAACCTTAAGCCCCACTTCATCATCTTTAAAATTATAACATTAAATAATTTAAATGACAACAAAAAGATTGAAATATGCTAAAATGTAGTAAAGAAAGAAGGTTGTTTTATGAAAAAAGGTTTATATGCAGGAACTTTTGATCCACCTACTTATGGTCATTTAGATATGATTAAAAGAGCAGCTAAATTAGTTAATCATTTATATATTGTTGTAGCTGATAACCCCCGGAAAAATACAATTTTCTCGGTTGATGAAAGAGTTAAAATGTTAGAGAAACTAACTAATAAATACTCTAATGTATCAATTACTTATACTGATGATTTAGTTGTTAGATTTGCTGAATTAAATAAAATTAGAATTTTATTTAGAGGTTTAAGAAATATTGCTGATTATGAAAATGAATATCAACTATATCAATTTAACCGTAATTTAAATCCTAATGTTGAAACCGTGGTTTTATTTCCTACTTCAAGAAACCATTTTGTTTCATCCTCATCAATTAAAGAATTAGTATATCATCATGCTGATATATCTAAATATGTGCCTAAATTAATCTTAGATGAGGTTATTAAAGGCTTACCTAAAAAATAATTGCTTTATAATAAATTGTTTTCTTTAAAAAAGTCAAACAATTTATTATCATTTATATTAGGAGCAACTAAAGTTTCTTTTTTTACATAATCTTTCCACTTTGAATTACCCATAATAACACCTATATCACCTTTATTAATCATTTCGATGTCATTATGACCATCGCCAATGGTAATAAGTAAGTGATCTGGGTGTTTTTTTATGATTAAATCGATTGCCTTTTCTTTAGTTACATCAGGATAAGTTAAATCAAGTCCACCCTCATGCCATAAATAAGGTTTGAACTTAGGATATTTATTACATATTTTTAATAGTTTTTCATTATCTTTATTAAACATCCATAATTGATATACTTTATTATTTAAATAAAATAAAGGATTAATTACTGGTGGTTTTTTTGTATATCCCGTAAAAGCAAACTTTACGTTATCATCAAAAAAGCTAACCGCTTCTTCATTAAACCCAACCATTCCTAGTGATTGTTTATTTTTATAAGTATCATCTAAAATAAGTTTAATATCTTCTTTAGCAATTACTCTTTCATAAATAAGTTTTTTATTCTCAATAATGATAGCCCCATTAACTAATATTTGATATTTAAAATATTTCTTAATTCTTTTTAAACCATCTAATTTAGATGGTCCTCGACCAGTCGCAAACCCTAATATGTAATTAGGATTTTTAGATAAGGTTTTAATTAATTTAATTGTTTGTCGATATATCTTACTTCCAGGAGATGTTTTAATTGTATTATCGATATCAAATATATATATTCTTTTCATAATTACCTCTATTATTATTTTAACATAAACATTTTAATTCACTTTTTTAAAAAATCATGTATAATGGAATTAGAATTTATTAACGTATGAGGATTTAAATATGACACAAAATAAATTGCTGAAAACCGGCGAAATCGGAGTTTTTGCATTAGGCGGGTTAGGCGAAGTCGGCAAAAACACGTATGTATATGAAATAGAAAACCAAATATTTATTGTCGATGCGGGCATTCTTTTTCCTGATGAGGACTTATTAGGAATTCATTATGTTATTCCTGATTATGATTATTTAATGAAAAACGAAGAAAGAATTGTCGGCCTTTTTATTACGCATGGACATGAAGACCATATAGGGGCAATCCCTTATTTATTAAAACAAGTAAAAATTCCTAAAATCTATGCATCAGGAATTGCGATTGATTTAATTGAAAATAAACTTAGTGAACATAAAGGCTTATTAGTTCCTAAAATAGAAGAATATAAAGCTTATTATTCTTACCGTTTTAAAGGTGCTGAAGTATCTTTTATTAGATTGAATCACTCAATCCCTGATATGTTTGGGATTGTCTTTAAAACAAAGGATGGAAATATTTTCCATACTGGTGATTTTAAAATTGATTACACTCCAGTGGGACCACATGCTGAATATGAAAAATTAGCTAATTTAGGTGATGGAAATACTTTATTATTAGTTTCTGATTCAACTAATGCTAAAGAAGATCATTTAATTCAATCAGAATCAAAAGTTGGTAAATCAATTAATGAATTATTTACAAGAATTAAAGGAAGAATAATTATCGCAACCTTCGCCTCTAATATGTACCGAATTCAACAAATAATTGAAGCTGCTGAATTAACGGAAAGAAAGGTTGCTGTTTTTGGTCGTTCAATGGAAAAAGCCATCGAAATTGGAAGACAATCAGGTTATATAAAAGCTAAGAAAAATACAATTATTGATGCTAATGATATTAATGAATATGAATTAAGTGAAACTTGTATATTAGTAACCGGAAGTCAAGGTGAACCGCTTGCAGCATTAAGCAGGATTGCTAATGGTTCACATCGTCAAATAAAATGTGTAAAAGGTGATACGGTTATCTTTTCTTCATCACCAATTCCTGGTAATCAAGATCCAATTAATCGGACAATTAATCTTTTATATCGTCAAGATGTAAATGTTATTACTCACGGACCAATTGCTGATACTCATACCTCAGGACATGGTGCTGCACCTGATTTAAAATTAATGTTAACTCTAACCAAACCAAAATACTTTATCCCAATGCATGGTGAACATCCAATGCTTAAACATCACCGGAGACTCGCAATTGATGTTGGTGTTAAAAAAGATAATATTTTAGTAATGGATAATGGTGATGTTGCCGCTTTAACAAAAAACTCCTTAAGATTGGCAGGTAGAGTTACTAGTGGTGATGTTTATATCGATGGCACTGGAATCGGAAATATTAGTAACCATGTCTTAAGAGAACGTAAAATTTTATCTGAGGAAGGAATGTTTACGATTATCCTAACAATTAATAAAAATAAAAAAATATTAGCTAACCATCCGACAGTAATCTCAAGAGGGTTTATTTATATGAAAAGTAATGTTGATCTAACTAACCTTTTAATTGATGATGTAAAAAAAGTAGTTCTAAATGAACTACCTAACCCACAATATTCAGAAGATAATATGAGAAAATCAATTATTGATACTTTATCTAAAAAGATTTATGAGATTACTTTAAGAAGACCTTTAATCCTTCCTGTTATAATGAACATTTAAACATTAATGATTATCTAAAACTTCTTTAAAAGCTTTAAAAACTAGTTTTGTTATATAGGCATCTTTTTTAGCATCATGAACTTGATTTAAATTTTCTTTTTGATAATATCTTTGATAAGCATCAAAAAGACCTAAATCATTGACTAAATTATAATAATCTTTATGCAGCTTTAACAAATCAATAAACATTATTTGATTTGTTAGAGCTTTTTTTTGATGAATTTTATATGATTCTTGTAAAACATCAATGTCATTTTTTCCCCAAACAACTAATTTAGGATTATATGCATTTATAATTTTTTCTAAATCATTGTAAAAATAATGATAATCTTTCGCCTTACCGTAATATTTATATTCATTTAAACTTAAAAAATTAATAGTTCTTTTATTAATCATATTATTATTTTTAGGTAAAAGATAATAACTATCATTTTTAATTACTTCTAAATCTTTATTAACAAGATAGTAACCAACTTGAATTATTTCAGGTTTGAATTGTCTTTTTCTAAAACCTGGCATAGTCATCTCAAAATCAATAAATAAAAATTTATCATATTTATTTAAGACATCTTTCATATCCGCTCTTAAAAGATTAATATCATAAAGGAGTTTTCGCGGATTTAAACTAATAATTTGGTTAAAGTAATCAACACCGTATATATATAGAAGTTTTTGGCCATATCTTTTTAATTGTCTTTTTCCAACTTTAAAATCAACTAAAACATTTCTACCTAAATAAGGTAAATATATTTTAGCCATTCTGTTAGTTAAATAAAAAGCATATTTTTTATTGTTAATAATCGCGTAAAATAGCCTTTTTTTATAATCAACACTTAAAACAATTACTCTGATCATAATATTTCCTTCATTCTTTTAATAACTTCTTGGGGAATGCCAAGTTTTATTAATTGTTCATCGCTAGCATTTTTAATTTCTTCGATGCTTTTAAATGATTTTAATAACTTTGTTTTTCTTACCTTTCCTAATCCCTTAATATCATCTAAAATTGAAGCGTAATCTTTTCTAGTTTTAGTTTTTCTAAAGAAACTAACCGCAAACCTATGTACTTCTTCTGATAAACGGTTTAAAAATTGATAAAGCGGTGAATGTTTTTTTAGTGGATAAGATTGATTATTATAAATGATTGCCTCTAGGTTGTGATAATTATCTTTTTTTAAACCGATGACGGGAATATTTAAATTAAAATCATTAATTACTGATAAAGCCGCATTTACTTGGCCTAATCCACCATCGATGGCGATTAAGTCAGGCATAACTCTTTTTTCCATCATTAGTCTAAAATATCTCCGGTAAATGACTTCTTTCATTCCTTGATAATCATCATTTGTAGTAGTTTTTAAATGATACTTACGATATTTTTTAGGGCTAAATTTATAATCCTCCCAAACAACCATTGCTGAGACTGGATTAGTTCCAAATAAATGAGAGTTATCAAAAACTTCTATATAGTTAACATCCTTTTTAACTATTTCGCTTAATTCTTTTAATTGCTCATTAATTCTTTCAGATCTATTTCTAAATAACTCACTATGGTTTTCTAAATCATCTTTCGCATTTTTTAAGGCGAGATCAACTAAATGTTTTTTATCTCCTCTTTTAGGAATAAATACTTTGGTGTCAAAATAATGATTTAATAAAGATAAGTCAAGTCTATCATCAAATAATAGTTCTTGAGGTAATAAAACTTGTTCATAATAATTTTTTAAATATACTAATAATGTATCAATTGGGTTTTCTAAATAAGATACAATAATCCGGTGACTATCTAAGATATGACCTTGACGCATTAATAATATATGAATTGCTAAATCATCTTTATTATAAGCAAATGAAATAAAGTCCCGATCTTTAAAATCATTTAAATTAACGATTTGTTTTTGGGTGGTTTCATTGATGGCATTAATCATTTCAAGATATTCTTTGGCTTTTTCAAATTCTAAATTATTTGATGCTTCGTTCATTCTTTTTTCGATATCACTAATAACACTTTTAGTATCGCCTTTTAAAAACCTAGTAATCGCGTTAATATGAGGTTTATAATCAACATCGGGGTTTTTACAAGGTCCGATACATAAACCAATATTATAGTAGATACATGGTGTTTTACTTAAAGGATTACATCTTCTTAAAGGGTATAATTTTTGAAGTATTTTTAAAGTTTTTCTTGCACTTGTAACATTGGGATAAGGACCAAATAAAGTTTTATTTTTTTCAGGCTTTAAATATCTTTTAACGATTAACATTGGATGTTTTTCATTCGTTATCTCAATATAAGGATAACTCTTATCATCAACTAATTTTATATTATAAATTGGTGCGTATTTTTTTATTAAGTTATATTCTAAAATTAAAGCTTCTTTTTCAGAGTTAGTTAAAACATACTCAAAATCATTAATTTCTGAAACTAATTTTTGAGTTTTTAAATTATGGGCTCCCGTAAAATATGATCTAACTCGGGATCTTAAATTTTTAGCTTTTCCAACATAAATAACATCGCCTGATTTATTTAACATTAAATAACAACCAGGATTAGTTGGGATTAAATTAAGTTTATTTTTCAAATTTTAAACCTCTTTAATATTATACCACTAAAAAAAAGATATCATGTTTCTTCATCAAACACGATATCAACTTTGTCATTTAAGATTTCTTCTAAAGCTTTTCCAACATATGTTGGTGATTTAGAGTCTTTAATAACTATTTTTTCAGTTTCTAAAATGGTTGCTACTTTACTAGCTGCATAAACTAATTTGTATTTTGAATCTATTTTTTCAAGTAATAAATCAATGGATGGATATCTAAGTCCGTCTTTATTCTTTGACATATTTTTATCATTCTCCTATCATTTTCATATAATTACTAATCGATCTTTGGGTCCTTGAATGTTCAGCTCTTATAATCGCCATAATGCGGTCAGCCGCATTATTAACATCATCGTTTACAACGATATAATCATATTTATATGCTAATAAAAATTCTTTTTGGGCCTTTTCAAATCGATCTTTAATTAATTCAGGGTTTTCTGTTCCTCTTTCAACTAAGCGATTATATAATGCCTCTTTTGATGGGGGAACTAAAAAGATAAATACTGCTTCTTTCATTTTTTCTCTAACTTGCAAGGCACCATCAACTTCAATTTCTAAAACAACCTCCTTACCCTTATCTAAATAATCTTCGACTTTATCTTTAGGGGTTCCATAATAATGTCCAACAAATTTAGCCCACTCTAAAAACCTATCTTCCTTAATGTTTTTTAAGAAAGTCTTCTCATCAACAAAATAATAATCAACACCATCAGTTTCATCATTTCTAGGTGGTCTAGTTGTCATTGATATTGAATAGACTAAATTATGTCCTTTCATATCAAAAAGCGCTTTTCTAACCGTCCCTTTTCCTACACCAGATGGGCCTGATACTACTACAAGTAACCCACGGTCATTTAATTTCATCTCTCTCTCCCAAGCCTAAAATCATTTCCTAGCTTATTTTATTATATATGAAAAATGGCTTTATGTAAATAGTTACACTAATTTTCAGTAAATAATGCTAAGATTTTTTCAAAATTTAGCAATTATGGAAAAAATAGCTAATTTTGATTAATTTGTATTTTAACATATTAATAACTTATTTTAAAGAAAAATTATTAAGAAAATTATATTTATGATATATTTAAGTGAGGAATATAATATGGCATTAGATGGAATATTTACTAAATACTTAATTGAAGAACTAAATCTAACTTTAATTAATAATCGTTTAGAAGAAGTTTATTATAATAATGAAAACTTTATTTTTAGATTTTATCATCAAAAAGTTAGATCTTTTTTGAATATAAATTTAAATGCTAGATTTGTTGGTGCATATTTAGTTAAGAAGCCTTTATCAAAAGATTCAACTAATAATTTTTTAACCGTTTTAAAAAGAAATTTAGAAGGAGCTATTTTAAATAACATTACCCAATATAAAACTGACCGGGTTTTTATTTTTAACTTTACTTTTTATGATTTATTAAAAGGACCAATAAAAAGAGAACTAATCTTTGAGGCAATGGGTAAGTACGCTAATTTAATTTTAGTCGAAGATAATATAATTATTGATGTTTATAAAAGAAACTTTAATTTAGAAGGAAGAATGTTAGTTCCAAAAGCTTCTTTTAACTTTTTTAAATCTGATAAAGAAGATGCTTATAATTATCAAAAAAATACAGCCTTAACTTTTAATGATATATCTAATCAATATTTAGGCGTTTCTCAAAGACTCGCTAAATATTTATTTAATCATCATTTAGATTTAAATGATTTAACTTTAAACCCAACCTTATCAATTAAACAAAATAGAGCTTACTTTTTTAATATATTTAATGATGAAGTTATTCATTATAATACTTTAAGTGAAGCTTTAGAAAATAGATTAGAAATAGTTTATGACACTAAAACTAAATATGAAAACTTTATTGATAACTATTTATCAAAAATAATTAGGAAAAAAAGTAATCTTTTAAAACAAATGGATAAGTCTAACTTCTTACTTAAAGATAAAGATAAAGCTGATTTAATTTATAGTAGTGGGCTTAATTTAAAAGAAAAATATCCCTTTTATAAAGATATTTCTTTAGATCCTAATTTTACCTTAAACGAAAATGCTCAAAAGTTTTATCGTAATTATCATAAAGGAAAAAGAGGGGTTTTATTTATTCAAAATGAAATTAAAGAAATCGATAAAATTATCGATACCTTTAATTCATTTAAAGATGAATTAAATTTAACTAACTTAAGTGAAGTTAGTCAATTTGATTTAATTTTAAAACCATATGGCTTTTTAAAAAAGAAACAAAGCCTTAAATCAAAAGATAAAAAACATCTCCTCTTAAAAATAAATTATCAAAATATAACGTATATAGTTGGTAAAAATAGTTACCAAAATGAAATAATTATTAATACCTTAGGAAAACCAAATGATTATTGGTTTCACATTAAAGATGGCCCGGGATCTCATGTCTTAGTTAAAACTCTATTATTAACCGATGAAATAATTATAAACGCGGCCACCCTTGCAGCCCATTTTTCTAGTTTTAAAGATTCATCTAGTATTCCGGTTAATTATACTTTGTTTAAAAATATCCGTAAAATAAAAGGAATGCCCGCTTCTTTTGTTAAAATTAAAAATGAAAAAACCATCTTTATCGACATTGATAAATCTATTTTAAATAAACTTATGGATAATGCTTAACATTTGATAAATATCACTGTTTAATGTATTATGAAACTATAGAAAATGAAATGGAGGAAATTAATAAATGGCATTTACTTTACCTAAATTAGGCTATGCATATGATGCATTAGAACCTTTTATTGATGCTAAAACTATGGAAATACACCATACAAAGCATCACCAGGCTTATATCAATAATTTAAACCAGGCGTTAGCTAAACACCCTGATTTAAAAGTTAATGATATGAATGATTTAAAAGCTTTACTCAAGGACTTAAATAAAGTTCCTGAAGATATTAGAGGAGCTGTTAGAAATAATGGTGGTGGACACTTTAACCATGATTTCTTTTGGACCATTTTAAAGAAAAATGATGGTGTTAAACCATCAGGAAAATTACTTGATGCACTAAATCGTGATTTTGGATCTTTTGAAGCATTCCAAGAAGCTTTCTCAAATGCAGCTAAAACTCGTTTTGGTTCAGGATGGGCATGGCTTGTAAAAAATGGTGATAAATTAGTTGTCACTTCGACACCTAATCAAGATGTTCCATTAAATGAAGGAACTCCACTTGTTGGACTTGATGTATGGGAACATGCTTATTACTTAAATTACCAAAACCGTCGTCCTGATTATGTTGCAGCATTCTTTAATGTTTTAAACTGGGATAAAGTTTCTGAATTATTTAATAAAGCTTAAAAAATTAGCCGCAAATTGCGGCTTTTTATTTGTCTTCTTTATATTTTAAATAGTCTTGATAAAACTTTCTAAAATCATCAATATTTGATTTACGAAGGCCAGCATCAAAAAATTTAAAGGATTTATTGAAATGGTTAACTTCTAAAAACTTAACATTATCATTTAAGTAATAAGTTTCACGGTATACACCATTATATCTAGTCCAATTATCTAAAGTTTTACTTTCATTTGGAGCTAAATCTAATAAACACATATGCCAGATTCTTGAATTTTTTATGTTATATTTCTTTCGTTCCATTTTATTTCCTTTTTATTCTTGTTAATCTATTATATAGTTTATCATTTTTTAAGCAAAGAAAAAGGATTAAATATTTAGTAATGATATTTAATCCTTTTTTGTTTAATAATTTAGTTTTGATTAAATTCAGGTTTCGCTTCAATAACAGCGTAATCGCCATCTTCACGGCGATAAACAATTTGAGGTTCGTTTTTATCGATATCTAAGAAAATAAAGAAGTCATGACCAGATAATTCCATTTGAGCAATCGCATCATCTACTTTCATCGGTTTAATTGCTATTTTTTTACTTTTAACTAATCTTTTAGCTTTAAATTCTTTATCTAGTGCTTCAGCATCAAAGTCTGGGTTAAAGATTTCTCCTTTTACCCCACCTTTCGTAAATTGATGACGAATTTTAGTTTTATGTTTTCTTATTTGTTGAGATAACTTATCAACTGACTTATCAATTGCCGCATACATATCTGGATCTCTTACTTCACTTCTTAAAACAATATAAGGGGCAGGAATTGTTACTTCAACTTTTGAATGATCTTTATAAACTTGAAGTGTTACAACGACAATGTCAATTGCATCACGGTCGAAAAAATCAACGATTTTGGTTAATCTTTTTTCTACATAAGCTTTGATAGCTTCTGTAGGTGTAAATCCTTCTTTTCCTATTATTTCATATCTCATTTATACTTTCCTCCTTAAAGTAATTTGTAAAAACAATGAGATTTCCGATTTCTAATAAATCGAATAATTTAATCATTTTTATATCTAGGGTGTTTAAATAAATTAAAGGAATACTTTGGTTAGTTTTAAAATAGGCCTCTAAATAAGGGATAAAGTAATCATTATATATATTATAATTATTTACTTCTTTATCTAATAATTCAAATACATGTAATACTCCCTTATTAATCGGGATAACAAAGTACGGGAAATAATTCATTTTTTGTTTAAAACAATTATTACAAACCAAAGGTTTATAATTTTCAAATAATGTTTTAAAAGTTTTTTTAATAATTATTTTTTCTTGACAAACTAAACACATAATATAGACCTCTAATCTATATTAGGTAAAGTTAGTTATTTTTACTTTTTATATTCTTCGATAATTTTAGGAATAATATTTGCTGGTACTTCTTCGTATCTAACAAATTCACGTTCAAACTTACCAGAACCTTGAGTCATAGCTTTTAAATCAATTGCATATGAAACTACTTCCGCTTCAGGAACTTCAGCAGTAATAATGGTTGCGTTATCTTGTTGATCCATTCCTAAAATACGACCACGTCTTTTATTCATATCGCCCATAACATCACCAACATAGGCTTCTTTAACTCTAATACTAAGTTTTAAGATTGGTTCTAAGATGGTTGGTTCAATCGTTTTTAAAGCGGCTTTAAAAGCTAAATCAGCTGCTTGAACAAATGAGATTTCATTACTATCAACTGAGTGATATGAACCATCATATAAAGTAGCCTTTACTCTTATTACCGGGAATCCTGCCAGAGGACCTTTTTCAAAAGTTTTAACTAAACCTTTTTCAACCGCTGGGAAATATGATCTTGGAACGGCTCCACCAAAGATTTCTTCAGCAAAAACAAAATCTTCTTCGGTTGGTTCAAATCTAATATAAACATGACCAAATTGTCCGGCTCCACCTGATTGTTTACGGTGTTTACCTTCCCCTTCACCTTTTCTTTTAATTGTTTCACGGTAAACAATTTTAGGTTCATGGAAATCAACAGCGACCTTATAGATATTACTCATTCTTTCAATAATATAATTTATATGAGAAATACCATATCCGCCAATTAATAATTGACCAGTTTCTTTATTCCTAACAATATCAAAAGAGGGATCTTCAATGTTTAAACGATTTAAAGCCATTGAAATTTTATCTTCATCTTTTTTGTTTTGAGGAGAAATAGCTTTATAAATAACTGGAGTTGGTAATAAAACCTTATCAAAAACAATTCTATTTTTAGGATCAGAAATTGTATCACCAGTTTTTAATTGATCAACCTTGGTGACAACAAAGATATCACCAGCATTAACTGTATCAACTTGACTGCCTTCTTTACCTAAATAACTTTGAAGATTTGGTAGTTTAATAACTGAATCACTTCCCGAGTGATAAACTTCCATTCCAGAGTTTGCCACTCCTGAATTAACTTTAATAAATGAAATTGTTCCAATAAATGGGTCAACCATTGTTTTAAAAACAAATCCACTAAAAGGTTCATCATTTGATGTTCTTAATTTAACAATTTCATTTGTTTTAGTATCTTTAGCTTCTAATTCTTTTAATTCATCTGGTGATGGAAGATAATCAATTAACATATTAAGTAACGTTTCAACACCAATATTTTTAGTCGCTGAACCAACAATAACGGGAATTATT
>Ga0265293_10011408_pt1 | contig 12105 bp, 14 predicted proteins | sample Munlanlewell138R_FD_192505 | JGI IMG/M metagenome (GOLD analysis project Ga0265293, IMG submission 192505) | Leachate microbial communities from a municipal landfill in Southern Ontario, Canada - Leachate well 138R | ecosystem: Engineered > Solid waste > Landfill > Unclassified | place: Canada... | reverse complement strand
CGTAAACATTACATCCCCATTTTGTAAATACTTTTTGAAAATGTCATAAAAAAAGCCGCAAATTATCTTTTGAAAATGTCATAGTTATAATACTTGAAAACTGTATAGGAAAGTGCTAAGATGAAGCCAGTAAAGGTTCGCATTCTTTAGAGTTGGAAGAACAGAGCTTAGTAGCAAACTCTTTGACTTCTAGAGAGTGCTCTTTACACAGTTTATTTAAATTTATAGATGCAAAAGTATTAGGTATGTTATTAATACAAACGACTTTATAACGGGTATCGTTGTGTTCAACAATGATACCTATTTTATGGCTAATGAAAATATTAACTTTAACATTAGGTAATATTCTATTATTAACGATTTGGAAACGTTTGTTGTTGATAGTAAACGTTCCGGCATTATCGATTTTTCTGCTTAACTTACTAGTAAGCAATAAGTCTAGATCAATATATGAAGGTAAAGGTATAAATTTACTTTTTTGTTTTTCTGGCTCTATAGCGAATTTTTTATTATAAGTATCAATATATTCAATTAAAAATTTATTAGCTTCTTCTATTGTTTTAATATCCCTGATTTTAAATTCTGTTAGTAATCTACTTTGCAATGTTTTCCACAATCGTTCAATACGGCCTTTAGCTTGTGAAGAAGAAGCAGGTATTAACTCAATGCCTAAAGAATCTGTGATTCTTTTGTATTGGGTAGTTGGTTCTTCTTTTCCCTCTAATTGTTCTTCAATAGTTATTTTTTGAGACTTTACTGGGAAAAAAACAGAATATCTATCAGAATAAATAGTTTGGGGTGAGCCATACTTTTTAAGCATTTGTCTAGTTATTTCTAAATAGCCCATAAGACATTCATTTTCACACATATAAAGGCCTAAAATTTTACCTGAAGCATCATCGATATAACCATGTAAAGAGTATTGCTTTCCTATATTAAACCAATCAAAAGGTGTAGCATCAGTTTGAATTAGTTCCCCGAAATATTCTTTTCTCTTTCTTCTTCTGTGAATCTTTTTTTCTTTATATCTCATAGGCGAAACAATCCCCTTTTTCTTTAATATATTATATAAAGAGGAATATGATATTGTTATGTTTTCAAACTCTTTTAAGAGATCTTTAAAATGGCTAATATTGGCTTCGCAATATTTATCGCTTAATTTAAGTTCAACGATTTTATCCTTAAATTCGGTAGAAAAGGCATGTATAGGCTTATTAAATTTATTAGCATGTGTAATACCTAATTGTCCTTGCGTTTTAACCCTAGCAACTAACCTCCATACTTGTCTCTCTGATATACCTAAAGAGTTACTAGCCTCTCTGCCAGTTCTAATCCCATCAATGACAGATTGAATAATATGTAATTTTTTTAATTCCGTCATAGTAAATTCAAATCCTTTCATTTTATTACCTCCTTTTGAGGTAATATTATATCCTTTGGTTATGACATAATCAAAAGATAATTACACTATGACATTATCACAAAATAATTACATATCTTCGGATGTTACTATTAAAATGCCAAAGCGACATTATCATAAAATAGTTATAAATCCTCTTAAAAAGGTGGCATTTTCCCTTTTAATATGATATCATAACATTGTGTTTTTAATTTGTTATGGGGCATTAGCTCAGCTGGGAGAGCGCCTGCCTTGCAAGCAGGAGGTCAGCGGTTCGATCCCGCTATGCTCCACCATGATGAGATTGAAAGTACTATCTATTATAGTACTTTTTATATTTTATTAGAGTTCTTTCTTACATAAATTTATTATGTGGGGACAAAATAGCAAAGAGGAGGGATTTGTTTATGTTACAAGAAAATGATAATACGGCAAGCTTTAATACCGATAACAATATCGCTAATGAAGCTAATGATGATAAGTTATCAGGCCGCGAGACTTTATTTTCGGTGGATAGTTTAGAGGAAATGACAGCTGATAACATGGCTAAAGCGGAAGCGCGAACTGATGAGGTGCCATTAAGAACAGAGAAAACCGAAGAGTTAGAGGAAAGAGAAAAAACGGAGGAAAATAATAGTTAGTTAAAACTTAATTGGTAAAACGGATTGACTGATTAGAAATATTAAAGACAATACCAATCATTATCATATAGGATAATAAACTGGAACCACCATAACTAATAAATGGTAGCGTAATGCCGGTGATGGGTAATAAACCAATAGTCATAGCAATACTTTGTATTTGTTGATAAACTAACATGCCAAAAACCCCCGCGATTAGGTATTTATTAATATTGCTGATATTTTTGGTAGTTAGATTAAGAAGTTGGTAGTTAAAAAACAGTAATAGAGCAATAAGTAAAATAGAACCAATTAAACCATAATTACTAGAAAAAACGGCAAAAATGAAATCAGTATGGGGTTCGGGGAAATATAAAGGTGTTTTGGCAAAGCCGTAACCAGTTAAACCAGCCGCCCCAATGACAGTAATAGAGTTTTTTAACTGCATACCAATACCGCTGGACCAATCTAGTAATCGATCTAAACGATAAAATAAATTGGTCCCAAATAACTTAATAAATAAATCTTGTTGAAAAAAATATAAACTAATAATAACGGTTAGAGCTAGTATTAAAGAGCCAAAAAAGAAAATAAACCAACCATATCTAATGCCAGAGATAAATAACATGACTAAAGTAATTATTAAATAAATAATAACCATTCCGGTATCTGGTTGCAGAAAGGTTAATATGGTAGGAATTAAAACCAGGATGGCAATATGAGTTAAAAACTTCAATTCCTCGGCGACGGTGGGTTCTTTTTTCCTTTCATTAAAGTTGTTAATAGTATGTGCCAAGGTAATAATTAAAATTATTTTCATAAACTCACTTGGTTGAACGCTACCTATACCGGGCAACATAACCCAGCATTTAGCCCCATTAATAGGGGTCCCAAAGATTAGTAATAATAATAACATTGCAATACCTAATCCATACAATAACCAAACATTTTTATAAATGATTTCATTACCTAGAGACATAATGCTATAAGCAACAATAAATCCGATGATAAACCAAATGCTTTGTTTAATATATAAATCGTGCATCGCCATAGGTAATAACTGCTCCGCACTATAGATGGTGGTAATACTTACTATAGCCATTAATAGAAGAGCCACAAGCAGACCATTATCAACTTTGTATTTAGATAAATTTTTCAATATATATCACCCCATAGACTTTCATATTATATCATGAAACATTTGTAAACTTTTATCATAAAATATAAGGAAAAAGGATGTGATAAGATGGATATGCGAAAACCGAGCCTTTTTGTTAATCCGATAGTAAAAAAAATAACTAATTCACAACAGCTATTTTATTCTAAGCACCAAGATACTAAAACGCAAAAACTTAAAACCAAAGCATCAGTTAATAAAATAACTACTAATATTGAGAAGTTTACGGCTCAAAGTATTGATGAAAAAATAAACTCATTATTGGAATTACCTAAATATTTATATGATTTAGATTTAGAAATAGTAACTAACGCCGAAAACGTGATAACTAAAATAATAGGTAAAAATAAAACTCATTTAATTACCACTGATAATAAATTAATTCCCATAGTGGATATAGTAGATATTAAAGTCAAAAAATAAAAGGCACTAGGCCTTTTATTGAGTAATTAACAAACGCATTCAACGAATGTATCTGGCAAACATTTAATGGCACAGAAACAACATAAGTTAACAGTGAAGAACGAATCGGTTCTCTTAAAGAAACATTTGCCACATTTCTTAATCGGAATTAAAACTCGGAATGTAGCGGTACAAGGTCCTAATTTTTCTAGTCGGAAAACGGTTGAAGTTATGATTGGTTGAGTTTTCTTAGTTGGTTCAATAATTTTTTTGGTACCAGGAAGGTCAAAACTACTTTCATTATCTTCAACCCTGTCAACATCAACCGCGTCACTACCAATACTAATAGTTGGGCATAAATCATCTTCGATTGGCATTGCCCATGGTTCATTATTTTGGGTAAATAACATGATTGGTCGTGTATTAAAAATTTTCTTGTTTGCTCTTGGTCCTAAAAATGGCTTGTCACAAGTATCTAGAACCTCACCAATTTCTTCAACATGTTCTTGAAGTCTAAGTATTACCGCTAAAGTTTCATGTAGGCCACAACAATCTCTGGTTGTTGTTTTAGAATCACACATATATAAATCCACCCCTTCATTTATATTTTCAATAATAAGATATTCTATTATTAAATTATGGTGTGTAGTTAATACCTATGGTGTTAAATATTCAAATGATCTTTAGATTTGGGTTGGTTGCTTTTTTCCCCAAAAATTAGTATAATGTACGCAGGTGATTAAATTGGAATATTTAATAATTATCGTAGTCATGTTAATTATTGCTCTAGCTATTATTAAGGCCAATAAAAAAGATATCCACCTTGAGATGAATAAATTAATTCAGTATTTGGGTGGTATTAATAACATCATCAACTCTGAATATAGTTTTTCAAGACTTAAGGTGACTTTAAAAGATGTCTCCATTGTTGATAAGGACGCTATTCAGCGCTTGGGGGCTAAAGGGATTGTCGAGATTGATAATCAACTTAAGATTGTATTGGGCCCTAGTTCAAAAAAATTAAAAAAGTATATCGATGACCTAAAGTGATAAGATATGTCACTTTTTTTATTTTTTCGACAAAATGTGACAAACTAATTAGATATTATCATATCACCAAGGGGTGATATGATGAACATTATCGAAGGATTATGGTTAGAAGTAATATATATAATTTTCCCGTTATTATGTTATTTATTTTATGTTGCTTATATGCGAAATGTTAATGAGCTTGAAAATAAATTAATACTTGATTTAGCCTTGTTTACTTCTTTATTTTTAAGTATCAAATATGGATATGAGTATACCAATCGTAGTTGGATGGTTTTATTTAATATACCACTATTAATCGCGTATTATAAAGAGAGACAATCAGGTGCGGTTATATTATCTATTTTTATGGGCCTGTATGATGTTTTCATTTTAGAATGGTATCCGCTTTTAATTATTATGGTCTATTCTTTGTATCTAATAATTTATCTTTGGTTAAAGAAAAAAAACTATCCCTTTATTTACTTACTTAATTTATATACCGTTGTTAAAGGCGTTAGTTTACTTTTTTATGTTGATAATTTAATGAATTGTAATTTTATATCCATGGGTAATATATTGGTAATTATGTTGACCTTTTATTTATTAACTTATATAATAATTTCAATCATAAATCAGTGTGAGAACATTATAAATTTAAATATTAATATTAAGCAATTAGAAAAAGAAAAACAATTAAAAGATTCGTTATTTAAAATTACTCATGAAATAAAAAACCCCATTGCGGTTTGTAAAGGTTACTTGGATATGTTTGATGTTAATGATAAACGCCAGGTGGAAAAATATATTCCCATTATTCATCAGGAAATTGATCGGACTTTAATGTTACTAACTGACTTTTTAGATTTTACGAAGATTAAAATTGAAAAAGATATTTTGGATATCCATTTATTAATGGATGATGTTTGTGCTTCGGCTTTATCTTTATTTAAGACAAGGCGAATTAGAACTAGTATTAAAATACCTAATCAAGATTTATATTTTTTAGGCGATTACAATCGCTTAAAGCAGGTTTTTATTAATATTATCAAAAATGCGATTGAAGCGATACCAAATAATAAGCACGGGGTGTTAAAGATTTCCGTTGAACATGATGATAAATGGATTAGTATTTTTATTAAGGATAATGGTAATGGCATTGATCAGGAAATTTTAAGTCGGATTGATGAAGCTTTCTATACGACTAAGAAAAAGGGGACGGGATTGGGATTATTTTTAGCGAAAGAAATAATTGGGGCCCATGGCGGTTTGATTCTGTTTGAGTCAAAAATAAATGTGGGGACCACTGTTATAATAAAATTACCGCGTAATTATTAAAATAAAATCCTATTTTAAAATAGGATTTTTAGTATTTTTGTTTTACTTTAGTTAATAATAAAAGCAATCTGGGTTATTAATGAATATAAAAGGACGCCAGGTTATTTAAGGTATATATTTACCAGATAATATTTAATTATCTTAATAATAAGGATAGTATGGGTAGTATGGATAGTATGAATATGGGTAATAATATGGGTAAGGATATAAAAGACGTCGCGGAAATAATAAACCGGCTGCAAAAGGGAGGAGAAAACCGCCACCAATTCGATGATTATACATAATATCTTAACTCCTTTCCTATTTATTTTATGTGTCAAAGTTAAAAAAGGTGAGGTATATGATAAACGAAAAGTTAAAAAGCTTAGCCGATCTTATTGTCGGATACTCATTAAAAGTAGCTAAAGATGAAAAAGTGTTAATAAGCTGTCAATCGACAAAGTCATTACCTCTAGTTAATTATTTAATTGACGCTATTTGTTTAGTGGCGGGCATTCCTTATGTTGTTATTAGCGATTTAGAATTAAACACTATTCTTTTAGAAAAAACAACCAACAAGAGAATCAATTTATTAACGGAGGTGGCAAAGTTTGAGGTTGATACTTATGATTCTTTTATTAATATTAGGCATGCCCTTAATGATTATGAAAACAAAAATATTAACGATACTATTTTAAAAGAAATGGGTAATAAGTTAAGACCCATTATGAATGTTAAAATCAATAACCGTAAATGGGTGTTATTAAATTATCCCTCAGACTTAGACGCATATAAAGCCAAAATGAAAATTAAGGAGTTTTACTATTTTGCTTTTGAGGTGATGACCGTTGATTATCACCAATTAAGTATCGATGTAATTCCCTTAGTTAAGTTAATGGAAAAAACTGATAAGGTACAAATAACTGGCCCGGGAACGAATCTTACTTTTTCAATTAAAGATATTCCCGTAATACCTTGTGTTGGTCAAAGAAATCTGCCTGATGGAGAAGTGTTTACCGCCCCAGTTAAGGATAGTGTTAATGGTTATATTACATATAATACGCCATCTCCTTATCGAGGGGAAATCTTTAATGAGGTAAAGTTTATTTTTAAGGCGGGTAAAATTGTTAAAGCCCAATGCCGTGGTAGTGATGAAAAACTAAATCATATATTAGATACTGATCTAGGGAGCCGATATTTGGGCGAATTTGCCTTTGGTTTAAATCCCCTGATAAGAAGACCGATGGGAGATACCCTATATGATGAGAAAATAATCGGTAGTATTCATTTAACCCCTGGTAATAGTTATGCGGAGGCTTTTAATGGTAATGAATCTAGTATTCATTGGGACATGATTTTAATTCAACGTAAGGATTATGGTGGCGGTAATATTTATTTTGATGATATTTTAATAAGAGAAGATGGTTTATTTGTAATTGATGAATTAAAGCATTTAAATTATGATTTAGATTCATTATCAGAAAATTAAAACAACCATTATTTAATGGTTGTTAGACGATATAAATTAAAGGATGGTTTATTTAAGAACCGAACTTTAAGACGAGTAGTACCAAGACCAGGGGATATATATAAATCAGTTCTATTAATTTGATAATATGGTTGATAATACCGCTTAGATCCAGCTGGTAATAATACGCCCCCTTTAAAAGGGATTTTTATTTGCCCATTATGCGAGTGCCCAGCCAGGATTAGATCAACTTGATAATTATCTAATAATAAATTAGTATAATCAGGCATATGCATAAGGATGATAAAGTAACGTGGTTTGATAATATTATCATCCTCATTATCCACTTTATTAAAATCGGATATTGTTTGTTGAATATTAGAGGTGATATCCAATTTAGAGAAAGTGTTAATACCCCCAATAAAGATAGGCTCATATTCATTATGAAAGATTAAATCATAGGTATTATTTAATAAAATAAAATTACTTTCAGCGAGTATATCAGTATAAGAAACACAGAAATAATCGTGTTCTCCATAGATAGCATATTTGCCAAGGGTGGCTTTTATTTTTTTTAGTTCGGTGGTGATTTCTTTTTCGGTAGTAGCCATAAAAGGAGTGGTTTTGTCAATTAAATCACCAGTAAAAACAACAATGTCCGGATTGATAAGATTAATATTATTAACAATAGTTTTTAGTTGTTTTAGTTTAACGGTGGTTCCATAGTGAATATCCGTTAGATGAACAATTTTAAGACCATGAAAATGAAGCGGAAGCTTTTTACTACTTATTTTATATTCTTTAATCTTTAAAGAATAAGGCTCCAGGTAAAAACCCTTCCCAATAATTCCTAAACTAAGGGTAAGAAGGATTATGACAATAATCCATTTTTTTCGTAAGCGGATTTTTTTTCTTTTCATTTTATCATCCTTTTATTTAGTAAATAAAAATAATAAAACAAGTCCCGTATTGTGAATGGTATGGACTAAAATAGGATTAATAATATTTTTGGTTTTATAATATAAATAAGCAAAGGCACAACCTAAGGAACCATAGGGTATTATAAAGAAAAGTTCATAATAATGATGATAACTAGTAATAACGTGTAAAAAACCAAAAATAAAACCACTCATTAAAACATAGACCCATTTATTTTTGATAATATCAAAAAGGGCTTTTCTAAAAATCAACTCTTCAACCAAGGGGGCAAAAATAGTCGCCCCAAAGAAAGTGTAAAGTGGCAATTTGGTTAACATGTCTCTAACAGCGACCTCATTGGGTGGTGTACCACTTGGAGTAAGGGTCGTTATTAACACATTTGAGACAACCATTAATATTAATCCGATGATCCAATACTTTATACTCTCATCAATATATATATGATAGTTAGTTTTAAAATCTTGATAATCTTTGGTTAAATCTTTAAAATAAACCACGATTAATAGTAAAACAAAGAGTAAATCAGTTCCTAGTAAATAAATAATTTTTATCGAACTAGGTAGTGTTTGAAAATTAATCGTAAGCAGTTCAAGAGGTAAAAATAAAAAGAAAGAATATAAAAAGTAAATTAAGAAGATAATAAACCCGCGGGTTAATAATTTCACATCATCACCAACTTTATGGATTATAATATACTTATTATAACAGAGATTAACCCAAAAAACTTGCTAAAAATAGATTTTGTGTTATAATTTTTACTAGGATGGACTTGAGAGGTGGGTGACCCCCTCTTTTATAATTAAAGGAGATGAGTTAATGAAAATTGAGGAGCAGATTAGAGGGTTGATTACGGAGCCTTTAAAGAAAAAAGACTTTAAATTAATCAGTGTTAATTATGAGTATGAAGATGATACACCTTTGTTAAAAATTGTTATTGATCAAGAGGAAATAGTTGATTTGGATAAGTGTGTTGAAGCTACAAAGATTATCAATGATATCTTAGATAAGGAGAATATCATTGATCATTATTATGTTTTAGATGTTTCAGCTCTACCAAAGGGAGGGGAAAAAAATGGACAATAAAGCTTTTATTAAGGCGGTTCAAAATCTGACGCAGGAAAAGAAAATTGAAGAAAGCGTTGTTTTTGAAGCGATGGAGTTAGCGCTTGCTAGTGCTTATCGAAAAAATTTTAATACTTTAACTAATGTAAAGGTAGATATTAATCGCGATACTGGGGAAATAAAGGTTTATTCATATCGCACCATAGTTGATAAGCCGACTGATGAAGTGTTGGAAATATCACTAAAGGAGGCTAAAAAGATTGATGATGAGAAGGCACTTGGTGATGTTATTTTAGAAGAGGTAACACCGAAGGATTTTGGGCGCGTGGCGGCCGGAACCGCTAAACAAGTAATTATGCAGAAGATTCGCGAGGCGGAACGTAATAGTATTATGGATGAATTTCGTGATAAAGAGGGCGAATTAATGGTCGGATTAGTATCAAGGGAAGATGCTAATAATTACTATATTGATTTAGGCCGGGCTCACGGTATTTTACCAAAAGGAGAAATAATCCCAGGGGAGCAAATAAAGATGGGGTCCAGTTTAAAGGTGTATGTTAATAAATTAGAAATTACGGCTAAAGGGATTTTAATTTTATTATCTAGACGACATTATGGTTTTTTAAAACGCTTATTAGAACATGAGATTCCCGAATTACATGATGGTCTTATATTATTATATAGTGTAGCGCGTGAAGCTGGGGAAAGAAGCAAGATTGCGGTTGATACAGATAATCCGCAAATTGACCCGGTTGGCGCTTGTATTGGTACCCGTGGGGAACGAATTCAACGCATAATGAAGGAATTAAATGGGGAAAAAATAGATATTATTAGATATAATAAAGAGCTAGAAGTTTTTATTGCTAATGCTTTAAGCCCGGCACAGGATTTAAAAATTATTGTGACTGATGTTAAAAAGCAAGAGGCGTTAGTAGTCGCCAGTGGTGATAATTTATCATTGGCTATTGGGCGCAAGGGTCAAAATGTAAGATTAGCGGCGCGCCTTACTCATTTTAAAATAGATATTAAGAGTCATGAAGAAGCAGCTGAGATGGGGATAGTATTTAAGGAGGAATAAATTTGAAAACACGAAAGATTCCTTTACGAACTTGTGTGGTGACAAAAGAAAAGTTACCAAAGAAAGAACTAATCAGAATTGTCCGGGATAACCAGGGTAATGTTAAAATTGATTTAACTGGTAAAGCTAATGGACGGGGTGCTTATCTGAAGAGGGATAAGGATGTTTTTAATAAAGCGAAAGTTAATAAGATTTTAGATAAGCATCTAGAAGTTAAGGTGCCTGATTGGATATTTGCTGAGTTAGACAATATAATTTAAAAGAAAGAAGGTGAACCGATATGATGAGTGTCTTAGAATATGCTTTAGAGGTGAAAAAATCAGCGATGGATATTTTAACTGAGTGTAAGAAACTAGGCATTGATGTTTCACGCCAAGAAGATATTTTAGATGAGGAAGCTATCATCATGCTGGATTCTGTGTTTGCGGCTTTAACCCAAGAAGAGGATGTTTTTGAGGACTCAGATGATGAGTTTGTTAGTGGTGACGAAGATTTAACTATGGCCCCACCTAAACAACCAAAAAAAACAAAGGCTAAAAAGGTATCTTCAGAAGATAATTTTACTTATGCTAAAGAACGCAAGAAGATGTATAAAAGAAAAGATAAATTAACTACTAATATCAGCCCCGAACTAGACGATGATGTTGTTTTATATCATGACCAAATGACGGTTACTGATCTAGCGACTGCTCTTAATATTAGTCCGGCGGAGTTTTTAAAGAAGTTAATAAGTTTAGGTATTATGGTTAATATTAATAGTGTTATTAGTTATGAGAATGCCGAGATAATTATTCTTGAGTATAATAAGATTTTAAAAAGAGCCGAAACCCAAGATGAAAGTAATTTTGAAGCCTTTGAAGATAATGATGATGAAAAGTCTTTAGTGGAAAGGCCACCAGTGGTAACTATTATGGGCCATGTTGATCATGGTAAAACTACTTTATTAGATACAATTAGAAAAACTAAGGTAGCCCTAGGTGAAGCGGGTGGGATTACGCAACATATTGGGGCTTATCAAGTTAGTTATCAGGGTAAAAAGATAACTTTTATTGATACTCCTGGTCATGAAGCTTTTACCGAAATGAGAGCCAGAGGGGCTAGTGTAACTGATATCGTTATTATTATTGTGGCGGTTGATGATGGAGTTATGCCTCAAACCAAAGAAGCAATTGATCACGCTAAAGCGGCGGGGGCACCTATTATTGTAGCCATTAATAAGATGGATAAACAAGGCGCTAATATAGAACGTATTTTAAAGGATTTAGCGGACTGTGGTATTATGCCAGAAGAATGGGGTGGGGAAACTCTAATTAGTAAAATATCGGCTGCTCGTGGCGATGGTATTAACGAATTGTTAGATAATATTTTATTAATTAGTGAGATGCTAGAATTAAAGGCTAATCCACATCGCTATGCCAGGGGTACTGTTATTGAATCACGCTTAGATAAAAAAGTTGGTGTGGTAACTACCTTATTAATTCAAAATGGGACCTTAAGGTTAGGGGACCCAATTGTTGTTGGCACCACATACGGTAAGGTTAGAACTTTGATTAATGATTTAAATCAACCAATAGTAGAAGCACCACCATCTTTACCAGTAGAGATTATTGGTTT
>Ga0265293_10011407_pt1 | contig 12105 bp, 9 predicted proteins | sample Munlanlewell138R_FD_192505 | JGI IMG/M metagenome (GOLD analysis project Ga0265293, IMG submission 192505) | Leachate microbial communities from a municipal landfill in Southern Ontario, Canada - Leachate well 138R | ecosystem: Engineered > Solid waste > Landfill > Unclassified | place: Canada... | reverse complement strand
GCCGGCCGCGATCGGCGGCCCGATGAGTGCGGCCAGCGCGGCCAGGATCGTGCCCTCCACCCCGTAGATGCCGAGGAGCTGCAGCGTGGTGGCGCCTCGGCTTCGCATGGTGGCGATCTCGGCGGCCTGCCGCTCCACGAGCATCGTGGACACCATCACGAGGTAGTACGCGACGATCGCGCCGATCTGGAGCAGCAGCACGAGCAGGGGGATGCGCGTGAAGAACAGCTTCTCGTCGTAGGTCTGGAGGAGGCCCGGCAGCTGGGTCTCAAAGGACGTGCGGCCGTCCGTGGTGGTGAGCCGTGGCTGGAGGTTGCCGAGCCCGTTTGCGATCGGGAGCGCGTTCCGTGCGTCGAGCGCGTCCGGGTCGACTGCGTAGAGGTTCGAGTAGTCCGCGGAGACGGTGGGGACCGTTGCGCGGAAGCCGCCGAAGAACGTCTCTTCCGAGACCCACACGCGCAGCGTCTCCCATGAGCGTGCGCGGGCGTCGAGGCGTTCGTCGGTCAGGCCCCAGTAGCGCGACTCCGGGTCGAGCTCGCGCGCGATCCCGCTGACTCGGACGCGGATCGGGTCGAGGCCGGGTGCCCAGAACGGGTGGAGGTCGAACTCCTCGCCCACGGTCACCCCGAGCTGCTCGGCCGTACCTGCCCCCACGAGGACCTCGAGCGGGCCGTCCGGTGCGGCGCTGACGTCGGCAGGGTACGCACCCTCCGCCACCTCGACGTGCGACAGGAGGTCGGTCTTGAACAGGACGTTCGCGCGCCGCCGGTCAGAATCGGTGAGGTCGGGGGCCTCACCGGGGACGGTGGGGTAGAACGTCGCGCTCATGCCCTGCCGCGACGAGAGGTCGACGGCGCCCTGTGTCGCGTCGCCGATCGCGTTCGCCTGGCGCTCGCGGTTCGCCTCGTACGCGGCGATGTTCACCGGGCTGTTGCTCTGCAGGACGCGCACATCCAGGGTGCGCATGTCGCGCTGCCCGATCGCGTGCTGCAGGCCGAGGTCGCGGATCGCGTCGGAGTAGATCGCGGTGGCCGCGAGGATGGCGGCCGCGACCAGCGTTCCGGTGGCGACGGAAGACAGCAGCTTCCAGTTCCGGCGCATGCGTCGCACGGCGAGCCGAGGGAGCGAGCGAAGCCGGATCATCCGGCGCATGGTAATGAGTGCCATCACATCTGACACACACCTGCCGCATGAGTCCCGACGCTCGCGTGTCACGCCGTGATTGAGGGCGTGACAGGGCCCTTCCAGAGCGGTCAGACGGGCGGGATATACTCGGCGCGTGACGCCCTCGAAACAGCCTGCCGCCGACCCCACACCTCCGATCGTGCCGCCCGAGGAAGAGCAGCCGTTGCTCGTCATCCTCGACTCGCACGGGATCATCTTCCGGTCGTACTACGCGCTCCGGGACATCCTGCCGCCCACCCGGACGCAGGAGCCGATCTCCGCGGTCTACGGCTACGCGAACAGCCTGCTGACGGTGTTCAAAGAGCTGAAGCCGACGCACGTCATCGCGGCGTGGGACGCCTCGTCGTCCACGTTCCGCAAGGAGAAGGACGAGCGGTACAAGGCCACCCGCGACGCGACGCCGGACGACCTGGCGCCGCAGTTCGGGCGCATCCGCGAGATCCTGGACGCGTTCCGCATCCCCCTTGTCGAGAAGCCGGGGTACGAGGCGGACGACATCCTTGGGACGCTCGCCGAGCAGGCCTTCGAGCAAGGCGTGCCGGTGATCATCGTCACGCTCGACAACGACATGATTCAGCTGGTGCGGCCGGGCGTGAACGTCTACATGTACCGCCCGTACCAGAAGGACTACATCATGTACGACCTGGACGAGGTCCGGAGCCGCTTCGGCTTCGAGCCCGTCCAGATGGTGGAGTACAAGGCGCTGGTCGGAGACACGTCGGACAACATCCCCGGCGTGAAGGGCATCGGCGAGAAGGGCGCGAAGGCGCTCATCGACCAGTACGGCACCCTCGAGGTGATGATCGAGCACCTCGCCGAGGTGGAGCCGAAGCGCACGAGGACGGCGCTGGAGAACGGTGTCGACGACGCGATCCTCTCGAAGGAGCTCGCGACGATCATCCGCGAGGTCCCGGAGATCGAGCTCGACATGGAGGCGTCACGTCTCCGCGACTACGACCGGCAGGCCGTCCTCGATCTGTTCCACGAGCTGGAGTTCCGCTCGCTCATCACGCGCCTCCCGGAGTCCGATGGGCAGGAGGCCGAAGCGCCCTCCAACGCGCCGGAGGGCGACTACGCCACCATCACCACCCGTGACGCCCTCGACGCGCTGGTCGCGCGGATCCGCGAGGGCGGGCGGTTCGCGTACCAGGTGATCGCGGACTCATCGCACCCCGTGAGGGCGTCCCAGACGCTGGTCGGCATCGCGATCTCGTCCGCCGACTCGACTGCCTCGTACATCCCGTTCGGGCACCACGTGGAGGAGCAGGGCCGCCTGATGGCGGAGGAGTCGAGCGCTGGCGGCGAGCAGCTCTCACGCGACGAGGTGTTCGAGGTCCTCCGGCCGGTGTTCTCGGAGCCGGGCATCGAGCGCATCGCGCACGATACGAAGTTCAACATGCTCGCCCTCGGCATGGCTGACGCCTCGATGTGGCCGGCGACCGCCGACTTCGACACGCAGATCGCGGCCTACCTGACGGGCGACCAGAACATCTCCGTGCAGCGCCTTGCGTTCACGCGGCTGCGGAAAGACACGGTCGACCCGAAGTCGATCCTCGGCACGGCGTCGAAGGCGATCCCTTGGTCGCACGCCCCGATCGAGGATGTCGCGCGCTTCGCGTGCATCGAGGCGGACATGATCTTCCGCCTCGCGGAGCCACTCCGCGAGGAGCTGGAAGAGGCGTCGCTGCTCGAGGTCTTCCGCGACGTCGACCTGCCGCACGTGCCCGTGCTCGCCCGGATGGAGCAATACGGCATCGGGCTTGACCTCGATGTCCTCGCGCGGATGGACGAGGACCTCGTCGCGAAGATCGAGGCAGCCGAGCAGGCCTGCTACGACGCCGTCGGACACGAGATCAAGATCGGCTCACCCCAGGAGCTGTCGCACGTCCTCTTCGAGGAGATCGGCCTCCCGAAGACCCGCAAGACCAAGACCGGCTACACCACGGACGCGGACGCCCTCGAGCCGTTGCGGCTCGTACACCCGGTGGTGGAAGCGATCCTCCAGTGGCGCGAGCTGACGAAGATCAAGTCGACGTATGTGGACACGCTGCCGCACCAGGTGAACCCGGTGACGGGGCGCGTGCACACGGTGTTCAACCAGGTCACCGCTGCTACGGGCCGGCTGTCCTCCAACGACCCGAACCTGCAGAACATCCCCGTCCGCTCCGACGTGGGCCAGCTCGTGCGGCGCGCCTTCGTCGCGCGCGACTGTGGCGAGGACCCCGTGCTGCTCTCGGTGGACTACTCGCAGATCGAGTTGCGCGTGCTCGCCCACATCTCCGAGGACGAAGAACTGCGGAAGGCGTTCCTCGCGCGGAAGGACATCCACCGGGCGACGGCCGCGAACGTGTTCAAGAAGCCCGAGGCGGACGTCACCGCGGAGGACCGGCGCCGCGCGAAGGTGTTCAACTTCGGCGTCCTGTACGGCCTCACCGCCTTCGGCATGTCCACCCGCGAGGGCATCCCGCGCGATGAGGCCGAGGCGTTCATCCACGCGTACTTCGAGGCCTACCCGCGGGTGCAGGAGTGGCGCGAACGCACCGTCGAGGAGGCCCGCGAGCGCGGGTATGCAGAGACGCTGCTGGGGCGTCGTCGCTACATGCCGGACCTGAAGTCCAAGAACCGGGTCGTGCGGCAGGCGGCGGAACGCATCGCGATCAACATGCCCATCCAGGGCACGGCCTCGGACATCATCAAGCTCGCGATGAACCGGATCGATGTCGAGCTGGCGGAGCGGCAAGCGCAGGGCAAGCTGGCCCGGATGCTGCTCCAGGTCCACGACGAGCTGATCTTCGAATGCCCTCGGGCGGAGCTGGACGAGGTGCGCGAGGTCGCGCATCGCCTGATGCCCTCGATGGAGCTCGCCGTTCCCCTGGACCTGGACGAGAAGGTCGGCCGCTCCTGGGGCGAGATGGAGTAGCGCCGACCTCCCCGGAGGATGGCCCTCGCCGATGCCCGAACTTCCCGAGGTCGAGACGATCCGACGTGACCTGGTCCCGCTGCTGGTGGGGCGTGGCGTGACGCGCGTCGCCATCCACCCCGGCGGGGAGCGCCTCGCAGTCACGCACAGCCCTCGCGAGATGGAGGCTGAGCTCGCCGGCCGCCGCGTCGAGGAGATCGCGCGGCACGGGAAGTACCTGCTGCTCCGCCTGGACGACGGCCGGACGTGGGTGGTGCACCTGCGCATGACCGGCTCGCTGATGCACACCACCGACGAGGCGCCCGCACACCGCTTCGAGCGCGCCCGCATCGACCTCGACGACGGCACGAGCCTCCGGTTCAACGACCTTCGCAAGTTCGGCACCTGGCACCTCGTGGAGGAGGAGCGCGACGCCATGCCGCTCGCTGGCCCGGACGCGCTGTCCGAGGCATTCAGCCCTCGATGGTTGCGGGAGCGTCTGAAGGGACGCATCGCGCCGGTGAAGACGCTGCTGCTGGACCAGCGCGTCGCGGCCGGGGTGGGGAACATCTACGCCGACGAGGCGCTCTGGATCGCGAAGGTGCATCCCGCCACGGCTGCGGGACGCCTCGGTGCAGCGAGGGTGAACCGGCTCCACGCGGCCGTCCTGGAGACCCTCCACGACTCGCTGGGCGACCGGGGGTCCTCGTTCAGCGACTACCGCGACGGGCTGGGCGGGGAAGGGCTGCACCATGTGCGGGTGCACGTCTTCCGACGAGACGGGCAGCCCTGCGCGCGGTGCGGGACGACGATCGTCAAGACGAAAGTCGGGGGACGCGGTACTCACTTCTGCCCGCGTTGCCAGCGCATCTGAGAGCACGATGTGTCATACAGGCGTCACATGTGGTGTGTTGATGTTTTTGTTAGGTTTGGGTTTGTCAGGGTGCAGCCTTACATAAGTCCCTTGTTTGTGACGCAGGGGGCTTGGTAGGGTCGCTCCAGTCTTGAGCCGGACAACAGTCCGGCGGGCGGGTGGCGAGAGACTTCGCGCATGCTCTGGATGATCCTGGCGCTCGTCGCCCTGGCGACGTTCGGCTTGCTGTTTGTGGCCGTGTACTTCGCGGACGCCTTTACCGGCGGTCGGCGGACCCGCGTACAGGGCACTCCGGCCGACCTCGGGATGCGCTACGAAGAAGTCCAGTTCCTCACCGCCGACCGACTCACCCTCCGCGGATGGTTCCTCGAGTCTCCCGGCGCCCGGGCCACCGTCGTCCTGGTGCACGAGTCCGGCGCGACGCGCGCCGACCGTGACCGCGGGCTACTCCACCTCCAGCGTGACTACGTCCGCCGAGGGTTCTCCGTCTTCGCCTTCGACCTGCGCGCGCACGGCGAGTCCGGCGGCAAGCGCGACACGCTGGGCTGCCAGGAGCGCCTCGACGTGCAGGCGGCCGTCGCCTACGTGCGTCGCCGCTCCGGCCGCACGCCGATCCTCCTGCACGGCTTTGGCTACGGTGCCTCGCTGGCGATCGACGCGGTCGCCCGAGGGGTGGACGTGGCGGGGATCGTCGCGGACTCGCCGTTCGCGACGATGCGCTCCTTCCTGCGGGCGCGCCACCGGCACATCCCCGCGCCGGTGTTCCAGGCGTCGATCTGGATGGCGCGCCGACTGATGAAGTGCGACCCCAACGCCTTGAACCCCATCCAGTCGATCGAGAAGGTCCAGGTCCCGGTGCTGTTCGTGCACTCGCAGGTGGACGACGTCGTGCCGGCCTCGCACACCCTCAACCTCTCGGCCGCTTCCCTCGACCCGCGGATGCGGGTCTGGATCGTGGACGACCACATCGGCCACGGCACGGCGTACCTCGACCAGCCGGACGCCTACCTGCGCCGGTGCCTGCAGTTCGTCGACGAGGTAGTCCCGGCCCGCACGCTCTTCGCGGTACCCTCCGCCACGGTCAGCGAAGCCGTCTAGCCCGAGGGCGTCCCGCGCCTCCGTCGGATCTGCGATGGTCGTCCCTGACCTGGAACCGGGCGGCACTCCTTGTCGGCACTCCCTGAGAACCCCGCGTCCCGCCCTCGGCGGCGCGCTGCGCTGAACGACGCGATCACCGACGTCGCGGGCATCCTCGTCGGGCACTGGACCGACCGTGCCAACGCCACCGGCTGCACGGTGGTGCTGTGCCCGGAGGGCACCGTCGGCGGCGTCGACGTCCGAGGCGCCGCGCCGGGCACGAGGGAGACCGAGCTGCTCCGGCCGGGCAACCTGGTGGAGCGAGTGGACGCCATCCTCCTCGCGGGCGGCTCCGCATTCGGCCTCGATGCGGCGGGGGGCGTGATGCAATACCTGCTGACGCAGGGCCGAGGCTTCCCGTACGCCACCGGAGTCGTCCCCATCGTCCCCGGCGCGATCCTGTTCGACCTGGGCCTCAAGCGCGCCGCCTGGCCCGACGCCGACGCGGGCTACCGAGCCGCCGAGGCCGCACGTCGCGGACGTGTCAGTCAGGGATCAGTCGGGGCGGGCACGGGCGCGACCGTCGCGAAGATGGCCGGGATCGAACGGGCCTGGAAGGGCGGCATCGGAACGGCCTCCGAGCTGCTCGATACCGGGATCGTCGTCGGGGCGCTGGCCGCGGTGAACGCCGTCGGATCGATCCGAGACTCGCGTGCGGGCGCGGTGGTCGCCGCGCCGCGTGACGACGACGGCCAGCCGATGGATGTCGACCGCCTCCTGCGCCTCGGCCGAGGGCGACGGCAGGTCGAGGAAGACGTGGCGGAGCGCGGCGCAGAAGCCGTCTTCGCCGGCCCTGAGGGCGTCGAGTCGCCCTCGAACACCACGCTCGCCGTGGTGGCGACGAACGCGAAGCTGACGAAGGCGCAGGTCAACCGGATCGCCACCGTGGCGCACGATGGCTTCGCGCGCTCGATCTGGCCGGTCCACACGCGGGCCGACGGCGACGTGATCTTCGCCCTCGCCACGGGCGAGCAGGAGATCACCGACGATCAGTACCCCTCGATCGAGGCGATGTCCGCCCTGGCGGTCGAGCGCGCCGTGCTGGCGGGCGTGCGGGCGGCGAAGGGACTGGGTGGCGTACCCGGGCTGGCGGACGCACCTCGGAAGTCGCGGGGGGCGACTTCGTCACGCGGGGTCAAGCAGAAGTAATTCACGCCACCGTTAGCGACGTTGACGCGGAGTGTCACGTTCATATACTCCCCGTAACAGGCAGCCCGTCGACCCGTCGAGGCGGCGAGGCTTCTCCTCCGCACTCCACATGCGACTGGCGTCGATCGGTCGCGGAGACAGCGGAACGGGATGGACTCCTTCCGATGGCACGACCCGTGACCATCCTCGACCTGCAGAAGATGCGGGACGAGGGTCGGCCGATCACCATGGTGACGGCCTACGACTACCCGACCGCGAAAATGGCCGATGAGGCCGGCGTGGACCTCATCCTCGTCGGTGACACGCTGGGGATGGTGGTCCTCGGCTACGACTCGACGCTGCCGGTGACGGTGGAGGACATGATCCACCACGGCCGCGCCGTCGTCCGAGGCGCGAAACACGCCCATGTCGTGATCGACATGCCGTTCGGCTCCTACCAGGGTGGCTGGCGACAGGCGATGAAGAACGCCACCCGCATCATGAAGGAGACCGGCGCCGGCTCCGTGAAGCTGGAGGGCGGTCAGCGCTCCGCTGAGACGGTGCGACACCTCGTTGAGGCTGGGATCCCCGTGATGGGGCACATCGGCCTCACGCCGCAGTCGGTGAACCAGACCGGCGGGTTCAAGGTGCAGGGCAAGACCCCCCGCGACGCTGTCCACCTGATCAACGACGCGAAGGCCCTCGCGGACGCCGGCGCGTACGCGATCGTCCTCGAGCTGGTGCCCACGGCGCTGACGCACATGATCACGGCGCGGGTGAAGGTGCCGACCATCGGCATCGGCGCGGGGCCGTTCGCCTCCGGGCAGGTCCAGGTGTGGCACGACATCCTCGGGATGTACGACGACCTGAACCCGAAGCACGCGAGGAAGTTCGCGAACGCGGGCGAGGCGATCCGCGGTGCCGTCCGCGAGTACGTGGAGCAGGTGCGCGCGGGACAGTTCCCGACGGCGGCGGAATCGTTCTACATGGACGAGCGGGCGCTGGAGCTCATCCGTCGCATGACGCCGAGCGCGGACCAGGACATGAGCGAGGCGGCCCAGGTGCTCGCGGAGCTCGAGGAGATCCGCGCCGACAGCCAGCCGTAGCGGACGCTCGTCCGAAGCACCCATCGAGTACCTCGAGGAGCCGCCTGCAGCACAGGCGGCTCTCTCGTAGACTGCCGCAATCCTCGCTCTCGCATCAGGAGCCCCCATGCTGATCGCCCGCTCGGTGGAGGAGTGCCGCGAAGCCCGCGCGCAACTCGTAGGGACGGTCGGCCTTGTGCCGACGATGGGCGCGCTGCACGAGGGCCATCGGTCGCTGATGCGTCGCGCGCTCGCCGAGTGCGATCACGTCCTCGCGACGATCTTCGTGAACCCGACGCAGTTCGCCCCCGGCGAGGACTTCGCCGCCTACCCCCGCAGCGAGGAGGCCGACCTCGCGGCGTGCGAGGACGAAGGGGTCTCGCTCGTCTTCATCCCGCCCGTCGAGGAGATGTACCCGGAGGGCGCCTCGACCACGGTGAGCGTGGGCGAGCTCTCGACGATCCTCGAAGGGGCGTCACGGCCGGGTCATTTCGACGGCGTCGCCACGATCGTCACCAAGCTCTTCGCCGTTACCACGCCGACGCGCGGGTACTTCGGACAGAAGGACGCCCAGCAGCTCCTCGTGATCCGCCGCCTCGCCCGTGATCTCCTGCTGGGCGTCGAGGTCGTCGGCTGCCCGATCATCCGGGAGGAAAGCGGCCTCGCGATGTCCTCGCGGAACGCGTACCTCACCGACGAGGAGCGCGCGCAAGCCGCGGCGCTCTCGCGCGGGCTGAGGACGGCGGAGACGGGGTGGCTCGGCGGTCTGCGAGACGCCGCCACGCTGCGGCAGATGGTCCACGACGAGATCGCCGCGCAACCCCTCGCGCGGATCGACTACGTCTCCCTCGCGGACGAGGAGACCCTCGCGGAGTGCGACGGACGGGTCACGCGCGATGCGCTGCTCTCCGTGGCCGTGCGGTTCGGCAAGGCCCGCCTGATCGACAACGCCGTCCTGCGAGTGCCGCCAACCAGCCGGTAACCGCCTCGGTGCTCCGCCGGAGAAGTCTGACAAGCGCCGGTTGTACCCTGACGGTGACGGCCCCCGCTGGTAGGATGGCCGACACAAATCGCAGACCGCGATGATCAGTTTGTCGCCTTCTGTCCGTGTCGAAGTCCGTTCCAGAACCGGAGGTCACTGTTGTCCGGTCACTCCAAGTGGTCGTCGATCAAGCACAAGAAGGCTGCGACGGACGCCAAGAAGGGACAGCTGTTTACCAAGCTGGCCCGCGACATCACCATGGCAGCCCGCCAGGGTGACCCAGATCCCAACCTGAACGCCGGGCTGCGCCTCGCCATCCAGAAGGCGAAGCAGGCGAACATGCCCAACGACAACATCGACCGCGCCGTCAAGAAGGCCAGCGGCGGCGGCGATTCCGACAACCTCGAGGAAGTGACGTACGAGGGTTACGGCCCCGGCGGTACGGCGGTCATCGTGCAGGCGGTCACGGACAACCGGAACCGGACCGTCGCCGAGGTGCGACACGCCTTCTCCCGCGGTGGCGGCAACATGGCCGACTCCGGCGCGGTCTCGTGGCAGTTCGACCAGCGCGGCCTGATCACCGTGATCACCGGCGAGCGCGACCCGGAGGAGCTCGCCCTCGAGGCGATCGAGGCGGGCGCCGTCGACGTGGACCTCTCGGGTGGCGAGTCGATCGAGGTGGTCACGGAGGCCGCGGACCTGCACAAGGTACGCGAGGCGCTGGAGGCGGAAGGCCTCAGCGTGGACTCCGCGGAGCTGGCCCCCGTGCCGAAGTCCCGGATCACGCTGGAGGAGAAGGACGCTCATGCGGCGCTCCGTCTCTTCGAGCGGCTGGATGAGCTGGACGACGTCTCTCGCGTGTATTCGAACGCGGACTGGGACGAGGCAGTGCTGGAGGCGTACGCCGGCTAGGCTCCCCAGCTGCCGACGGACCTTCGCTTGGGCCCATCACCGCGGTTGAGCGAGGGACGGGACATGGACGGACGTAGCTCGGCGCTGCCGAGGCGAGTGTTGGGTGTTGACCCCGGACTGACGGTCTCTGGCTACTGCATCGTGGACGAGCGGGGCAGTGGCGGCACGCTGGTCCACGCGGGATCCCTGCGCACGAAGTCCGCTGAGCCGCGCGCGCAGCGCCTGCACCGCATCTTCGACCTCGTCACCGCGCTCATCGCCGAGTACCACCCGCACGAGGTGGCCATCGAGCAGCAGTTCGTGTCCGAGAACGTCCGCTCCGCGATGGCGGTCGGCGAGGCGCGCGCCTCGGCGATGGTCGCCGCTGCGGTGGCCGGTGTGCCGGTGTTCGAGTTCGCCCCCGCCGAGGTGAAGGAGTCCGTCGCCGGGTACGGCGGCGCGCCGAAGGAGCAGGTCGCGCAGATGGTCGCGATCCACCTCGGCATCACGGAGGTCCCCGGGCCGCTCGACGTCGCGGACGCTGGCGCGGTCGCGCTGACGCGGCTGGCCGCGGCCCGCCTCGAAGAGGCGATGGCCCGATGATCGCCGCGCTCCGCGGGCAGGTGACACACTACGATCCGGACACCGCGACCGCGTGGCTGGACGTGCAGGGGGTGTTCTACGAGGTGCGCGTCCCCGCCTTTGCCGGCGAGTGGTTCGCCGCGCGGGAGGACATCCAGGACGAGACGGTGGTCTACACCTACTACCACGTCTCGGAGCGCAATCCTCAGCCGCTGCTCGTCGCCTTCCAGCACCCGGCCGAGCGGGACTTCTTCCGCAAGTTCATCGAGGTCCCCGACGTGGGCCCGACGAAGGCTGTGCGCGCGCTGACGAAACCGGTCTCCGAGATCGCCCGCTGGGTCGAGGCGAGCGACACGAAGTCGCTCCAGTCGCTTCCTGGGATCGGGGCACGGCTCTCGCAGACGATCGTGGCGCGGCTCGCCGGCAAGCTGACGCAGGAGGCACTGCTCCGCACTGGGACCGAGGGCATCGAGACGCCCTCGACGGAGGCTCATACCGAAGACCTGCGCGAGGACGCGATCGAGGCGCTCGTGTCGCTCCAGTACTCGCGCCGGGACGCGGAGCGTGCTGTGGAGCAGGCTGTTGCCTCCGGTCGCGAGTTCGCGGCGCTGGAGGACCTGCTCCGCGCCATCCTCGAACACCAGGCGCCCACCGAGCCCCTCCCATGAGCACGCGCCGCCCGTGAGGTACTTCCTGCAGGGGCAGCTGGCGCTCGTCCTCGGCGGGCTCGTTGCTGCGGGGCTACTCGTGGCCGGGGGAGTATCGGAAGACTCGCCGTTCCCGCACGAGTTCCTCGGCATTGGTGATCAGTACTGGGCCTTCGCCTCGCTCGCGCTCACCGCTGGCCTCGGCACGCAGCTCGTGCTGAACAACCGGGCGGCCTTCCGTCGGGAGCGGAACCTCGTGCGGACGGCGGCACAACTGCGCGAGGTCTCCGCGGAGCTGGACCGCCTCGCGAGGACCGATGCCCTCACCGGGATCGCCAACCGACGCGCGTTCTTCGACATCCTCGGCGTCGAGTTCCGCCGATCGAGGCGCTACGGCCGCCAGCTCTCCGTGCTGATGCTGGACCTCGACCACTTCAAGGGTGTGAACGACCGCTGGGGTCACCCCTTCGGCGATGAGGTGCTGCGCCAGACCGCGGACATCATCGCAGCGAACGTCCGCGAGTCCGATGTCCTCGGGCGGTACGGGGGCGAGGAGTTCGCGCTCGCGCTGCCGGAGACGGAGGAGGCGTCCGCGCTCGCGGTGGGGGAGAAGCTCCGCGGGGCGCTGGAGGCGCACGAGTTCCGCACGGAGGAGCTGACGCCACCGGGTGAGCCGCCGGTCCGTCTCACCATCT
>Ga0265293_10011406_pt1 | contig 12106 bp, 7 predicted proteins | sample Munlanlewell138R_FD_192505 | JGI IMG/M metagenome (GOLD analysis project Ga0265293, IMG submission 192505) | Leachate microbial communities from a municipal landfill in Southern Ontario, Canada - Leachate well 138R | ecosystem: Engineered > Solid waste > Landfill > Unclassified | place: Canada... | reverse complement strand
GCAGGGGTGCTGGTGGACGAAGCCCACAATCTGCTGACCCGGGCCCGGGGCATGTACAGCACCGGGTTGTCCCGTGCCTCGTTGCGCAACGCCAAGCGCCAGGCACCGGCGGCGTTGAAGAAGCCGCTGGATGCTCTCACCCGGAGTTGGCGAACCCTGCTGAAGGGATACGAGACGGCCCTTGCCGAAGCACAGCAGCAGGGCGGTGCGCTGCTGCTGGATGCGGTGCCCAACGAGCTCCACAGCGCACTGCAAAAGGTGGTAGCCGCGATCACCGATTATCTGTCAGAACATCCCGCCAACGTGCAATTGCAGGAGTTATTGTTTGAGGCGCTGGGCTTTATGCGGCTGGCAGACACCTTCGGCGAACATTCCCTGTGCGAGCTGACCCTGGATGACACGGGCGAGCCCACCCTGGCGATTCAAAACCTGGTGCCGGCTGATTTCCTCGCACCGCGCTTTTCCGCCTGCCAGGGCGTTGTGCTCTTTTCGGCAACGCTGAACCCCTACCACTATCATCGGGACCTACTGGGGTTGCCGGAAACCACACTGTGCCACGAGGTGGAGAGCCCTTTTACTGCACAGCAGCTCGAAGTGCGCCTGGTCGGAGGCATCAGCACCCGATTGCGGGATCGCGGCCAGTCCGCCGCGCCGGTGGCGCAGCGAATCATTGCCCAGTTCCGTGCTCAACCGGCGAACTATCTGGTGTACACGAGCAGCTTTGCCTACCTCACACTGCTTCAGGAAGCCTTCTCTGTCGCAGCGCCGGATATTCCCACACGCTGGCAGGGCCGGGGCATGTCCACCGCTGAACGGCAATCCTTTGTCGACAGTTTTCAGGAAGGCGGGCGGCAGGTCGGCTTTGCCGTACTCGGCGGTGCATTCTCGGAAGGCATCGATCTGCCGGGCAGTCGCCTGACGGGCGTATTTATCCTGACCCTGGGCCTGCCGCCCCACGACTCGCGCCATGAGGTGTTGTGCCAACGCCTCCAGCAACGCTTTGGCCAGGGCTACGAGTACACCTACCTCTATCCCGGGCTGCAGAAAGTGGTGCAGGCCGCCGGGCGGGTGATCCGCACCCCGGAAGACCGCGGCATGATCGAGCTGATCGACGACCGGTTCACCCGCGGCGAGGTGAGACGGCTGCTGCCCGGCTGGTGGCCGGACCCCAAGGAAGTCAGCGGTTTCCCGGACGAGGGACTTTCTCATCGCCAGTGACGGCATGGCGCGCCTCCTCCGTCGCCACACCCGATGAAGCGCACCGCCGTTAGGAAACGCTTCTTATGTATCGACAGCCACCGCGAAACGGCGGCTCCTGCTGTCATTCACCACCCCGGCGTTCGCCCCGCTGTATAGCCAGCAAGCATGCGTGGCAGAGACAGCTGTTCCACTGCTCGGCAATCCGCTCGCGCTGTTGTCCGGTCAGGGTCACAGAGCTGCAATGGCAGATCGATATCGAACCGAGCTTGCACTCGAACGCTTTATGGCAACGCGGGCACTGGATGATCTCGTGTCTGGGCATGGGCTACCGGACTGTGACCTCGGATGCTTGAATGTGAGAACCGGGCTGGCAGCCAGAGCGAGGCGCGGCGACCCTCTCGTTTACCCCACCCTGTCCCGGTTTGGCATGATAGCCAGCGCCATCATCCCGTCAACACCTGCACGCCACCACTGGATGACATGCAATGTGCCGTTGCGGCCTTCGCCCCGACATGGATGGCCTGTCATTACAGGACCGTTAGTTGACACCCGTCAAGGTCTCGCTGGCACAGGCGCTTAAAATCCAGACAGAACAAGCCAGCGGAAGGCGATCCTTTCTGCAAAGAAAGGACGGTCAATCGGAACAGCGATCACCCCCCAGCATGGCGAGAGGTCCGGTAATGACAACACAACTGCGTAAAGACCCGGTAAACCCCGAGAGCGCCCAGTGTCTCCAACAACTATCCAGAGGCAGGACAGCGCGCCGCTGGGAGATCTGGTCCCAGCAGGCACAACAGGGGGTTGTCCCCTGCTTTGCCAGCGACTGTCGTTTTACCTGCGGCAAGGCCTCCTGCCCCTGGTGGGATGAATGCCAGGAACTGCGCGTCGAATGGCGGCGCTGACGGCACAGCCGGCCTGAGTGGTCCCGCTTCGCCGCCTGCGAGGTGCCCGCGTACCGCACCACTCGAATGCAGGCATTGCCCGGCGCCTGCGCTACGGGAGGGTATCGATCGGGCTGGTGCGCGCGTCATCCGGGCCGCTCGGCGGCGACAGCGGCCCGCTCGATATCGCCCCCCGTTCGGACAGTACTTGCCGATAGAGACGATCATAGCTTTCCGCACTGTCGTCCCACCTGAAGTTTTGCTCCATGCCTCGCCGCCTCAAGGCACGCCATGTTTTTCTGTCGCGGTACAGTGCCAGCGCCCTGTGCAAGGCGCCGATGATGGCCCGGGCGGAGGGCTCATCGAAGCACAGGCCAGTCGCCGTGCCGCCATCGAGATTCTCCGCGGTGGCGTCGATCACCGTGTCGGCAAGTCCGCCACTGCGCCGCACCACCGGCACGGTGCCGTAGCGCAACGCCTGCATCTGCACCAGCCCGCAGGGTTCGAAGCGGGATGGCATCAGCACCATATCGGCGGCGGCGATCATCCGGTGGGCCAGCGCTTCATCGTGCCCGATATGCACCGCCAGCCGGCCCGGCCAGTGCGCCTGCGCCTCCTTCAGGATTTTCTCATACTCGGGTTCTCCGCTGCCGAGCACCACCAGCCGCAGCGGCTTCGTCATCAGTACCGGCAGCGCTTCGATCAGCAGATCCGTGCCTTTCTGGTGGGCCAGCCGACCGATCACGGCAACCACCGGTTGCCCGCGGCCCTCCAGACCCATCTCGTCGCAAAGCGCCTCGCGGCACCGGCGTTTGCCGGCGATGCGCGCCGGCGAGTAGCGAGCGCTCAGGCAAGGGTCGCGACGAGGATCCCAGATAGCCGTGTCCAGACCATTGAGGATGCCGGCCAGGGCGCCCTGGCGTTCCCGCAACACCCCGTCCAGTCCTTCACCGTAGGCAGGGGTGAGTATTTCACGCGCGTAGCCGGGGCTGACAGTGGTCAGGTAGTCGGCAAAACAGAGACCGCCCTTGATAAAGGAAAGATCGCCATGGTATTCCAGGGCGCGGTAGTGCCACAGCCAGGGCGGCAGCTGGAGTTGTTCGAGCGCCGCGAACGGGAATAAGCCCTGATAACCGAGGTTATGAACAGTGAACACAGTGGCCGCCGCCACCCGTTCCAGCAACGCGTAGACCGGCACCAGGCCGGTGTGCCAGTCGTGGCAGTGGATCAGGTCCGCGCGCCAGCCGGGCAGCGCGCCACCGCCGGCAATGGCGACAGCAGCGCGGCACAGCGCGCCGAAACGCAGGTGGATGCCGGCGGCCGATCCACCGCTGTCGTCGCTATAAGGGTTCCCCGGCCGGTCGCTGAACCCGGGCATATCGAACAGCCACACCGGCACTTCGCCCGGTGGGAGACAAGTGCCGAGCAGCCGGGTGCCGGCAAGCCCGGGGGGCGGCCGGTATTGCGCCACTTCGGGGCTGGCTTCCAGGCCCGCCAGGGTATCGGCATAAGCCGGCATCAATACCCGCAGGTCGTGGCCGGTGCGGCGCAGCGCCCTGGCCAGACCCGCAACGGCATCCCCCAGGCCGCCCGTTTTCATCAGCGGCGAACACTCGCTGGCCACAAACAGGACGCGCAACCTCATCGGCGGTCATCCTGTGCTGCCAGCCCGGCCGGGAGCGGGAAACGATCGCGGTCCGCACCGGGCATCGAGGTGAAGTTCATCGCAGCCATCGCCCACCCAAGATCAATCTCCCACCCAAGATCAAAGAGCCGATGCGGCAAGCCAATCCGCGCATCAGACATGCAATATCAACAGACATTGCCACCGCAAAGGGCATCTTGCCCTGCGCGATCTCCTCGAGCGTTGACTGCGATCAACCAGACCGCCGGTTATCGCTGCCAGCTCGCCACATCGGTGCCCCCAACAGGGCGTTTTCATGACCTCAATCAAGGCCGGCCTGGCGCCGGTGCACTATCTTGAATGAGTCATGCTTGAAGAGGTCGCGACCTCGTCTCTCCATGGTCTGCGGTAGATCGTGTGGCACTGCGGCCCGGGCCCCGGCTCTTTATTCCGGCGATTCCGGGATCAGGCAACAAGCGATGGGTGTGAAGAATGACTTTCCCGGTCCCCGAACGTTTCGTCAGCGCGCTCACCCGCGACACCCTTGCCCTGGTGCTGGCCGGAGGAAGAGGCAGCAGGCTCGGTGGACTCACCGAACAGCGTGCCAAACCGGCCACCCCGTTCGGCGGTACGATGCGCATCATCGACTTTCCCCTGTCCAATTGCGTGAATTCCGGTATTCGCCGCATCGGCGTGCTGACTCAGTACAAGGCCCACTCCCTGATCCGCCACCTCAGCCAGGCCTGGGGGTTTCTGAGGGGCGAACTGGGCGAATTCGTCGAACTCCTCCCCGCCCAGCAGCGCACCGACGGTTCGTGGTATGAGGGAACCGCCGATTCGGTGTACCAGAACCTCGATATCATCGCCGCTCACCACCCCCAATTCGTGCTGGTGCTGGGTGGCGACCACATCTACAAAATGGATTTCGGGGCCCTGCTGGCCAACCACGTGGAAACCGGCGCCGACATCACCGTCGGCTGCATGGAAGTCCCGCTGGCCGACGCCAGCGCCTTCGGGGTGATGGAAATCGACGACAGCGGCCGGGTCGTCGCCTTCCGGGAAAAGCCGGCGAACCCCGCACCCATGCCGCGCGACAGCGGGATGGCGCTGGCCTCGATGGGCATCTACGTCTTCAACACCGATTACCTGATAGCCACGCTCACGGGGGACGCCCTCGACGCCGCCTCCAGCCATGATTTCGGCAAGGATATCCTGCCCCGCGCGGTGCGCGAGGACAGAGTCTTCGCCCTGCCCTTCCGCGACCCCCGCACCGGCAAGCGCGCCTATTGGCGCGATGTCGGCACCCTGGACAGCTACTGGTCCGCCAACCAGGAACTCATCGGTGTCTTGCCGGAACTCAATCTGTTCGACAAGCACTGGCCCATCTGGACCTACCAGGCACAGGTGCCCCCCGCCAAGTTTGTCCTCGACGACGAGGGCCGGCGCGGCATGGCGGTGAACTCGATGGTTGCCGGCGGCTGCATCGTCTCCGGCGCCGAAGTGCGCCATTCGGTGCTCTTCAACAATGTGCGGGTGGAGGAATACACATTGGTCGAGTACGCGGTCGTGCTGCCTGAGGTGGTGGTCGGCGCGCACTGCCGGATCCGCAAGGCGGTCATCGAAACCGGCTGCGTACTCAGGGCCGGCACCGTCATCGGCGAGGATCCAGAGGCCGACCGGCGACGCTTTGACGTCAGCCCGGAGGGCGTGGTGCTGGTGACGCCGGAAATGCTCGACCAGGGGCTCAACTATGTCCGCTGATCCGTTGCCGGTGGTGCTGTGCTGGCATATGCACCAGCCGGATTACCGCGACCCGCTCAGCGGCGAATGCCTCGCATCCTGGACCTGCCTGCACGCCATCAGGTCCTATACCGACATGGCGGCCCATCTGGAGGCGGCGCCGGAGGATGTAAGGGTGGTGGTCAATTTTTCACCCATCCTGCTCGAACAGATCGCGGACTACGCGGCGCGGTTGCGCACCTTCCTGGAGGCCGGAACCCCCATCGGCGATCCATTATTGGACGCCCTTGTCGCTGAACGGCTGCCGGATGACCCGCCATCGCGACGCGCCCTGCTGGAACGCTGCCTTCACGCCAACCACACCCGGATGATCGCCGCCCTCCCCGCCTTCGAGAGGCTGGCGACCATCGCCAGGCTGGCCCTCGAAACCGAGCCCGGCGCCGGCTACCTGTCCGACACCTGCCTGGCGGACCTGCTGGCCTGGTACCATCTGGCCTGGCTCGGGGAAACGGTGCGGCGCAGCGACCCGACCGTCGCCGCATTGATGGCGCGCGAGGCGGGTTACTCCCTGGCCGAGCGCCGCGAACTGCTGGCGGTGATCGGCAACTTGCTGGGCAATCTCATAGCGCGCTATCGGCTGCTGGCCGAACGCGGCACCATCGAACTGAGCACCAGCCCCTACAGCCACCCGATGCTGCCACTGCTGCTCGATCTGCAATCCGCCCGCGATGCCCAGCCCGGCCTGCATCTGCCCCAGTCACAGTGCTATCCCGGCGGGGAGGAGCGCGCCCGCTGGCAGCTCGTCCGGGCGCGGCAAGTGTTTCAGCAATACTTCGGCTTCGAGCCAGGCGGCTGCTGGCCCTCGGAAGGCGGCGTCTCGGAGCGCACCCTGGCGCTGATCGGCGACGCCGGCTTCCACTGGACCGCCAGCGGCCAGGGCGTGCTCCGCCACAGCCTCGGCGAACCGGAGCCGGCCAGCGACAGCCTCCACCGCCCGCGGCAACTGCGCGGCACGGGGCCCCTGTGCTTCTTCCGTGATGACGGACTCTCCGACCTGATCGGCTTCAGCTATCACCACTGGCACTCGGCAGACGCGGTGGGCGACTTTGTCCATCATCTGCGCAGCATCGCCGGTCACCTGGAGGCCAACGACACGAAATCCCGCCCGGGCCGGGTGGTCACCGTGATTCTCGACGGAGAGAATCCCTGGGAATACTACGCGGACAACGGCTTTCATTTCATCCGGCATCTCTATGACGCCCTGGCGGCGTGTCGCGAGCTGCGCATGGTGCGCTTTTCAGACTGCGTCGCGGAGCTGCACGGGCAGGTCGAGCCCCTGCAACGACTGGTCGCGGGCAGTTGGGTATACGGCAATTTTGCCACCTGGATCGGCGACCCCGACGAGAACCGGGCCTGGGATCTGCTGTGCCACGCCAAGGCCGCTGTCGACGCTGTACTGCCCGGCATCGACGACCCCGACCGGGTCGCGGCCATCGAGCAGCAGCTCGCCCGCTGTGAAGGGTCCGACTGGTTCTGGTGGCTGGGGGACTACAACCCGGCCGAGGCGGTGACCGAATTTGAAGCCCTCTATCGGCGGCACCTGCTGGCGGTCTACCAATTGCTGGGCCTGACGCCACCGCATAACCTGATGAATGCAATCAGCCACGGGGCGGGCCACCCCGAGTTGGGGGGCGCCATGCGGCGGGGGACGGATTGAACGGCGGCGCCCGGCTTTCGATCAAGGGCTGCGACTGCCCATGTCCCCCGAACGGCGCGATATTGAACTGTTTGGCGATTTACCTTTCTATGTAACCGCAAGGCCCGTGCGGCCCGGCGGCGCTGGCGCGGTTGTTTACCGCGGCTGGCCATGGCGTCACGGCGCCTCTGGTGAATCGCCCATTTCGCACCCGGACCGAGCCGTGCAGGCATTGCGCGTCAAGCGCTTCCGCAGTTTGGAGTCCTGCTGCGTAAGTTCCGCTGGACAGTTTCGCTGGACAGTCCCTAGGGATATGGAGTAATCACTTATGCCGTTATCGCCATCAGTCGTCGCCTATTTCTCCATGGAAATCGGCCTCGAGACCGGGATTCCCACCTATGCCGGCGGCCTGGGCATACTGGCCGGAGATACTGTCCGGGCAGCGGCGGACACCGGGTTGAATATGGTGGCGGTCACCCTGCTCTCCCGGGCAGGCTATTTCCGCCAGCACCTGAACACCCGGGGCGACCAGCGGGAAGAGCCGGTGCTCTGGTCCGTGGAGGGCCGGCTCACCGAAATGCCGGCGCGGGTTGCGGTGTGCATCGAAGGGCGGGATGTCACCCTGCGCGCGTGGCGCTACGATGTCCGCGGCGCGAACGGCCACCTGGTGCCAACCTACTTCCTGGACAGCGACCTGGAAATCAACAGTGGCGACGACCGCCACCTGACCCACAACCTCTATGGTGGCGACGAGCGCTACCGGCTGTGCCAGGAGGTCATCCTGGGCATCGGCGGCGTGCGCATGCTGCGGGCGCTGGGCCACAGGGAAATCCTTCGCTACCACATGAACGAGGGCCACGCCGCCCTGCTCTCCCTGGAACTGCTCGCCGAGCAGGTCGGCGACTCGCCCGCCATCACCCGGGCGCACCTCGACGCCGTGCGCGGGCAATGCGTCTTCACCACCCACACGCCGGTGCAGTCCGCTCACGATCGCTTTCACCCGGCGCTGGCGCGCTCGGTGCTGGGCGAGAACAGCCTGCTGTGGGAAGCCGAGTCGGAACTGTGTTGCAACGGCGTCCTCGACCTGACCATGCTGGCGCTGCACAACAGCCATTACATCAACGGGGTCGCCAAGCGCCACGGCGAAACGTCCCGCGCCATGTACGGCCAATACACCATCGACTCCATCACCAACGGTGTTCACGCCGCCACCTGGACCTCCGCCGCCATGGCCGGGCTCTTCGACCAGTACATCCCCGACTGGCGCCGGGACAACGTCAGCCTGCGCACGGCCATGGGCATACCCACCAGGCAGATTCGCGAAAGCCATCTCACCAACAAATGCATACTGCTGGATCACGTGCGCAGCAGAACCGGCGTCGATATGGACAAGTCCGTGCTGACTCTGGGTTTCGCCCGCCGGGCCACCGCCTACAAACGACCCGACCTGCTGTTCACCGACATCGAACGCCTGCTGGCCATAGTCCGCCGCGCCGGCCCTCTGCAGATCATCTATGGCGGCAAGGCCCATCCCCATGACGAATCCGGCAAGGATCTGATCAGGTCGGTTTTCGCGGCGGCGGAGCAACTGCGCGGAGAGGTTTCGGTGGTCTACCTGGAGGACTACGATATAGAGCAGGCGCGGCTGTTGACCGCCGGTGTCGATATCTGGCTCAACACCCCGCAACCGCCCATGGAGGCTTCGGGCACCAGCGGCATGAAAGCGGCGCTGAACGGTGTGCCATCCTTCAGCGTCCTCGACGGCTGGTGGGTGGAAGGCTGCATCGAGGGCGTCACCGGCTGGAGCGTCGGGGAGAAGGCCGTGGGGCCCCACGACAGCGAAAAACGCGTTCCCGACGCCGAGCAGCTCTACGACAAACTGGAGAGCGTCATCATGCCGCTCTATTACCGGAACCCGGAGGACTTCGCCTCGGTCATGCGGTCGGCCATAGCGCTGAATGGCTCCTTTTTCAATACCGAACGCATGGTCCAGCAATACATCGCCAAAGCGTATTTCCGCTAGTCCGGTGCACCTCCGGCGCCGGCACAGTCCATGCTCTTTCACGGGGTGGCCGAGGAACGAGGCGCTCCGCACGCAACTGCGAAAAGGTTCTTTTATTCATCGACATTCACTACCGCAACGTCAACAGCTCCTAGCGCCGCGCGGCCAGGCCGCGATATGAACCACCGGCCGACAGGCGCCATCGTCCCTTTCGTCAAAGGAGAAATGAATGATAAACATAGCGATAAATGGCCTGGGCCGTGTCGGGCGAACAGCACTCAAACTGGTCATGGACAATCCCGGCATCGAGCTGGTCGCCATCAATGACCTGACCTCGCTGGAAAACCTGGTTTATCTATTGCGCTACGACTCGGTGTACGGCCGCTATCAAAAAGCGGTTCGGGCGGTCGACGGCAATCTCGATATAGACGGGCAGATCATTCGCGCCTTCAACGATGCCGATCCGGAAAGCCTGCCCTGGCGTCAGCTGGGAGTCGACCTGGTGTTCGAGTGTACCGGCGCCTTTCGCACTCTGGGTGATCTGGAGAAGCACATCAGGGCGGGCAGCAAGCACGTCATGCTGTCGGCGCCGGGCAGGAAAGGTGACATTCCCTCGGTGGTCTACGGTGTCAACGACATCGCCGAACCCGCCCCGGCATGCTTCTCGACCGCCAGTTGCACGACCAATTGCATAGCCCCCGTGGTCGAAATCATGCATCGCCATCTCGGCGTAAAAAAGGCGATGCTCACTACCGTGCATGCCTATACCGCCAGTCAGGGCGTGGTCGATATGCCCAGCAGGAATATGGAGCGCGGTCGCTGCGCCGGGCTCAACATGATACCGACCACCACTGGCGCCGCCTCGGCAACCGGCGAGGTGCTGCCCGAACACAAGGGGCGTTTCGATGGCGCCGCCATTCGGGTGCCTGTCGCCACGGGTTCCATCTCCGACATCACCTTCGTCACCGGGCGCGAAACGTCGGTGACGGAAGTCAACGATATCTTCAGACTGGAAGCGCAGTCGCAACGCTACGGCGGCGTTCTCGGCGTTGCCGAAGATCCCATCGTGTCTGCGGATATCATCGGCGATCCCCGCGCCGCCATCGTCGACATGCGCTCCACCCGCGTCGTCGATGGCGATCTGGTGAAGGTGTTTGCCTGGTACGACAATGAGTGGGGCTATGCCAGCCAAATGATCAGGCAGGCGCTGAAGATCTTTGCTACCGGCAGTTCGGCATGAGGCCGCCTGGTTTTCAGCCGCCCGCTTCCCGGCTCGCCACGGCGGTCGTGCGGACTGCCCTGAAAAGCGCGGCCGCGGGATCAACCCGCTTATTTGCCAAAAACGGATGCAAAGGGAACGGCGACAGAGGACGGCGAACATGATCGTGATGCCCCGAGATCAGGGTAGCGTGCCCACATGTATCTGCTAACCGGCGACATTGGCGGCACCCAGGCCCGCTTCCGCCTGCTCCAGGCGGATCGGGGCCAATGGCGAATCCGGCACCAGACGAGTTGGCCGAGCGGACGGTTCCTCTCCTTGAGCGACGCCGCTGACCGTTACCTGTCTGGCGTTCTTTCCCCGCGACAAAGAGAAGCCGTAGCTGGCGCCTGGTTTGCTGTCGCCGGCCCGGTCCAGGGTAGCCGGGTGGACTTCACCAACCTTCCCTGGCGCGCGGATGCCGCTTCGTTGGCCGAGGATCTGAATCTGCCGGCAGTCCATCTGGTCAATGACCTGGCGGCGTTGGTTCAAGCCATTCCCTTTCTGGCGCGCGATACACAGGTCGTCATCCAGCAAGGCGTCGAGAACGAGGGTCGCAAACTGGTAATCGCCCCGGGCACCGGACTGGGTGTCGCGGCCTGGCGGGGGGATATGGCCGGTGTCGAGGCGCTGCCCTCCGAGGGAGGCCATTGCGACCTGGCCCCGGCCAGCGCTGCCCACCTGGACCTGCTCCGCTATCTGTTTGACGACCTTGGACACGTCAGCTACGAGAGGGTGCTGTCCGGCCCCGGGCTGGTCACTCTTTATCATTTTGCCCGGCGCAACCCCGTCCGGCCAAGCTCTGGCCAGGGAAGCTCTGCTCAGGGAAGCTCCGCCCAGTGGAATTCCGCCCGTTGCGACAATGGTAAGGCGCCGCTGCCCGACGACGCCACAACGGAGGTAGATGCCACAACGGAGGTATCAGCAGCCTGGGTCGTCGAGCAGTCGCGAAACGGAGATGCGCCAGCGCAGGCGGCAATGACGCTGTTCGTCGAACTCCTGGGGGCCTTCGCCGGCACCACGGCGCTGCAGTGGCTTGCCGATGGCGGGGTTTATCTGGCCGGAGGTATCGTCAGCGGACTTTATCCCGCCCTCCAAAGCACCGCCTTTAGACAGGCTTTTCATAACAAAGGCCGGATGCGTCCGCTGATGGAGCGGATTCCCGTGGTGGCGATCACTCGGGCGGACGCCGGGCTGGAGGGCATCAGCCGCCTCGCCATCGATAGCCACAATGCAGCTGCGGGTGACTAAATGCCTTGTTTCACACCGCCAGTCGAGCCATTCTATTATACGGGTCATCTGCACCAGTCCAGTTCAGTTGCGAAAAGGAGCATCCCATGAAGTCTTCGTCAACCATCAGGCTGCACATTGGCAATGCCGTGCCCCACGGAAACGAAAGCGACACCAAGCATGTCATTGCCCTGTGGCAGGAGATCAGCGGCTTTTTCAGTCAACAGCAGCGATTCTCCGCACTGAGCGGAATCCGCGGCGAAACCAGGCCCTACCTGATTGCAATCGATGCCAGCCAGATATTGAAAACCCTGGAACATGCCCAGGACCAGTCACAAGCCTTCAACGGCTACCGGATGGCCCATATCGATCACGCCGATAAAGCCGTCGACGCATCACTGGTCATTACCATCGGCAGCAAGGATCATCCGCTGGAGGAAGAAGAAAGTTACCAGGTGGCGACGGTGTTCCTGCA
>Ga0265293_10011403_pt1 | contig 12108 bp, 11 predicted proteins | sample Munlanlewell138R_FD_192505 | JGI IMG/M metagenome (GOLD analysis project Ga0265293, IMG submission 192505) | Leachate microbial communities from a municipal landfill in Southern Ontario, Canada - Leachate well 138R | ecosystem: Engineered > Solid waste > Landfill > Unclassified | place: Canada... | reverse complement strand
CATTACATTGCTCCTTTCAGCGTTTGAATAAATGAATACATCAAGCTTCCTCCAAGAATGACAACAAACATCACACCAGTCAGTACTCGTTCCCAAAAGTTCATAGCCTCTCCTTTCGTGTTGTATCCAGCTCAGCTGGACTGTGATAGTGTTTCTTCCTAAGTGACTGAGACATTCAATCACTTAATACTGAGTATTAATTTCTTAATACTCAGTATTAAGTGGGGCTCGGCTTGTCAGGCCGAGCCCTTTGTCTTACGCCTTCTTAGGCGCTTTCACGAAAGCCGGAATGTTACCAGCTTCATCACGTTCAATGATGTGCAGTCCTTTCGAGTTCTTAGCGATCGGAATGCCGTGCATCAAGCCACGTCCTGCTCTCAGGTACGAGAGCTGAGAGCCAATGTTGTGAGTACTGATACCCACAACTTTGCTCAGCTTCTCAGTCGAGCAAGGCATATTAGCAACCAGCGCTTCATAAGTAGCAAGCATCCTGCCCCCGCCTGCAGTCTCAGCTGCTTTCTTGGTCGTGCTCAACAGTGCTTGAAGCTCAGCAACTTGCTTCATCAGTTCTTCAACAGTCGGTTGAGCAACAGTCTCAACAGCTTTAACTTCAACAACTTTGCCGTTAGCCTTACGATTGATTGCTTTAGCCATGATAAAACTCCTTTCGTGTTGATGTGCTCTTCGCCAGTGTAGCTCAACTGATCTCTCAGTGCCTTAACGAATCACACGTTATCTTCGTGTGTTATATTACGTGAGACAAGACAATTCTTATATCACACACACGAATATATAAAATAAAAATAAATCTTCTTGAAGTTTATGAATTATTATAAAAAATTTTTTGAAATAAATAAATAAAATTTTATTTATTTATGATTTCAGATATATAAAAATTTATTATATAAGGGGGTGTACGTATTTAAAATAAAAAGCACGATCTCATGTGTTAATCCCCGTGCACAAAATTTGGAGCTCTGAAACTGAATATACACTTTGTGAAATAGAGCGGCGAAAGTGCACAAAATTTGGAGCTCTGAAACTGAATATACACTTTGTGAAATAGAGCGGCGAAAGTGCACAAAATTTGGAGCTCTGAAACTGAATATACACTTTGTGAAAAGCTGTTACTGCGAAAAGCTGTTGCTGTGAAATATGACCTCCAAAAATATGAAGCGTCACGTGAAATCAAATATACAGTTCGTGAATATACAGCCCGCGAATACACTACATGTGCTGTATATTATTTAGCAATTTAAGAAAATAATCGTTTACTTTTCCTTTAAAACATGATATAGTAGAAAGGAAGAATAGATTTATACGGAGCTGAATTGACATGGCCTTAGACTTAGAAACTCTGCGTTTGCAGTACGAAATACTAAATGTTCCTCTCGCGATCATTGCCCAGCGAGCTGGTATTCCTCTAGATCTGCTCCAGCGTGAGGCCGCTAACAAGTCGTGGAAACCTCTCTGGTCAGAAGAGGACTCTTTACCTCTCGAGATCGAGGAAGGGGACGACGAGTTCGAGCTCAAGTCTAATGCTTTTATCGAGCAGACACGTCGTAAGTTGCAGGCGTACTCTCTGGCCAAAGACCTGCTCTTGGCCCAAAAATATTTGGACGTAGAGGTTGGGATACTTAATAAGGCCAAAGAGATTATAGATACAATGGAGAGTCCTTCCGCGTCATGCGTTAGGACTCTTGCTTCTTTGTATAAGGACATGTCTAAGGGTCTTTTATCTGCCGGTGGTGCGGCGTCTGTGTCAGTAGGGATTGATGAGAATGGACTGCCTACGGCAATCATAAGGGACCTTACTGGCCGTGGCGGTAAGTAAATGCGGTTTAAGTATATAACTGATCACTCGGACACGCGCGTATTAGATGAGTATTATAAGTGTCATGACCGGGTGATGATTATAACGGGTCCTCTTGGAAGTGGGAAAACTTATGCGTCTTGCGAAAAGATATTTTACTTTATGTGCAATCAAGCGCCTGACGCCCAGAGGATACGCCACACCCGCTTTTATGCCATACGAAATACTTACCCGGACCTTTTGGGTACGACTGTTAAAGACTGGATGGAGCTCTTTGGGGAGCTTGGGCATTTTAAGGGAGGTGGCATTGAGCCTCCGACGCACAAGTTGCTCTTTAAGTTGCAGGACAAGACGATTGTCAAGAGCGAGTTTATATTTTTGGCGCTCGACAGGCCGCAAGCTGTCAAGAAGCTTAGAGGCGCTCAGGCAACTGGGTTCTGGCTCAACGAGATCAAAGAACTTCCAAAACCTGTTCTGGACATGTGCGACTTACGGCATGGACGCTTTCCGTCTCCTCTGCACGGAGGCTGCACATGGCATGGGGTTATCGGTGATACCAACCAGGTCGACGACGACCACTATTTGTATACTCTGGCCGAAGAGACGAAGCCGAAGGGGTGGAGATTCTTCGTTCAGCCTGGCGCGGTCTCCAAGGACAGCCAAGGACGGTGGCAAGTGAATCCCAAGGCTGAGAACATAGAGAACCTGCCCGAGGACTATTATGGTGCTGGCATTGAGGGCAAAGACGATGACTGGGTCAATGTTAACATTGCTAATAACTATGGCACGATATCTGACGGTAAGCCAATCTATAAGGAGCAATGGCGAGACCACCTGCATGTCAATCCTAAGATTATGTATATGCCGGATGAACCGGTATTCGCGGGTCTTGACTTTGGGTTAACTCCGTCTGCTGTGTTTGGACAGATATCGCCTAAGGGTAAGATTAACATCTTTGCTGAGCTTGTGAGTGAGAACACTGGGATTAACCAGTTTTATAACTTTGTCATTAAGCCCTTTTTAAAGAAGCGTATCACGCCGGCATCGCAGATAACATGGATCGGTGACCCTGCTGGCAATAAGCGGTCTGAGACCGACGAGCAGACGGTGTTTAAGGAGTTGTACGACCTCGGGATCGAGGTCATTCCTGCCAACACTAATAATGCTACGATGCGTATTGAGGCGGTCCGATTTTACTTAGAGCTCATGAGCGGCGGTGAACCAGCCTTTCAGTTACACCCTGACTGCAAAGTACTACGTAAGGGGTTTAACGGTGGGTATCGTTACCGGCGTATTCAGGTAGTTGGTGACGAGCGTTTTATGAGCGTACCAGACAAAAACAAGTTTTCGCATCCACACGATGCCCTGCAGTATTTGATGCTTCACATTAAGGGCGATACAGTTAGCACAAAACCATTCAAAAGACAAAGGGAAGCCTCTAGATGGCTACAGTAAAGATAAAGCGACCGACCCTATCTACATTTCAATCTTGGACATCAGAGGCTGTCCAGCAGCATATCGTGTGGCAGCGAGAGAGCTGGCGTGACTGGGAGTTTTATGACGGCCTTCAGTGGGATTCTTTGGACGTTGCGTCCTTGCGCGACAAGAAGGGTATCAATGCGCTTACTATTAATCGTGTGTTTCCTATTATTAACCTAGTCTACGGCAACTATATTCGCAACCAGAAGGACATCATCGCTAAGGGCCGCACCAAGCATGACAATGAGTTAGCACAGGTTGTATCTGAGGCGATTGCGATGGTCGCAGACCAGAATAGCGGACCAGCCATACAGCGAGAAGCATTTCAGAACGCGATCATTCCTGGGTTCGGATGTATTTACACTGGGTTTAATAATGACCCGCGCCGAGAGAATATATCTCTAAAGAAGCTTCCTTGGTACTCAGTCATGTGGGACCCGTACGCATCTCCTTGGTTTGACACTAATGAGTGTCGGTATGTCTTAACGTCCTCTTGGAAAGATATTGAAGACCTTAAGATGCTGTTTCCCAAAAAGGCGCAAGAGATTGACGATGCTTGCGCTGAGATGTGGGGCTCAGAGGATACTCATGCGACGTTCTTCTCAGCCAATGAAGAAGACATTGGGACTGAGATTGAGAATTATAGAAATTATTTGTCCTGTGGGACGTGGGTTAATAAGGAGCGAAAACGCGTCCGTCCAGTAGAGATGTGGTATACCGTGATCGAGCCCACCTGGTTCGCGGTCATGCATGACGGCAGAGCCTATGAGATGGACAAGTTTCCTCTTAACGTACAATACAATATGACTCTCGCGGCTAAGGAGTTAGTCCAGGCGAGCGTCAAACAAATGTATACTGCGACCTTTATTGGAAATTTGCTCCTTCAAGACATTCCGTCACCTTTTCCCCACTCCGAGTATCCGTTCACGCCTTTTATAGGATATTTAAACCGATTTAATCAGCCTTTCGGTATTCCGAGACAAATCCGCGAACAGAACATGGAGGTTAATAAACGACGCTCCATGGCTCTCGCGCTTCTTAATAGTAGACGCACGATTATAGAAGAAGATGCAGCAGAAGATCTCAATGCTACGCATGACGAGGTAAATCGGCTTGACGGGTTTGTCGTAATGAAGCGTGGTAAGAGTGGTGCGATTAAGGTTGATGAACTTGCTGAATTAGCTGCGCCTCAGATCGCGATGATGCAGCAGTCTGAGCAGGAGATGAAGGAGATAGTCGGTGCTAACGATGAGGCACTCGGCTATAACACTCCCGCCCAGTCTGGCGTCTCGTTAGAGAAGAAACGCGAGTTTAGCAACACAGTTACTTTGTCATTGATGGAGAACATGTATCGCTCACAAAAAATTCTGGGCGAGAAAATTCTTTCGTTGATACAGAATACTTGGACAGAGGAGAAAGTTCTTAGAGTTATTGACCGTCTGTCTGGGGTTGAAAAGTTTGTTGAGATTAATAAGCAGATACAAAACGAGATGGGACAGATTGAGGTTAAGAATGATATTACGCAAGCACGGTTTGACTTAGTCATAACGACCAAAGAGATATCCGATACTATGCGCGAGAAGAATCTTGACCTGCTGTTTTCTGCGATTAACAAAGCACCTCCGGAAGCAGTTGCTCCGCTGCTTAATGTGGCCTTTGAGTTGTCTGATATTCCGGAGAAAGAACGTATTCTTGGAAAGATTCGTTTGGCTACGGGCCAGGTTGACGAGACTGAGGATATGACGGCAGAAGAACGACGACAAAAACTTTTGGAAGCGAAACAACAGCAAGACGCACTTACAGCTCAGCAACAGGCCAATGCTCAGAAACGCGAAGAGCTTGAGCATGAGAAGATTGCAGCTGAGACTTTGTCTAAGCGCGCAGATGGTGAAGCGAAGCTTATTGCAGCTCATGCACAGTTGCAGATGGCCGAGCAGGATGGCTTTGCAAAAGGCCATGAGTTAGCAGAGAAACTTATAGGTGGAGGAGAAGATGACACCGCAAGAGGAAGCAAGGTTCGAAGCACAGGCGGAAAAGCAATTCCGTTCCCATCGAGAGCTACCAAACGGGCGTAACTTTCGGTGTTGGAATCGCGACAAAGACGTAGTCGCGGATAGAAAGTATAGAGAGAATTTTGATAATATTTTTCCAAATGCTCCCGGTAAGGGAATATAAACTTCGTCCTGCGAGACGTTAAAATTTCGTCCATCGAGACGTTAAAGGAGGATAAATGAGTGAAGAATCAACAGAAACGGCAGAAACAACTGAGACAACAACTACTGATGAGACCTCTACGACTACTGATGTTACTGAGCCTACTGGGGCTGATAAGCCTTCTGAGTCTAATGACACTACTGAGCCAACTGGCAAAGAGTCTGTAGATCATTGGCTTAAAGAGCTTGGCCTCGAGGATATCTCTGAAGATGACCTTATGGGCATCGAAGAGGAAGAAGCTGACGAGGAACCTGAACCTAAAGAGAAGGAAACAGCAGAAGAGAAAAAGACGGAGCCTCTTCCTCCGAAAGCTGAAGCTCCTCCTAAAGGGTTTGTTCCTACAAAGGCTGTCCAAGAGGCGCGCGAAGAAAATCGTTACCTAAAAGAGCAGATTAAATCTCTGCAAGAAAAGGTTGACGCGCTTGCCCAGAGTAAAGAAACAAAAGTAGAGAATGAGGAAACTGAAGAGAAGTTTCAAGTTCTTTCTAAGCTGGAGTTGATTGAGCTTGCTGAGGAAAGTCCGCAAGAAGCTATAGCATACATGCTTGAGCTTCAGAACTATAAGGAGCGGCAAGCCGAAAAACAGCAGAGCGAAAAGCAGAAGGCCGAAGCTCACGAGCAGGCTAAAGTTCTGTTTAAAGAAACTGCTGATTTGATGGAGCAAGCAGTTCCTGGGATCTTTGACGAGAAGTCAGATACCCAGACGAAGCTTGTTGAGTTTGCGGAGTCCCTAGGGTTTACTGAAGACTTGTTCTTCCTGACTAACCCTGAGACGATGATTGTGCTGCCGGGTGAGACGACTCCTCGGTACCTTGGAAAACAAGCTGCCGGAGTTTTAAAGTTTATTGCAGGCCTTAAAGATAAGGTTGCTGTAGACTCAGAAGCGATTGTGAAAAAGCTCCGTGGCGAAATTGAAAATGAAGTACTTAAAAAAATTAAATCTTCTGGAAAGAACTTTAAGTCTTTGAATGATATCACAACCAGTGAGTCTGACGTTCCTAAAGCTAAACGTGTACTTTCTGAAGCTGAACTTATGAAGCTGTCAGACAAAGAACTTCAAGCGTATCTTTCCGAGGAATAACTAAGGAGAAATACTTATGGCTATGACTGAATTTGCATTAGGAAATGCTCTTGCTGTACAACGATGGTCAACTTCTTTGGCTGTCGAAGCTGCAAAGCGTTCCTATTTTTCGAAGTTTATTGGCGAGAGTAAAGACAGTCTTATTACTCTGAAGACTGAACTCAATAAGGCTGCAGGTGAGAAAATTACCATCGGCCTCAGAATGAAACTGTCTAACGCTGGTATTGAAGGTGACGCGGTTATTGAAGGCCATGCGACTGGCGAAGAAGCTCTGTCCTTCTACAACGACGCCCTGTTTATCGACCAGCTTAGAAAGTCAACCAAGTCCAAAGGCAAAATGACCGAGCAGAGAGTTCCTTATAATCTGCGTAAAGAAGGTCGTGACGCTCTCGCCGTTTGGTGGGCTGAAGAGATAGACGAAGAGATTATGTGCTATCTGGCTGGTGCTCGCGGCGTTGATACGACCTTCCATACGGCTACTACTTGGACAGGACGCGCTAATAATGCTCTTGTAGCCCCTGATGCGACGCATCAGATGTACGCTGGCGATGCCACTAGCAAAGCCGATCTTGACGCGAATGATAAACTTGCGCTGGTCGACATTGAGAAGTTTATTGCGATCGCCGAGACTGTCGACCCGATGATTCAGCCTTTTAATATTAATGGCACCAAGAAATATGTATGCCTGATGCACACCTTCCAGGCGTATCAGCTTCGTACCTCCACTACGACCAATGACTGGCTAGATATTACTAAAGCAGCCACCGGTGCTCAGGGTGAAGGATCGCGGCTGTATAAAAACAGTCTTGGTGAGTACGCAGATGTTATCCTGCACAAACACCGTAACGTGATTCGCTTTAACGATTACGGCGCACCTGATGGCTCTAGCCCTGGTGCTCTTCCTGCGGCTCGCGCTCTGTTCCTCGGTGCTCAGGCTGGTCTTATGGCTTATGGTCAGGATTCCGGTCCCACGCGTTATTCTTGGAATGAAGAGAAAGACGACCGTGGCAACGCTCTGGCTATTACGGCTGGCACGATCTTCGGCATCAAGCGTACTATTTTTAATAGCAAGTCCTTTGGCTGTGTAGCCTTGGACTCTTATGCACTTGACCCCAACGCGTAAACCTCCGCGCGTTGCTCCCAGCGGGTGCCATGTGGCGGCGTGGCACCCGCGCCTAACAAAGGACTTTATATGATTAATGTTGTGTACCCGTTCATTAAATCAAAGTGGGATGAGATAAGATACTCCCTTCGTTCGCTCGAAGAGCACTTTGAAGGCGAGATCAAGCCATTCCTTATAAGTGACTATATACCAGGATGGGCGCACAACATTAATCACATAAAGAGTGAACGTCACGCGAATCCTTATTTGGACACAGCAGCCAAGTTAGAACTTTGTGCGAATGAACTTGAAGACTTTATTTGGATGAATGACGATACATTCTTTTTAAAGCCAACTACTTTGGCAGATATTAGGACTCCTAAAGCTTTATCTGCATTTCCGAGTTTTAATATGCCGACTCCGTGGTCATCACGTGTTCAAGAGGCAACTGTTCAGCTTAGCAAAGCTTTTCCTCAGCGAACACTTTACAATTATGGAACGCACGCGCCTTATTATTACGAGTCCAAAAAATTAAAAGAACTCGCAAGGATGTTTCCGATTTTTACGGGTTTTGCCTCAATTGAGCTGTTGTACTTTAATTCATTTATTGATGGTGAGCCTGAGTATCCTGATGAAGTGCTTTATATGACAACTACTCAGACTTATAAAGTCAAAAGTACTCATCGGTATATCAATTGTAATGATAACGGACTTACAGATAATTTAAAGAATTACTTGCAAAGACGTTATGCTAAACTTAGTAAATATGAGATTCCTGGAGAAGAAGATACGACTGAAGTCATCGAGCCAACTTATGAAGGAATCAATATGATTCCCGTCATTTATAAGGGTAAAAAGAAAAACTATAAGTTCGGTGAATTTGATTTCTCTTCTGGAAGAGCAAACGTTCCTGAGTTCTACGCTAAGTTTATACTTTCCGCCTATCCTCAAAGCTTCATGAGAGGTTAACAATGCCGACTTTGTCTGAGATACGAAATAGAATAACGGGTATAATTCAGGACGAGCGATACGGCCCTGAGGATATAGATTCTTATATTAACGAGGGAATTGATACCATAGCTCAGCTTGTGCTGCTTCCTGCCCTCGAGTCCTCAGGGTCAGTCGTCACAGAAGCTGATGTTCCTATCGTTGCAATTCCTGTGAGTTGGAACTATGACCGCAATCTATATTCAGTAGTGTCCACAAATACTGAAGATGACATAAAGATATATTCTTCACTCGCTTTGCTACTGCGAGACTATCCTGACTACGCGGTATCTCTAGAAAGCGGTGATGTTGAGGCAATTACAATACGCGCGGGCTCTCTTATTTATTATCCTATTCCAACGACGGTAGACACTTTAGTCTGCGGGTTTTATCAGAAGCCGACTCATCTCTCTTTGGACGGAGATACTCCTTCTTGTATTCCAGACTTTCTTCAGTATAAGCTTCTGGTATCTTTTGTCTGCAAAGAAATTTATGCCCTGATCGAAGACGGAGTCGATGGAGTAAAAGTTAACACTGATAAGCACTTGATGATGTTCGAGCAAGGAATTGCACAGCTCTCATCTTTGATGCTTGAAGGTAAATCGCGACCTGAGCCGCACAGACATGACTACAGGATTTAGCTATGCCAATGCCTGAGATAAGAGTATCCTCATTCACAGGAATGAATAACATAAAAGCCAAAGATAACTTCTGGTCAAACGCCGAGGCTCGTCTGGCTGAACCAAGACTTGTCGTGAATGCCGATGTTTCTTTCTCAGGTAATATAAGAAAACGTTCCGGTGAAACCTTATTCTTGACCCTAGCCGGAGCTCACTCATTATGGGCTGGAACTTCTTGTATGCTGGTCGCAGCAGCAGGAAAACTGTACCGCATTGAGGGGAAAGTGTTAAAAGAAGTTACTGATATATCAGGACCTGAAGACACTTTAAGTTATGAAGAAGTTGATGATAAAGTTTATATTTCAAATCCTTGGTGGAATATAGTATATTCTCCAGGAACCGATACAGTAACAGACTGGGGAATAGCATTACCCAACGGCCCGGTTTTAGTTCAAGCAGCAGGCGCAATGCCCGTAGGAACTTATCATGTCACTATGACTAACATGGTTAATGACGATATCTCTGGTAATGGGCCAATAACAAGTATAGAGTTGACAGTTGAAGGTGGCATTCAAATCCTCAATCGACCAGCCGGAGCGCTTGTGTGGGTAACCGATGAAAATGAAGGAATCTTTTATTTAGCCGGTGCGGTAGATATGATCACGAGTATTCCTTCAGTTGAGCCTTTACCGACTTTCTTGTGTAATCCACCACCTAATATGTCTCATCTTTGTTTTGCTTTTGGTCGTATGTGGGGAGCGTCTGGGTCAACAGTTTATTACAGTGAGCCTTTTGAGACTTCTTGGTTTAAGTCTTCACAGAACAAGTTTGAGTTTGACGACGAAGTAACTTTAATTGCAAGAGTATCCACTGGTATGTTCTTTGGTCTTCGTAGTAAAACGATATTTATGCTGGGTAATGAGCCTGAGCAGATGCAAGAGCAAGCAGCTGGTGCGGGTTCAATTCCAGGAACCCTGGTTTATGCTAACAACCTTCCTGAGCTTGGTGATGTCTTAGGGACTCCTGAAAAAGGTTTTGTGACAGTGCCTGTTTGGCGAACGAGCGAAGGCATAGTGGCCGGTAATGTAATGGGTAGGCTTTACAATCTTACTAAGCATAAATTAAGAATGGGCGTACCTGAGCGCGGCGCGTCTTTATACAGAAGCTACGAAGGCCTTTTTCAGTTTCTTACAAGTTCTAAACTCAGTCAAGGCCATAGCGGGACTGGTGCCGAAGATACAGACACAACCAACGCTTTTAAGAATAGCGGAATAATTCCATCTGACAAGGCACGAAAAGAAACTATTAGTAAAACAGGTTTTACAGATGAAGCTATCTGTGAAGTTTATAGAAACGGTGTTTTAATTCCATAAGGAGAAATCATGAGAATACATCAGGTAAATCCGATCGTAGAACCTTTTTTGGACGATCGTGATATTGTTTATGCGGCTAAACACGCTCTAGAGGCTAAGTTTAAGTTTACAGGCTTTGTGACTCTCGAGCATTTTCGTAATCAAGAGCTTATTCACAAAGAGTCTGGCTTTAACACATTTACGACTGAAGGCATGGCCTACATGCTAAATGTCATGTTTAAAGACGCTACTCGACCTTCAGCTCAATATGTGGGTATCTTTAAGAATAATATATCTCCTGCAAATGCTAATACTGCGGCTGTTCATTTGGGCGCTGCTGGTACTTATGGCGAATGTCAAGATGCTGATTATACGCCGGCTACAAACCGACCTGCGTACACAGCAGCTACGACTACTACAGCGTCTATTACTAATGCAGCGAATAAAGCAGAGTTTACGATCGCCCAGGATATCTCTCCTGGCATTTATGGAGCTTTTATTACGACTACCCAACCTAAGATAGATGCCACCGGAAAGCTTATGTGTGCTAAGAAGTTTTCCGCGGTTCGCCCAGTTTTGACGGCGGACGTGCTTGCCATCACGTACGTCATTTCGTGCACCTCCTCATAACCCCTAACCTAGCCCCGCTTCGGCGGGGCTAAAAAGAGTATTTATGCCCAAAAAGAATTTTGAGACAGTCGGCGTTCTTCAAAGATTCACCTATGTAAAAGGTGTCATAAAAGAACGTATCTTACAAGGAGACTCAGAACACGCTGAGTCCGAATGGGATACTTGTACTGTTGAGATTAAAGGGCATGAGCATGCTGGAGTTCCTATTTTCTATAACTGCGACAGAAAAGAGGGTGACCCAGAGATAGAGATACTTGACAATGGCTCACTTAAAAACGCAGCGTCTGCATTTCTTGTAGATGATGAAGTTGTGGCACTACAAGATTTAAAAGATAATACGTATGTCGTGATTTCGCACGTAGGCGAGAAACGAAAATGTCATGCTATTTGGGAGCCGTGGGGCGGGGTGCTGACGAAGAATCATAATTGGATTATTGTAAACAACGCTCTACCTTGCTCAGTATCTACTGACCCAATATATAACACCTACTACTATGTAAGCATACCAAGTACAGGGTTTACGTCTCGTTGGCAATCACACTTAGTAAAGTGGGGTGATATTAGTGATCCTGGCTACGGTTCCCATCCTTCAACTCCTTCAGATATACCTTTTGACGGTATAACTTTTAGTAACTGCAAGGTTATCTTAGACATAGAAGGTTTAAGCTTTTACATATCACATCCTGGCGCAATACAAAGTGGTATTGGTTTGTACTTTTATGGTGCTGATATTGCGTATGGATTCTTTTTCCACATTAGCTACGAAACTCCTATAATTACCGGAGTAAGAGAATTTGATCTTAGTGCAATATTTGCAGGTGTTGATACTC
>Ga0265293_10011402_pt1 | contig 12108 bp, 15 predicted proteins | sample Munlanlewell138R_FD_192505 | JGI IMG/M metagenome (GOLD analysis project Ga0265293, IMG submission 192505) | Leachate microbial communities from a municipal landfill in Southern Ontario, Canada - Leachate well 138R | ecosystem: Engineered > Solid waste > Landfill > Unclassified | place: Canada... | reverse complement strand
TCTCACAAGATGGCTCTTTCGTCCTGCCCCCTCGCGCCGGGGGTGGCGTTTGCAGCTTGCTATCAAGCAGTTTTCAAGGGGGTCGCAAGGGTGCCGTTCGTTTGCATTGGCGATGAGCCGCTTACAGAAAAGCTCGCGCTGCGGTTGCAGCCAGATGAGCGCGATGCGCTGCGTGCCGAAGCGGATGCACGCGATGTCAGTATGAGCGCCCTTGTCCGTGATCTGTACTTCGGCGCTGCCGTTGTCAGTGACGTGAACCGTGATCTGGTTGCAGAGTTGATTCGGCTTGGTGCTGTAGTCCGCTCCGAGTGGGATGCTGCCGCTGCAAGCCAGTCACCCTACTTTCCACCTCTCGCTGAGGCCATTGTTGATCTGCAAAAGTTCGCTCGGACGCTGGCCGTAAAGATCAAGCCGAGCCGCGCCCGACATGATCGCGCTGCTGATGTTGTCGAGTTCGTTGGAAAGTCAGATGGCGTGGCACTGGCAGCTATTGTGACGTTGCGTCTTCTGCCCGCAGAGAAAGAACGACTTGCGATGGATGCGGAGATGGCGGGTATTACACCCGGCGCACTTGTGCGACGCCGGATATTCGGGCGTCCGGTGTCTGCAAACATCAATCGCGTGATGCAAAGGCGTATCCGGTCGCTGATGGCGATGTTGCAACATTTCCTCGCAGAGCAGCGCAGTCTTGAGTACCCAGAGATTTACACGACGCGGAGTGTACTGGCGGCTCTATTCAAGAGGCTGGGGCATGATCTCAAAGCACATTCGTAACCCAGATGCGAAGGCTGCGAAGCACCGCCGCATTATCAAGCTGGTCGAGTACATCCTCAATCCACAAACTGAGAATGCGACGGAGAAATGCGTCTATCACGGCGCACGCGGTTTCATCACTGCCGAACGGTCGATGCAGCTTGGAGAGATGATCGCACTTTCGGAAGATGCCACGCGAAGCAAGAACACTGTGGAGCACTTTGTTCTGAGCTTGCGGGAGGGTGAGAAGCCGACACCTGAGCAGGTCGAGGAGATGATAACGATCTGGCTCAGGGAACTCGGGTTAAGCGGTTGTCAGATTTTCTATGGTTTGCACGAGGACACTGATAACTACCACCTGCACATAGCAGTCAACCGGATGCACCCTGAGCGACTGGAGTGCATCAAGATCAACGGTGGATTCTCGAGGGAAGCGGAGCATCGGGCTATTGCATTGATCGAGCACGCGCAGGGCTGGAAGTCCGAAAAGAATGCTCGATACACGGTGCTTCCAGACGGCACGCTGGCCTACCGAGCCGAGAACGGTGAGGCTGTGCCGGATGCGGGCTGGTCGGCTGATTTGGCGCTCAGGCGGCGGCAAACCGATGATCGTAAGGAGCTACGGCGGCGGCATGAGCGTGAGCGGCGAGAGTTGGAGGCTGTCGAAGCTACGAAGGCGCAGCGGAAGGCTGCGCTCGATGAGCTGAGAACACGCCAGCTTGCCGAGCAAATGGCGCAGAAAACGCAGCAGAAGGCGGAGCGCGTGGCATTGCGTAGCGCCCTCCCTGCCTCTCGGGCGCGTGAAAATGTTGCGATCAGCCAGCGAGCCATTGACATCGAAACGCGCACGGGCGTGCAGAGTGCCGAGCGTACCGCCAAAGAGGTTGCCGGGCCGATCTTACGGTCGGCATCAAGTTGGGCGCAGTTACACGCGGAGCTGGCCGCCGTGGGGTGCCGCTTCGAGCGCGAAGGGAGCGGTGCGTTGATCTGGGTTGGGGACACGCCCGTCAAGGCCAGCCAAGCCTGCCGAAAGTCATCCTTGCCGAAGTTGGAGAAGCGTCTCGGTGCGTATGAACCTGCTCCCGAAGGGATGGTGATTGCAGAGCGGGAGTTGGAGCCACTCAAGCCGGATGCGCCTCGCATGAGCGACTACATGCGCGAGCGGCGGCAATACGAGCGCGAGCGCAAACAGGAAACGGCAGCACTGCGCGAGCGTCATCGGTTGGAGCAAGAGGCCGCGTGGTCACGGTACGAAGCGCGGCGCGATGCGCTGCTGGCTGGCCATGCGGGCAGGAATCGGTATGCCTTGGGCGCTGTTGCACGCGCTGAGTGGCTGGCCGAACGGGATGAGTTGATCCAGCGGCAGAGCGGCGAGCGCCACCGGCTGCGGAAACGGTTGCCGGCTTTTCCCGGCGTCGAGGACTGGTATCGGCGTCTGGATGAGCCAGGACTGGCCGAACTTTGGCGACATCGAAATAGCGATCAGGCGCTGCTGGTCGGCGATGCGGACACACCTGCCCTACCCCCGCGAGACATCCGGTCGTTCGTGGCCGAGGTGCGTGGGCGTCAGGTTGTATTCCGGCGACCGGATGATGCAGGCCCTGCATTTGTTGATTGTGGTCGGCGGATCGACGTGACTGCCTCGAATGATCGTGATGCGGCACGGGCGGCGCTGCAATTGGCGAAGGCGAAGTGGGGACGGGTTACGGTCAGCGGGCCACCTGAGTATCAGCAGATGATGCTGGAGCTGGCTGCGGAGATGGGGGTGCAGATTGCAAACCCCGAGCTGCAAGAGCGGCTGAATGTGGAGATCGAGCGTCGCAGGCCCGTCCCTGAGCCAACGGCAAAGCCCGACTGGTCACGGTATCGGTCAGTGGCTTCGGGTGGGGTGCCCTCCCCTGCTCGAACGACTGGCGAGCGCGATCCGCGTTGGCCTCAATTTGAGCGGGCCATGCTCCAGATCGGGCAGTTCGAGCTGGGCGTGTCGGCTGTGGTGCTGATGGGTCAGCTTGAGATTGCCAAGGGCACGGTGACTGAGCGTCTTGATGCTGCGGAGCGGTCTGGCAGATCGGTTGATGACGTGGCCCGCGAGCTGGCCACCGCAGCAGCGCGAGCCGAGGCCGAGGCATTCCAGCGGCAGCTTGACGCGGCTGAACGAGAGCAGGCGCGTCCTGACATGCACCCCGACGAGCCAGAGGGGCCGGGTTGGTGAGGGGGGCGATTCAGCGTGGACTCTGCTCCATATACGCCCATACCTTGAGATAGCTATATATCTTCTGAGATAGCTAGCTATCTAAATATGGTGGTGAGAGTGTGTTGGGATGGTGTGCGCTTGGTGGTTAGATGGTGCTGCCTGTGTGGTGACAGCGTGGCGGGATGGTGGCGCTATGGTGGTGGCTTGGTGTTGCCTTCCACCTTGTTACCACAATGCCGCCACATAGCTTGATAGATATCTATCTATCTATCTATCTATCTAGCGGATGGTGTCCGGTTTTCGATAGGACAAAAGGAATCATTTTGTCCAATTCGGTGATATGCTTTCCATGTACGGCGCGAGTTTGCGCCGCTTGTTTTGCCCCCAACATTGGACAAAACGATGACAGAACGGAAACACCTGACCCAGCTCGAAGTTGAGCGGCTGATTGCAGCCACCAAAGGTAGCCGTCACGAGGCCCGTGACCGCTGCCTTTTGTTGTTGATGTTCCGGCACGGACTGCGGGTGTCCGAGGCGTGCGGGATGCAGCTCTCCCAAGTCGATGTCGAGAGCAGGGTGCTCCACGTTTCCCGGCTCAAGATGGGGTTGTCCACGACCCACCCGCTGCGCACTGATGAGCTACGGGCGATCCGGGCGTGGCTGGCCGAGCGCAAGCGGATGAAGCCGGGTAACGATGCCTTCTTCGTTTCTGAGCGACTTGGCCCGTTGAATCGGCGCACGGCATGGGATGCGATCCGCCGCTATGGCGAGAAAGCGGGCCTGCCGCTGGCTGCACACCCGCACATGCTGCGGCACGCCTGCGGCTACGAGCTGGCGAACCAAGGGGCGGATACGCGGCTGATTCAGGACTACTTAGGGCACCGGAACATCCAGCACACCGTGCAATACACGGCGGCGAATCCGGCGCGGTTTGAAAGGCTGTGGCGATGACCGCCGCAGTGAAGAAGAAAGCGGCGCTGCCGGGGATTGCGGCCCCGGCGACGCCTGACCACAACCCACCTACTACAGAGGTGAATCATGGCTAATGGCATTGTCACATGTGCGAACAGGCCCACGGAACAACAGGAGGCCCGTTATGTCGTCCGTTAATATTCGCAAGTCCAGCGCAGCGGACAGATTGGAAGTTTTCACACGCGGGCAGGATGGATCGACCAAGGTGACTGGTGGCCGCGTAAAGGTCGCCAAGGCCGGAAACGCGCTCATCGAGCGCGACGACTCGTTGAACTGCTATCCGCGTTGGGCTGCACCTACCTGCATCATCGTGGATGGCCCATATGGGCTTGGAAAGTTTCCCGGCGAGCCAAAGACTCCGGCCAACCTTGCCGAGTGGTACGCGCCCCATGTCGCGGCTTGGTCTGCACACGCCAACACGGACACTACGCTTTGGTTTTGGTGTACGGAAGTCGGCTGGGCGCTGGTGCATCCAGTCCTGGAAATGCACGGATGGCAGTACGAGGAATGCAACATCTGGGACAAGGGCATTGCGCATGTCGCCGGAAACTGCAACAGCAAGACTATCCGAGGCACCCCGGTTGTGACCGAAGTCGCTGTTCGCTACACGAAGCGAAACCAGCTACCCGGTAGCAACGGGCAAATGCTATCCATCAAGGATTGGGTACGCCATGAGTGGCTTCGTAGCGGGCTGCCCATGTCGAGGTCAAATGACGCTTGTGGCGTCGCGAATGCCGCGACCCGCAAGTATCTTACCCAGTGTCATATGTGGTATTTCCCGCCACCGGAAGCCATCGTGCGCATGGCCGAATACTGCAACAAGCATGGACGCCCGACCGAACGCCCTTACTTCTCCCTCGATGGGCATAACCCAGTTACCGAAGAGGCTTGGGGGAGGATGCGTGCCAAGTGGACTCACACCCACGGCATCACAAACGTCTGGCAGGAGCAAGCTGTTCACGGTCGCGAGCGCATACGGACAGGCGTGGGCTACCTCCATGCCAACCAGAAGCCACTGGCCCTGATGAAGCGCCAGATCATTGCGTGCACAGACCTCGGTGACGTTGTCTGGGAACCCTTCGGTGGTCTGTGTTCGGCCTCGATTGCTGCCCTGCATACCGGGCGGCGATCCTTCGCCGCAGAGGTCAATCCAGATTACTTCCAAGTGGCCGCGTCGCGCCTTGAAGAAGAATTCAATAGCATGGAGGAACGACGAGAACATGTCGCCTAGCACATCGCCCACACCACCCGCTAAGACTGGCGGGCCAGATCGTTCTTGGCCCCACCGCAAGCTCTACGAGAACGTCATCAAGACGCTTTACGCCTTGCCGGAAGAGTTCCGGACTTCCCTTCGGATTTCTGACTTTCGAGCGACGGACATTTTTACCCTGAACTCTGCCCTTGGAGCCTCCATCGAGGACGCCGTCGTCAACGGCTTGAACAGTCTGCGCGAGGTGTGGGACCCGGACGGCCAATATGCCCTGTACCGCTTCGAGCGACAGGCGCAGGCTTTCCCGGATGTGCGACTGGTGACAGAAGCCCCCGGTGAGGAAGCCATCATCATGGGGATCGAGCTGAAAGGCTGGTTTGCCTTGTCCAAGGAAGGCGAGCCGACCTTTCGCTATACTGTGACGCCGAACGCCTGCGCCGATGCCGATTTGCTCGTGGTCTATCCGTGGGTGCTCAGTGACGTGGTCGCCGGCAGTCCGAAGCTGCTACGGCCCTTCGTGGGCGAGGCACGCTATGCTGCCGAGCTGCGCAATCATTACTGGCAGACCATGCGAGCTGAGCGGGGCGGAAATGGCGGCATAACCCCAGCCACCCATCAAGCCCCTTACCCTGCCGTCAAAACCGATCAATGCTCAGACCGTGCCAATGATGACGGCGGTGGCAACTTCGGGCGCGTAGCACGCTATGGGTTGCTGGATGACTTCGTGACCTCAACGGAGAAGCAAGAGGTATCCGGTATTCCGGTGCGTGCTTGGCTGACCTTCTTCAAGATTTTCAGTGATAACGCCCGTAACCTCGATACGGTTGTGACCTCCATCGAAAGCGCCTTGCGCCGCTATCGTGACATTGGCGACGGAGAGAAGGCCGCGCTGGTGGAATCTTTCGAGCGGATCGTGGCGATCCTCAAGGGTGAGCACGACTGACTGCCACAGAGATGAAGCTAGATAGATATCTATCTAGCTAGCTTCATTTGCCCGGCGATATGCTTCAAAGCTGTCGAGCAGGCTCTGGTACTGACGGTGTGCCTCTGTGCCCGGTGGGGCGAAATTCGGCAGAGGCGGGTGAGTGCCCATCGGCCAGTGCTCGATGAGTTGATCGTCGTCGTCGTCATTCGTCCGTGGGCGGCCTCGTGGCCGCTTAGGTTTCTCGTGGCCAGCCTTCTCCAGTTCGGCAGATAGCGCCTCGATGGCGGCCCACATTGCAGTGGGGTCAGCAGGTTTAGCCACGCACTCGCGTAGCGCCGTGGTGGCCGCTTCCATCGTCTTGGTGACGGCATCTAGGGCGATACCAAGCTGCTTTTTGCGGTACTCCGCATCGTGTTTAACCTTCCATGCGGCCCATTCCGCTTGCTCTTCTTCGGTGAGCAGTTCGCGGGCTTCGGCGGAAAGCTCCGATGCCCAGCGGTCGATGGTGCAGATGACTCGCTGGCGTCGGCGTCCTGTGGCTGTGCGCTCGTCTGTCCGCCGGAGGCATTGGACGGTGTTCCCTTCGACCGTTATCCCGCCCAACGACTTATTCACGTAGAGCGTGACTTTGAATTGCATTGTTTAGTGCTCTTGATTGGCTGATAGCTGTGACTATACGCAATCGGCGAAATGCAGACACTCGATCTCGGCGGTGTCGAACTCGATGCCCGCCACGGTGAACCGCTCGCCGACTGCGAGAGTGGGGGCGTTGCCGATGCGCAGCCGGAATGTGTTGTCCGGTTGCTGGATGACGTAGGTGCCATCAGGATCGGCATCGAGTACAGCGGACGTTACCCGCTCGAACTCGACACGATCCTCGTTCAGTCGCCAGATTGAGGCCATTCGCCCAGTTCCTCGATGACGACCGACACCCGGTATCGCCTGTCTTTTTCCGCCTTCGGCAACATGGCGACCAGCGAGGTCATCATGTCGGCAGGGCGATCAGTAACGGCTGTCGTGCAGATGGCTTCGTCTCCGTAGCATGACCGAGCCGATGTTGTGAGGACAGGTTGTGCCTTCGGCTGGTTAATTGTGGGCAGCAGGAACGGGCCTTCAACAACCGGCGATGTGTCCGCTTGGTGGTTGATGACAAAGTACGCGGCAGCTCCAGCCGCTGTCAGCAGCGCGAGCGTGATGAGGATTTGCTTTCTGTACCACCACCAAAAGCTTTTGGGTTTGTAGGTGCTCGGAAAAGAGTCTTCCAAGTTAGGGGTGGGTTTCTTCTCTTCGGGCGGCACAGCTTCATCGAACAGGCCCGGCGCGAAGTCGATCTTGGCAGTTGTACTCATGTTGGGATGTCCTCCTTGGGCGTATCCAGCCCGTTGAAAAACTCATCTGCCAGCCTGGACACATCGGCTTTAATGGATGGAGCTGATGCACCAGGCTCTGGCAGGGGTGGGAACCCCCCATTTGTACGGCGAGCCTGTGCCCGTTGTAAGCCTTCCCGGTCGTAATACTCGATGCTCCTGATCCTCCATTTCAGGCCCAGTTCTGAGAGGGCCGACAAGACATCCCTGAGCAGTAGATGGGCATAGCCATCTTTCATGCCGGATTCTGCATTCTCATAATGGGCAATTGAGCCAATGGCTGGCCTTAGATACTGCTCACGGGCCAATACCAAGTTAAAGGCCAGATGCTCATAGATGTCCTCCGGGATGTATGCAGCATCACGAGATGACAGTGCAAAATCACACCCAACCTCATTTGATGCGGCTTGCAGTGCGTCCAGCAGGGCCTTGTAGTACTTGGCGTTTGCATAGCGATGCACCTTGTCTGCGATAGGCATCGTGGCGATGTCGATAGATGGTGCGTTGTACATTGGAGCGCCCTCAGTTGATGCTACGCGACACGCCGCCGCGCTGCGCCCGATCATGTGATGTGGCAGTCTGCTTGCGCAGCCGCTCCGTCTTCTGCGACGTGTAGGTGGCCAGCAGAGCTTCGACACGCTCCTTCTTGCGAAGGATGGCCTCGGCCATGACGTTACTGACGCCAACGGCATGGACGTAATCCGACCAGAGCGCCCGGCTGGAGACCTTGGTGACGTTGTTATTCCACTCAGCGTCGCTGAGCCGACGCCCCGCCTCGGTCAGCAGCATCTCTTGGGTACTCATCGTCTGGTAGCCGCCAATCGGCGCGGTCGGTAGCGAGCCGTATCCGTCCTTGTCCGACAGCCACTCGGCGGGAGACTTGCCCTCGGCAGCGGCCAGCGCCGCGTCCGCATTCGCCGCCGCGACTTGTGCTGGCTCGAACTTGACGTTCGGAGCCACGCCACCGGGAGGGACGCTGCCGAACAGGATCGCGTGCTGTTCCTTGGTGTCCTTGCCCAGAATCGGGTAGTGCTGCGGATTGCCGTCTTGGATCGGGAACGTCGCGCAGAAATACGGGGCCGGATCGGTCTTCCAGCCGATACCTTGCTGCTGATTGAACGCGGACGGCAGTTGGCCGGGGTTGAAGGTGCCTTTCGATGCGCTCTGAGTGAAAGCCTTGGCGCGGGCCTCATCTTTCTGCGCGGTGCCGTAGGTGAAGTGCAGGTGCTTCACCATCGCGTCGCTGGGTGTGTTCCCGGACAGGCCAATGTACTGCCCGGCTTTGACCTCCATGCCCTGTTTCAGGCCGGTGGCAAAGCCGCTCATGTGGTAGTACGCCACCACGTCGCCATTGCTGCGCTCGATGAGGATCGCGTTGCCCGCCGAGCGCCGGTTGCCGATGAAGGTGATCTTGCCGTCCGTGGTGGCGTACAGGGGCTGCGATGCGCCGCTGGTCGAGAAATCCAGACCATCGTGCATGTGCGGCTTCTGGTTGGCGCTGCCGAAGTTCCCCGCACCGCCGCCCCGGAATTTGCCGAAGCGCCCGGAGACGGTTTGCTTTTCGGTTGGCGACACCATGCAGGTATTGGCCAGTGCCGGAGTCACGGCCACCAGTGCGGCCAGAGCAAGCAGCTTGTGCATGGTCATGGCTCCCGGTACTCGTTTTCGTGGGCGGCATAGGTGCCGTCGATGGTGCAGGTCAGTTGCACCGATTCCGGCCCGAAGGGCTGATCGGCCATCAGGCCACCCATCGGGGTTTTGCGGTTGGGGAACGAACGACCCTTGTTCAGCTTGGCAGCCTTGGCGACTTCGGCGAGCGTCCTGCCTCGGATGTGCGAGGTGTAGCCGTGGCCCAGTTCGCCGTTGCCGTCATCGACCCAGACCTCAATCTCGGCCACCGGCAGACCGAATACCTTGAACCCGCTGGGCGGTGTCAGCCGGTAGTGCTGTTCCTCGCCTGCTGGTTTGCGTGGCAGCAGGGCGCGGGTGGCTGGATGGTCGGGCAGGTCTTCGCGGCATTCCAGCGCCGCTTGCAGCATCGGGCCAGCCACGGCCCAGAGTGCTGCATTGGGTGCGGCTGGCTCGTTGTCGAGCAGCGGTACGGGCATCTGGGCATGAGCAGCGCCGACGAAGCTCAGGGTCAGGAGGGTGGTGGTGATTGCTCTCAACATGGACTCTGCTCCATCTCAGTTAAACAGGTTGCCGATGGACTGGATGAAACTGCTGCTGTCCGATGCCACTGGCTTCGGCGCGGCGGCTGGGGCGCTCCTCGCGCTGGCAGTCTGGGTGCCATAGATGCTCGGCGAGGTGTTGCCCAACTGGGTTTGCAGGGTCGCGAGCTGCCCGTTCAGGGTGTTGAGGTGGTTCTGGGCGTTGGCGACCTGCTGCTGATACGAGGTGCAGTTGTTGTACTGGTACGCCTGACAGTTCGAGAGCTGCTGCTGGGCCTGCTGGAGCTGGTACTGCGCCGGGCCGACTTGAGCCTGCACGTTGGCGATCTGCTGGTTGAGCGTGTTGATCTGGGCGTTGGTGCCGCCCATGTCGCTGCCCGTGCCAGTCGATCCGCCAAAGTCGGTCTGGGTGCCGTTGAACGGATTGGTGCCCACGGTGTAGGTGCCGCCGCTCTGGTTGTTGCTGTAACCGGCTGCGATATTGGGGTCGATGTGGGCCATTCCCTGCTGCACAAGGCCATTGGTCAGCCCGTTGAGATCACCGAAGGAACTCAGTCCGTTCACCTTGTCGATGGCTTGATTGATCGGTGAGGTGACGAGGCCGGACACCTGATTGACCGCCGTGCAGACCTTCTTCTGGGCGTACTTCATGACGGCATCGCTGGCAGCGCCGACGATGCTTGCAAGACTCGGGATCGAGAACGACAGGTCGTAAATTTGGTTGAGGCCAGAGAAGCAGTCGCTGTTCACGTCAAACAGGGATTCGACGTTGACCGGCGCGGCGGCAATCGTTTGATGAATCTGCATGGCCTGCTTGATCGAGTGGCCGATGCTGCCGTCCAAGGTGCCAGTTGCGCACGCTTCGGCGTCGGCCTTGATGCTGTCCGCGACCACCGAGGTCTGTTGAGAGAGCAACTGGCTGCTGGCGTTGCCGAGGATGCTGCCGCTGCCCGAGCTGACCGCCGACACGGCGTACCCGGCGAACATCACCGACACGCCCACGGCAATGCCGAGGGCGAACCGGGTATTGCTGCGGACGATGTGGCCGACCGATGCGGCCACAGGGGTGAGCTTGTTACGCATGGGCATGGCTCCTGATCCTGATGTTGCTGTTGTGCTGTGCCCTGATGCGCATTGGCTTGGGTTCGGGCTGCTGCGTGGCCTGCCGGTCGAGCCACAGCTCAACCAGCTCGGCAATGACCTGATCGTGCTCGCGCAGCCACGAGACGCGCAGTACGAGATAGCTGTCAGCGGTTTTCATGGGCGGGCCTCACGAGGTAGCGGTAAACGAGCCAGACCAGCGGCGTCAGGTACAAGATCGGGACAACGATGGCGAGGGCGATGGTTCCGAGCTGAGCAGCAGGAGGGCCATTCATCAACGCATCGCGCTCGACGAACAAGGCGAGACATGTCCCGAGTACGCAGCAGATGTTGGTGACACGCTCGCGGCCAAGGCGAAGTAGGATGGATTGAATCATCTGGGCCATCACTGAATCCCCCGAACCCAGAGCATGTCGCGGACGTAGCGGCCAAACGCGCCTTCCACGAACAGCGTGCCGGAGCGCACTTGCCACGCCCGATAGCTCCAGCGGATTGCATGGACAGAGAACGGCAGGCACATGCACAGCACGCTCAGGACAACCATCATTGGAGCGCCTATAGCCAGTTGCCATGCGGCCATCAAAAAGACGAGGGCGACCACCACCCAATAGGCGCGGGATTTGCGCAGATGGCTGGTGATAAGCTTGTCGCGCTCAGGGTCGCCGAGAAACGCCAGTCGTTGCTTGCCGCGTGTCTCGGATCGTGCCTGCACGATGTGGCGAATCTCTGCCGGGTCTTGCGGGGCCAGTACGCCGAAACCACATTTGGCAGAGCACTCCCACGGATAAAGCGCCTTTTCATCGGGTTGGGCATTGGCGGGTAGGTGCATGACACCGCGACCGCACTCGGGGCATTGCGGATGACGCAGCGTGCGCCACAGGTCACGGATGTAGCCGTTGTTCGCCCGGAGTTGTCGCCAGCCGAGGATCGAAAGCGGCATCTCGACGAACGTGAATTTGGCTGCGCGTTTCGCGCCGTTCTTGAGGTTCATGCGAAAGCCCTCCGGGTGTGTTTGCGGCGTTTTCGCTGGGCCAGAACGGTGTCAGCGACAGCTAGCAGGATGGCCAGCACGGTAGCGTCGGGGATCAGGGAATGGGTCAGCATCTGCGGCTCTCCTTATGGGCTGGGGGACTGGGTACGGTCGGCTTCCGCTGCCTTCTTCGCGTGGTGGAGGACTTGATCCCACCATCCTTGGAGCTGGTCAGCGGTTGGGCGGGCGCGTGAGCGCAGGACGCTGTTTTCCTGCGGCATCGAGTCGATCCAGCCCTTGTCTTTCATGTACTCGGCACGTTTGGCGTAATCGAGGATCATCCGAGTGCGCATGTCCTGCGGTGCGTGCTGTAGCACGTCCATTGCGCTATCGAGGGCGCACAGCACGCTGTAGAAAGCGTTGTGCCATTTGCGGGTTTGCTGGC
>Ga0265293_10011401_pt1 | contig 12109 bp, 8 predicted proteins | sample Munlanlewell138R_FD_192505 | JGI IMG/M metagenome (GOLD analysis project Ga0265293, IMG submission 192505) | Leachate microbial communities from a municipal landfill in Southern Ontario, Canada - Leachate well 138R | ecosystem: Engineered > Solid waste > Landfill > Unclassified | place: Canada... | reverse complement strand
GGCTGTACTTGGCCGGCATCAAAGATGTGTTCACCTGCGAGATTGTCGGCTACGCCATGGGCGAACGAATGACGCAGGCGCTCACCGGACAGGCTCTGTTCCGAGCCGTGCGGCAGAAGCGACCGCCGGCGGGTCTGATTCACCACTCGGACAGAGGGAGCCAATACTGCGCCCATGACTACAGAGCCTTGCTCGACCAGTTCAAGCTCACCGCCTCGATGTCGCGCAAGGGCAACTGCTTTGACAACGTGCCAATGGAGAGCTTCTGGAGCAGCCTCAAGAACGGGCCCGTTCATCACCGCCGCTTCGCGACACGGGCCGAGGCCGAGGCCGAGGCGGCTATTCGAGAGTACATCGAGATATCCTATAACCGCCAGCGGCACCACTCGCACCTTGGCTATCTGTCGCCGGCTGTGTTTGCGAAAATGTTCAGCGAACAACAGCCGGTTAATTAAGGCGGGAGTATCCGCTTCTGCCAGGACACCTCATACGGCAATACGGGATCGCCTGCAGGCAGGCTCCTACAAAGGCACCGTTCACGATATCGCAATTTGGCGTTATTCGACTTAGTCATTGCGGCTATCTGTAGCACGGCGCGTGATCGGTGTGATGTCATCGCCACAGGCACCTACATGAAACGAGCAACTTGAAACGTGAAACTCAGAAGCAGCAAAAGATCGCGAACAAACTCTTATAAATACTCCGCGTATTTTTCCATATATGCACCGAAGTGCTTCTCGATGTCGGCACTGGTCAGGCCAAATTCGTCCAGAGAGTATTCGTGCTTGCCATGCATATGCTGGACATTGGTATCCAGCCACGCCTGGACCGATTTCTCGGCCTCTGCCGAGAACGGCAGCTCGAGAAAGTCGTGCACGCGGCGCGCCACGTCGAGACCATTGGCTTCGATATCCTTGTAGGCCAGGTTCAATACCGGCACGTCGGGATTTGTGTCGCGCCAGGCCATGTGGCGATTGATCTCCGATGAAAATTCGTCCAGCACCCACTGGCCGATGTATTCCCTGTCGACCTGGTCACTGTACAGCGTGAAGTTGGCCCTGATCAATGCCGCGAGCGACGCAATCAGCGTATGCGGGTCGCGATGTGAAACCAGAAATTTCGAGCCGGGAATTTCCCGCAGAATATGGCCTTCATAACCCAGGTTATTGGGCGTTTTGAGAATCCAGGGTTTCAGGTCGCCGCGGTGGAATTGCCACTGTATGTATTGCAGCATCATGCGCAGCCAGCTGTACATGGGTGCCTTGTCACGGCTTTTCAGAAAGGCGTGGTACGACGGCAGTTTTGCGGATGAGTTGGGAAATGCGTTGTCGAAACTGAACTCCAGCAGATACAACTCTTCCTCGATCTGGCGCGCGGCCACATGGTGCGCGGCGTTGGTGCCGGGGCTGGTAGTGGCGCGCCAATGGCAGAATTTTTCCGCATCGGCGATGCGCACGTCGTTGTCGCTGCAATCCGAGCCCGGCCAGGGCGCGGGATTGTAGCCCTGCCACATGATCAATTCCTGAAACGTCTTGCTCGCCGCGACCATGCGCTGCAACTTGGTGGAGCCGGTGCGTGGCAGGCCGACGATCACCAATGCTGGCAAAAGCTTCTCGTCGAGGATTTCCGGGTGCTTTTTCAGATCTGCAGCAAAGCGCAGGCGATTCGCCAACAGCCGCGTCAGGCGGGTTTCCATGACCCGCCAGCCTTCGTCGGTAAGATTCGCCTCTTCACGCAGCGAAAAAATATATTTTTCATAAGAAGGTATGAAGCCCTTATCACCAAAATCGTCGAGCCCGGTGAGCTCTTGCGCCCTGGCAATGAAATAATCAGGCGTGTACTGGGAATATTTTGCGTTCATCGTTTTCTCTGTCAGGGTTGAGCCATGCAAATGATTTCTTGATTCATCGTTTGGGTTCGATGCGCAGGATGCCATTGCCGGTACTTGAAAACTCTATGTAGTTCTCGAGCATTCGGTTGGGCGATGCGGCCGCGTTGTAGCGGAAGCTTTTGCCAAGCAGGTAGTGGAATACGGGCCCGCCGCTCCCCCAGTCGAGCACTTCGAGTGAATATTGGCCGCCGCGCCGACCCATGCAATAGAGCATGCCATTGATGTTGGGAGAACAGAGCGTCGGCGCCAGGCTCAGCGGTGTCAGCCAGGCGATCTCGAGCTTGCGCGCCTCGGGGTTCCACTGGTATTTCACGCCGCCGAATACCGCATGTCTGTCGAACATGACACCGCTGTAATTGGCAAACAACTGCTTGTTGAAGCTTCCCTGCCAGGGCGCTTCGTTGGCCGGCGTGTCATTGGGCCAGAAAAAACCGTAGCCGTGAGCGACCGGGTGCGCTTCGATGCGCGGTTTTTCCGGCGTACCTTCCCCGAAGGTCAGCGGCAGGGTTCCCGCCAGGCGCCGCGGGTGGCCGTCGAGTCCTTGCCAATCGTCGGGAATGGCATCGCGCCAATAAATATTCACGCCGTCCACGCCATCGAGAATCACCACCAGATGATCGTTGTCTTCGCCCCAACCGACCGGCGTCGGCGTGGTGCCGCTGCCGTTTTCGCCGCTGCGATAAGGTACGCTCCAGGCGCCATCGGATTCATCCAGTGAGAGTTTTTCTCCGGTCCACTGCACCCGGTGCAGGAACTCCCGCGCCACCACATAAATGCCGCCTTGGTCATCGACGGCCACACTGTTGCGGATGACGCCCCCCATCCACTCCTCGGAATGGCCGTCGTCTTCTTCCGCCTCGGGCAGCGTCAGCATGTGGGACTGACTGAAATCATTCGAGACCACGAAAATGCGTCCGTCGTTGGTGACGGAAATGATCCAGCCATCGAAGGTCATGCTCATCCCCATGGGCTGGGCAGGCACGCCCTCCCGGTCCGGCAGCGTGAAGGTGCGCTTGAGCTCGATGGCAGAGGTAATGTCGCCCGCGCGGCTGTCGCCATAAACCTTGAGCTGGATTTTGCCGGTTTCCTTGTCGCGAGTGGTAATGAACAGCTCGTTGGCGCTGCTCACGATTTTGTAGATTGCACCCGAGCCTTTCTGCAGCGCTGGCGACATGGTCGCGCCAATTTCGTCGAACACCGCCTGAATCAGATCAGGATTCTGTTCGGCCTTGGCGACGAGAGCGTCCACGTCGTCGTAAAAGCGCTCCACTTCCGCCTCCGAGACGAGGGGGCCCTCGCGCAATGCATAGCTGGACATGACCTCGAGGCTGCCGGCATCGAGCTTCACGATGCGATCGGCGCCGCCCGCCCAGATCGCGTAACGACCATCGGGATAGGGGCCCGAGTACAGGTAGCCAAAGGCATTGGCAAAGCCCAGCGGCTTGAACTGGATCTCGTCGGAATCCAGCACGCGGGATTTATCCGCGACGATGCCGGGAATCCGCGTAAACCCGGACGCGACCGCATCCACGTGGGTGATGGGATAGGGGCCGGCGGCGAGGAACGGGTTGACGGGCGGCAGGGTGGTCGCACCCGCCTGCTCGCCCTGCACAGCCAGGCTGCCTAGCAGGAGTGATGCGCAGATCGCACCTTTGATCGTTGTTTTGATTGTCATGATGCTTCCCCATAAAGCGCTGACCAATACATCAGCGCGAAACTAAGGGTGCGACCGCAGCCGCACCGGTAACGGGTTTCAGCCGCGCTTTGCCGGATCCTGCACCAACACCGCATCGGGGCGCGACTTCACCAGCACTCCACCATCCACCGTCATGTGCGTGCCGGTAACGAACTCCGATTCATCCGATGCGAGATAGATGGCCGCATTGGCAATATCATCGGGCACGCCGAGGCGGGTAAGGTGACGCGCGCGATAGGCGTCGTGTTTTTCAGGTGTATCCACCTGCCCCTGCGAACCCTCGTGCACGATGAAACCGGTAATGATGCCGTTGGCACGAATGTTGTGGGCGCCATAGTCGAACGCCAACTGACGGGTCAGCGCCGACAATCCACCTTTGCCGGCACTGTAGGCCGGCAAACTCGGCAACCCCGTCACCGCGGCGATGGACGAGATATTGATGATCGAGCCCCGCCCTGCCGCCATCATGTGCGGCAGGGCATATTTGCAGCACCAGAAGGGCCCATACAGGGTGACACGAAAGATCTGATCGAACCCTTCCGTGGTAATTTCATGGACCGGCTTGTCGGCACCCGACGTGAGCAGATCCACCGGGCCGGCGTTGTTGACCAGAACATCGAGCCCACCGAAGGTATCAACCGTAAACTGCACGGCGCGCGCCACATCGTCTTCACGGGCCATATCCATGCGAACGAAGGCAGCCTCACCGCCCGCCTTGCGGATATCCGCCACTACCGCATTGCCGAGCTCTTCGCGACGCGCGGCGATCACGACCCTTGCGCCCTGTTCCGCAAAGCGCCTGGCCATTACCGCGCCAATGCCGCTCGTGGCGCCCGTTATGAAAGCTGTTTTATTCTTGAGACGCATTTCACCTCCGTGAACTTGTTATCGATACCAGACAGGGCCACAAAGGTATTGCAAGCCTTCACACAAGTCAATCAAACACAGCCTTAACATGACACTTATAATAAATCAGGACTTATAACCGGAAACTATTGGACGCGCGCTCACACGAAGCATACCCCCTCTACCCTGCCAGATTACCACCTAAATCTAACAGAAACTGGAGATTGCGCATCTACCGCAGGGCCGAACAACGAAGAAGGCAGCCAGACATTGCGGACGCCACCAAACAAACATTATACTAATCACACAGCCACCTCACTATCACAGCAAATGGCTGCAAGCCCATCAAGAGCCACCCGTCAATAGCGGATAATCACACCTAAGAGGGAAAAACAATGGGACACAACCTAACGACGACACACAAACGCCATAACCATTACTTGCTGACAGCCTTCGCGACTGCGTTTCTTGCCACAATCAATGCCGATGCACAGGAGCCCGCCCACAACACTCCACGCGCACAGGGCGGACTTGAGGAAATCATCGTCACAGCTCAACGTCGTGAGGCCAGCCTGCAGGACGTCGCCATTTCCGTCGCCGCCGTTTCCGGGGATATGGCAGGCTTGCTCGGATTTGGCGAACCTCAAACCATCGCTGAAGCCATTCCGTCACTCACCTACAACCGCAGCGCCACCTCGGCAACCCCTTTTCTTCGAGGAGTGGGTACACCCAGCAGTACGATTGGCAATGAGCCTTCGGTCGCCACTTTTATCGACGACATTTATGTCAACAACGGCAACCCAGCGGTATTCGACTTCAACAACATCGACCAGATCGAAGTATTGAAAGGCCCGCAGGGCACGCTCTTCGGTCGCAACGCCACCGGCGGTGTTATCCATATCCGCACCAAGAACCCGACTCATGAGCCGGAAGCAAAATTGGGTGTCTCCTACGGCAACTACGATACCGCGGGCCTTCAGTTTTATGGATCCACCGGCCTGACTGACAATGTTGCAGTCAATATCGCTGCTTACAACAAAGAGCAAAAAGAGGGATGGGGCAAGAATATATTCACGGGCCGAGATGCCTACGATCGCTGGGGACATGGCCTGCGCACGAAAGTATTGTTCGAGCCGACCGATGCGACATCAGTGCTGTTCAACCTCAGCTACGACAAGAGCCAGGGCTCGCAAGGAGTCGCCGGCCGGGTTCTCGAGGGCACTCACAGTATTGCGGGCTACACACCTCAAGATGTGGACTTCTATGACACCACAGGGCAAGACGACAACGTCTACACCACAGACTTTACCCAAGCGAGTATCAAACTGACGCACGACTGGTCCGCTGCCCGCTTTGTCAGTATCACCAGCTATTCCGACGTACTGTCCGACGCCAAGTACGACATCGACACGTCGCCCATGCCATTTTTTTATGCCTTCATCGACCAGAAAGCCAAGACATACACACAGGAATTCCAGCTGATCTCGCCAGACGACCACGCAATCTCCTGGCTGCTCGGCGCATTCCTGCTGCGAGATGAGGCACAGTTCATCACGACATATCAGGGCAGCGCTCTCGGCGCGATCGGCGGCACGGGCCTCGTCAATGCCGCACAGGACACCGACTCCATATCCGCATTCGCTGAGATGACAGCAGAAATCATGCCCAAAACCCGCCTGACCCTTGGCATGCGTTACACCCAGGACGAACGTGAATTCAAGGGTTCGACTCGCAGCCCGACTCTGAACTTCCCCACCGTCGAGGACGATGCCACCTTCAAGGAGATGACAGGCCGTCTCAGCATGGATTATCGCTTCACTGACGACTTTATGGGTTATGCGTCTTATAACCGCGGCTTCAAAAGCGGTATTTTCAATCTCGGCGGTCTCTCGCCGGGTGCTTCCAGCCCGCCGGCGGCGGCCGAGCCTGAAGTACTCGACTCCTACGCTCTGGGGTTCAAGAGCGAATTGTTCGACAGCCGCTTGCGACTCAACGCGGAAGCCTACTACTACGATTACAAGGATATTCAGGTCGCCACCCTCGTAGTGGGACAACAGATCATCACCAACGCCGGCGCGGCCACCATCAAGGGTATCGACATCGACATTACCGCCGTACCGGTGGACAACCTGACGATCACTGCCTCCATCAACCTTGCCGACGGCAAATACACATCATTCCCGGGCGGCCCACAAAATTATCCCTTGGCGCCCGATGCAGCTGTATCGATTCCCAGCCGCGGCTGTGTCAACAGCCCCCCTTACCCCTCCGCAAATGGTGTCACCCCCATCGCCGTCGATTCCTGTGACCTGGCAGGCAACGACACCGTCAACACACCGTCCGTTGCAACAAACCTGAGCCTGAGCTATCGCCTCTTTGCCGGCGATTTTCCCATCGACATTTCTGGATCATGGACTCACAAGGACAACTATTATTTCGAAACCGACAACAACCCCGGTGTCAAACAACCAAAAACCGACATCCTCAACGCGTCATTGAAATTCAACTCGCCGGACGAGCGCTACGGCCTGATGTTCTGGGTCAACAACCTTACCGATGAGGAGTACTACAGCTACATCACCCAGAGCGCCACGGCGGGCACCAAATATTCCCCTGCGCCACCGCGCACCTATGGCGTGACCTTCAACGCACACTTTTATTGATGGCAGGGAGGCAAGTGAACATGTGCGATAAATTAATCATAAGCCGCAACAACGGTATCATGGAAATCATCCTGAACCGGCCAGAGGCGATGAATACCTTCGACAAGGAAAGCCATTTCGCACTGGACCGTTTATGGACGGAGTTCGACAATGACCCCACCTTGCGTGTGGCCATCATCACCGGCGCGGAGGATCGCGCCTTCAGCGCCGGCAGTGATCTCAAGTATTATGCGTCAGGTGCGCCTATCGAACTGCCACCCTCGGGCTACGCGGGATTATCGGATCGTCGCCTAAAAAAGCCGGTCATCGCGGCAGTCAATGGCCTGGCCCTGGGGGGAGGGTTTGAGGTTGCCCTATGCTGTGACATCATTATCGCGGCGGAAAATGCTCAGTTCGGCTTGCCCGAAGTACGCGTCGGAGTCGCCGCTCTGGGTGGAGGAATCCCCCGCCTGGCGCGGAAAATTCCATACAACATCGCGATGGGACTTCTCCTCAGCGCGCGACGCCTGAGCGCAGCAGACGCTCTGCGTCACGGACTGGTCAATGAAATCGCCCCACAAGGCAAGTCGCTGGAAGTCGCCCGCGTCTGGGCAGAAGAAATTGTGCTCGGCGCTCCGCTTGCGATCGAGGTCAGCAAGCGCGTCACCGAAAATACGTTCTACGAGCCCCAGGAGTACGAAGCCCAGCTCAACACGCTGAAAAATGGTGGCGAAGGGGCATTCATCATGGAAAGCGAGGACTTCATGGAAGGCATGCGCGCGTTCTCTGAAAAACGTCAACCTGTATGGCAAGGCAGATAAAGCAACCAACTACGAGATTAATCATGCGTAAAAATCCTTTCGACCTGACCGGCAAGGTCGCCCTGGTAACCGGCGGCAATAGTGGTATCGGCCTGGGCATCGCCCAGGCACTTGCCGCGGCAGGCGCCGACATTGCCATCTGGGGCAGCAACCCGGAGAAAAATGCCCACGCCCAAGACAGCCTCAAGGATTATGGCGTGCGCGTTATGGCGCAGGCTGTCGACGTCAGCGATGAAAGCGCCGTCACCGCCGCCATCGCCGAACTTCTTGCAACCATGGGTCGCGTCGACAGCGTGTTTGCCAACGCGGGAATATCGGAAATGGTGCCTTCGTTTCTTGAATTGTCGACAGAGAAATACCGGCGCATGCTCGCCATCAACATCGACGGTGTATTTTTCACTTTTCGGGAAATTCTCAAGCACATGGTGGCAAGGGCCAAGGACGGTGACCCTGGCGGTTCGCTGGTCGTCACCTCCAGCATCGGCGCCATTCACGGCCCCGGCAAATGCGAACACTACGGCGCCACCAAGGCTGCGGTTCTGTCGCTGATGCGCGGTGTCGCCGTGGAGTTCGCCAACCACGGCGTCCGGGCCAATGCCATTCTGCCGGGCTGGATCAACACCGATATGACCAAGGATCTGCAGGCCTACGACAAATTCCGCAACCAGGTCATCAGCCGCGTGCCCATGAAGCGCCTTGGCGAGCCCGCGGAGTTCGGCGGCATTGCCGTCTACCTTGCCAGCGATGCCTCCAGCTACCACACCGGTGATACGTTCGTCATCGACGGAGGTTATACGGTGTTCTAGAGCATCATTGAAACGAGAGATGTCGGATGGGAGATGAGAGATGAAAAGGCACGGACCATCTCCCATCTCTCGTTCGACATCTCCCTTAAAGCGGGTTCAGCATTTTCCTCTTATTCTAAAACTGTGCGAGGCTTTATATTCAGTGGTGGTCATGCCGGTCCATTCCTTGAAAGCGCGACACAGGCTGCTGCTGTCTTCGAAGCCAAGCATGTCGGCAATGAGACTGACCGGCATATCAGTCGAAATCAGGTAGTTCTTGGCCATATTTTCCCGAACCGAAGCCACGATTTTATTGTAGCTGGCATTTTCGCTTTCAAGCCTCCTATTCAAGGTTCGGTAGCTCATGCCCATGTATTTCGACAGCTCATCGACGGTCAGCACAGTTGGCAGATTTTCGCGGACCAGAAACATGGTTTTTGCAGTCAGCGTCGATTTTTCCTGTGCGATAGTGGACATCTGATCCAGGTGGCTGATACACAGAGCGAGCAACTCGCTGTTTCTGCCGGGAAACGGCATTTCGAAATACTCCCGGCTATATTCCACTCCGACAGCGATTTCGTCGCACGAAAACGTCGGTTTGATACCCATCAATTCTTCATATCTGTGGGCATGATCCGGCCGTGGATAGGTCAACCTGTAGTAGAGCCTCTTGTTGTGGAAGTTGTTGAATCGCGCGAACAACGCGTTGTCGATATTGATCTTCTCTTCGACGAAATATTGCAACAGCTCCGGAAATATATCGATTCGCGGCTCAGCCTTGAATTTGATGATATTGGCGTGCCTTTCCAGTTTCATGGAAAACAGATTGCCGAAAAAAAGCCAGTTGTACTTCTGCCAGATATTCGTGGCCTCATAGGCATTTTCCGCTGCAGAGAAAGCGGCTCCCAGCACACCCAGATCGCCGGGTTCCAGCATTTCTCCAAGCCTGAAGGCCAGGTCATGCCAGCCGGTGAGATCGATCATGTTCAATATCACCTTGATGTAATCAAGGGTATCGACCAGAAAATAGTCATCTTCCAACTGCGAACGTGACAGTCCCGTCCCCTCAAGAACCTGCTTTTCGTGATAGCCAAACGTTTGCATCGCCCTCAGGTAAAAGAGCAACTTCGCCGGACGAATACTTATGAATTGTTTGGCATACATAGTGGGTACATTTCATGTGGCAAGTCCGTCACTGCCAGAAACCCTGGCATGGGTACGGATGGCCCCGCCGAATGATCAACTATACAGCAATTTCAATACTCCGCCCATTGTTGGCAATTTTTGCCAACTCAATGACTGTCTACGCTAACGAGCCTCGATCAGAGAGCGCGTAGCATTCCTTTATGAATAAACGTCATTAACAAATTACGAACAGGGTAAACGGGAACCCATGAGCCGTTCCAATCATCTCTGCAGCAAGCTTCAACGCGCCACTCTCACTGTGGCACTAGCGTCGGTGGTGGCGCCGGGGGCGGACGCAGCACTTCATGCCCTCGCCCCGGCAAGTTGGATGCAGCAAACTCGGCGAAGGCGCGCGAACATGGCCTGGTTCAAGGGGTGTCGGCTGCGCATGCTGGATCCGGCTGCGCCGGGAAATTCCACAATAACAGCAGTGGAGAAGTGATTTATGAGCAGAGCAGCAACTCGGATTCGCTATCTCGATAGCACAGAGAATGTAGACGAGATCGTTGATGCCTACCTCAATGATGGCGCAGTGATCCTGCGAAATGTCCTGACACAGGACCAGGTACGGGCAGTGAACGAAGAAATTGAGCCGTACATGCAGAAGGCAAATCCAGGGGGACCGCTCGGAAACAAGATTAAAGACTTCTACGGTGCGAATACCAAACGGGTAGAACTTGTCCCGCGTCGTAGCAAAACCTACCGGGAAGAGGTTTTAAATCTTGACGTGCTGCACAATGTGGCCAGCAAGGTTTTCAGTGAGGTTGGAACCTATTGGTTGGCACATGCACAGGTCATTGAAATCGGCCCGGGAAGCGCCGCACAACCATTACACCGAGACATCCAAAGCAACCCGGCCATCATGCAACTGGGGCCGGATGGGCCTGAGACCTTATTCAATTTTTTTGTGGCGCTAAGTGAATTCACCGAGGAAAATGGCGCAACACGGATCGCGCCAGGCACCCACAAGGCCGGTGGAGACGGTGGATTTACCCTCTGGCAGGATGATAAAAGCAGAGAGACGCTCGACACCTTGCCGGCCGTCATGAACCCTGGCGACGTTGCCCTGTACACAGGAAAAACTCTGCACGGTGGTGGCGCCAACACGACAAAAGACAAGTACCGGCGAGGCATTGCCATGCCGTTGCAAGCCAGCTTCCTGACACCCGTTGAAGCATTCCCTCTTACCGTTGGCGTGGAGATCGCCCGAACCTTGCCCGAACGGGTTCAGCGTATCCTGGGATTTCGTACCCAGACGCCCTTCGGATCGACAGGTGTGTGGCGGGCAGAAGCCGGAGAACTTGCGGATTACCTGCAAATTTAAAGTCGGGCTATGGCTTAACGGGGCTGCCAGTACGGCTGGATGTGTAGCTGCTTCATTGCATTATTAAAAAGAAAATACTTTCGAAAATATGCCCATTAAACAGAGCTTTTACTGAAAACTGACATCAACTTAGAAAATATCACATTAAAAAAGGGGAAATCATGAAACCGTCCAAGCCTTTACATCACAGCATGCGTCCCTCTGCAATGACCCTGGCGCTGGCCGCGGTGCTGGCCCCGGGTGCTGGCGCAGCCACCCTCGAAGAGATCATCGTGGTGGCCACCAAGCGCGAGCAGAGCATTCAGGATGTGCCCATCACTATGCTCTCCCACACCGGCGAGGCGCTGGCCAGCAAGGGCATCGAGAGTGTCACCCAGCTCTCCGAGGTCGTGCCCAGCCTCAACATCAACACCGGCTCCGGTACCACCATCGTCATGCTCCGCGGCGTCGGTACCAGCGCCGTCACCGCCGGCAACGAACCCTCCGTGGCCACCTACATCGACGAGGTCTACAACCCCGCGCCCACCGCCAACATGTCATCCTTCGCCGACGTCGAGCGGGTCGAGGTGCTCAAGGGGCCCCAGGGTACCCTGTTCGGACGCAACGCCACCGGCGGCCTGCTTCACGTCATCACCCGCGATCCCAGCCACGACCCCGAACTGACCCTGCGCGGCGGCGTCGCCAACTACGGCACCTGGGAAACCGGCCTGTACGCCACCACCGGCATCACCGACACCCTCGCCGTCAACATTTCCGCCAATTACAAGGACGCCGACAAATCCTACGTCGACAACCAGGTGCCGGGCGTCAACTTCCTCCCGGAAAACCGCTACAACGTGCGCGCCAAACTGCTCTACACGCCCACCGACAACACCGAGGTCAAGCTGGTGTTCAGCGAGGAGCACTACGAGCAGCAACA
>Ga0265293_10011400_pt1 | contig 12110 bp, 11 predicted proteins | sample Munlanlewell138R_FD_192505 | JGI IMG/M metagenome (GOLD analysis project Ga0265293, IMG submission 192505) | Leachate microbial communities from a municipal landfill in Southern Ontario, Canada - Leachate well 138R | ecosystem: Engineered > Solid waste > Landfill > Unclassified | place: Canada... | reverse complement strand
GGAACTTTTTTTATGAGAATCACGCAGGAAATGAAATTAAAAATGGTAGAGGAACATTTACTTAAAGGTAAATCACTATCACATATATCACAAGCATATGACAACTACGATGTCAGTAATATTAAGTACAATGTCAATTTGTACAAAAAATTCGGTTCAGAGGTATTTTTGAATCGAGAAGACAAGATATACTATCGAGATACCAAGCTATTGGCGATAAAAAGAGTGCTTGAAGGTAATGAATCAATCAGAAGTGTCGCGCTTGATTTTGGATTAACAGATCCGACCATTTTACTTTCACGTCAAGTGGGTGTTCCAAAGCTAGTTGTATTTTTGAACAAGGCTGATATGGTTGATGACGAAGAACTATAAAAATAAAGGTGAAGCAGGCGTACAAGATACATATCCAAGAAAGAATTATGTATTAAAGGATGAGCGTGCAAGAAACATAGTAGACAAGAAATTAAAAGAAGAAAACGACTATAGTGAATGGGTATTTGTTGGATGGTCTCCAAGCATTGGTCCGGCAACAAGTGATCAGACATATATAGCTGTTTTTGAGTTAATCATCGAAAAATACGACATTACATGGAAAGACGCTGATGGCACCATCTTAGCGACTGTAAAAGTAGAACACGGAACTATACCATCATATGTGCTTCCAAAAGATAATCAACAATGGCGCTATATAGGATGGGATAAAGAAGTTGTGGACGTTACTTCGAATACGACTTATCAAGCAATTAGAGAACTGCAAAAATACACGCTAACATTTAACTCAAATGGTGGATCTTCAGTTTCCAAAATTACACAAGACTATGACTCAACAGTTGTAGAACCTACTAACCCATCTAAAGAAGGACAGGTATTTATAGGTTGGTATAGTGATGCAGATTTAACTCAGGAAGTTTCATGGCCGCTTATTCTCAAAGAAAACATAACACTATATGCTGTGTGGAACGAAAGAGTACCTTATCTAGGTTACTTACAGGCATTATTGGGCGGCTATCAGTTAAATCCATATTCTTTTATACCCAACGCTATGAAACCAGCCGCTAATTTAGTAAATATAGATGTTATTAATCATGACTATTCAAATGTAGTTCAAATAAATCAAATTGCTTATGGCGGTCATGGTGAGCAATGGAACATGGTATTAGCAAATATGAATCAATCCCAAGTATTCTTCAATATGCTATCGATTGTTGAGCTGTTATCGGAAACCAGCGCTGTTGCTTTTAACAATCACTTAGACTCTAATCCAAGCGACTCAGCTAACTACGATTTTTATGATGGCATTTATCATGTAACAATTAAGTTTGAAAACAATATCATTTATTTCGTTATTGATTACACTGGAAACATAGCCTTGATTGGCGAAGTGCAGATTCAAATTGCTTTATCCCACAATATTGAAACATTAGAAAAAGAGGGACGCATTCAACTTGGCGATACAAACGCCCTTAAATATTCATCAAGTGCTGATCATTATGAGTTTGGCATCAAATATGGCGGCATTAGAAGAGCCTATATTCACTTGACTAAAGATGGTGAAGGAAATGTTGAGGGCAAAATATTCGAGTATTTAGGCATCGATGAGTATTTTACACTGGGTTCATCAGCACAGTTTTATATCAACGAAGAATATGTTTCTGTGGTTGGCAATAAGGCAAGTGGCATGATTGGTTGGACCGGAACAATCAATGAACTATATCGTACCAATGAAGGCAAACTTATCGGCTATGAAGTTAGAGAGACACTTTTAATTACTTATAATACGTTATGGTTTAATTTAAATGATACATCAGGGATTACAAGCATCAGAAAAGAAGTTGCCCCTATTGAGAATGCTAACCCAGATTTGATTTATGTCAATGGTGCTCATGACGCATTTGTAACTGAAGCATTTGGTGGGATTACTCCGAAAATGCTATCAAGAAGATATGATATTGAATTTAGAACGCAATACGTTTATTTTATTGAAAACGATGAAGTAAGGGTTGCTGCTATTGAAGTGCCAATGTTGTTTGTTCAACAAGAAAGATTAGCAGAACTTGTTGCAGATGTTCAAAATAAAAACAACAATATTAGTTCATTTAGTTTAAATGTCCCAATAGCATATCAAAATAAAATCATGTCAGATTATTCTACACTAATTGATGTTTTTATTGTTCAAAAAGAAGAACATACATACCAAACAATTCTTGATTATATAGGTGAAGCTTATTAGTAAATGACAGCAAGTCGTTTACGAATTAATAAATGTGGGTTTTAAGCAAATTAAGTCAACGGCTAGTATGGCTGACCATACTAAACAGATTCCAATCTATAACATATTATCTTTAATCAATATTAATATAGTTTCAGGCAAGTCAAAAAGACTAAAAAGTTCAATCAGACTGTGTTGTATACACTATAAAATGAAGCTATCACGCATATATTTATTTTTACTTTATGATCATAAGGGGCACTTTTGCCTCTTTTTCCTATGGAAAAGCTGCCAGTTACCAAAAAAAAGCATTAAATTGGTTGACTGATTTTCAAAACTAATATATAATGTATAGTAGTAAACAATTAACAGGAGAAACGTATGGAGTTAATTCTATCATCAACCATTATCATATTAGGTATAATCTTGTTGTCAATGGATTTTAGGACATCAAGAAAAATACTGCTTGTGATGGCTATATCTCTTTTGCTCTATAAATCAATTGAGTATACAATTTATGGTCTAAATCTTCAAACTTCAAAGATACCGATAGAGTATTCTACTTTAACATACTTTCTATTTTCGATACAAGTAATTTTCAATATAAAACCTTTAAAATTGATTGTCACTTTTATGGCGTTTATTTCTGGACTGGGTTATCTGCTTGTCTTCATGTTTTTAGGTCAGCAATACATAATAGAACTGGGATTATTTACGACGATCATGGCTTTTATCAATCATTCGATATGCTTTTTAGGTAGCTTGATTTTGATGAAAAGTGAGCAGTTTCAGTCCGCGGATAAAAAGAAAATATTACTATTCACTACGATATATGTAATTTATGTAATCATAGCTAGCAAACTTATTGAATATACACAATCATATATATTCATCTTAATGCTGCTTGAGGGAGATATACTTAACCGGTTAGTTCCTAGTGAATCAATCTCAACACTGGATTATTTGGCATACTTTCTTATCATTTTCGTTGTTTATCAATTTTTAATAAAAATCTTTATTTGGTTGAATCATCATATCTATCGGATTAAGAAAGGAAAAAACCATGAACATACAATTTAAAAAAGGTGTTATCGAACTGCTAGTTTTGGCTATGTTAAACAAAGATGATCAATATGGATATGATATTTCGGAAGTAATGAGCGAGCGAATAAAAATCTCCCCTGGCACCGTTTATCCGATTTTACGAAAATTAAAAACGGATAACCTTGTTACAACTTATTTGTCAGAAACAAGCGGCGGTCCCGCCAGAAAGTATTATAAATTAACCAAACATGGTAAAACTCAATATGAAAAATTAAAAAATGAATGGTTTGAATTTATCAAAACAACACATTATTTTTTGGAGGAATACAATGAATAAAATCACATTTATAGAAGCATTAAAGCAAGGATTAAAAAAATACAATGTTAAGGATATTGATGAAATATTAGAAGACTATGAGGACTATTTTTATCATCAAATCAAACAGGGGAGAAGCGAAGAAGAAACAGCGCTTAAACTAGGGGATGTTAATAAAATCATAGAAGACTATAAGAGTTCAACAGAAGGCAAAAAACGAAAATGGTTTGATCTAGTATCGATCAGTTTTATTGCAATTCCATTGTTAGTATCGCTATATGGTCTTCTAGTTGTATATATTGCATCTACAGTAGCATTTTGGGCAACAGCAATCTATTATCTTTTTCAACTAGACACTTTTTTGTTTATGCCTGCAATTCCAATTGGAGTTCATTTGCTTTATGTCATCACACTATTAGCATGGGCAGTATTCTTCTTTAGTCTAAGTGTTCGTTTTGCAAAGCAAATAAAAGCAATGACAATGCAGTACTTAGTTAAACAGACAATTAGAATTGGTGATTATCAAGTAAAAGGCATTTATACTAAGATGTTCAAATACGGTTTAGCAACAAGCATTTTAATGTTAGTATTGACTTATATCATTTCAGTAATAATAGCTAAAGATTTTCAATTTTGGCATGTTTGGGAATGGTTTATATGAACTTAATAAGCAAAAGCAAACCTTATTTTAATATAAGTTTGGTCAGCAATAATTAGCTTAACTCATGTTATAATTAACAAGACTAGCAGTAATAAAACCAATATAATAAGATGGTAAATAAAATGATAAATAAAGATCAGGATAAGCAAGTAAATAATAACAAAAAACCAACAATTCGGCTCAATAAATATATTTCAGATGCCGGTTTTTCTTCACGCAGAAAAGCGGATGAATTAATCGAAAGCAAGCGCGTAATGGTTGATGATAAAACAGCTGTTCTTGGTATGACAATTACACCTGACCAAGTTGTCAAAATCGATAATAAAGTTATCATCAGCAACAAGAAAAAGGTTTATTTGATGCTGAATAAACCAGTTGGTGTAGTATCGACAAATGATCCTAAAACAAAAAACAACATCCGTGCTTTCATTAACTATCCGGATCTTATTTTTACAATCGGACGATTAGATAAAGACTCTGAAGGATTAATTTTATTGACCAATGATGGTGATATTGTCAATAAAATATTACGTGCAGAATATGGACATGAAAAAGAATATTTTGTACGTGTAGATAAAAAAATCACGCAAGACTTTTTAAGCAATATGGCTAAAGGGGTTTATATCTATAATCAAGTTGCTAAAAAGAATCAATTAACTAGTCCAACCCAAACAGAAGGTGTGGATGACCACACATTCACAATAATTTTAAGACAAGGATTAAACCGTCAAATCAGAAGAATGACCGAAGCGCTAGGCTATAATGTAGTATCGCTAAAAAGAATTAGAATTATGGATTTAGAGATTGGCAATTTAAAAAGAGGGGAATGGCGTTATCTAACCGATGCAGAGCTTTCTAAAATCAACAAAATGATTAAATTGAAAGAAAATATCGTTTAATAAGGCCGTTTTGACCAACTGATGTTAACAAAACAATCGAGAGCAATTGATTCGTTTAAACTTCTTAAGCAAATCAATCTCTTTTTCATTTTATTCTCTGTATACTATAATATAGAGATATTAAGGAGTGATTTTTATGGTTAAATATGTTCTAAATTTGTTAAAAACGAGAAAATACATAATTCAAGGCATTTTATTTTTGATAACATTTCTTTTTATCTTTTTCATGGTCGATTATCTAAACATGAGCTATAAAGAAATGACTATCCGATATGGTACATATCTTGTTGTCATTAATATTTTGCTAAACATAATTATGTCTTTTTTAAGTGCGTTAATGATGAACTTAAGCACAGCAATGGTTCAAGTAAAAGTGGGGACCGGAAAAGGTGCAAACTTAGGTTTTTTTTCTGTTTTATTCGGAATTCTTACCTATGGCTGTACTAGTTGTGTTATTGCATTCCTAACGGTTATTGGAATTAGTTTTTCCGTTTTTGTATTGCCACTGGCTGGATTACCATACAAACTCATCTCGCTTTTACTAATCTTGATTGGTATGTGGTGGATCATTAGAGAAATAAAAAATGGCACCTGTAAAACTAAAAACACCAAAAGCATTTGACTTGCACAAAATATACCCCCAAGGGTATAATCAATGGTGGGAGTTGATAGTATGATCTGTAGTCCGGAAATTATAAATAGAATCAAAAGAACAAAGGGCCAAATGCAAGGAGTTATTAAAATGATGGAAGAGCAATCTTCTTGTCAGGATATCGTAGTTCAATTAAAGGCGATTAAAGCAAGTGTCGATAAGGTAATCGCAATCATGACAACAGATAACTTATTACAGACACTTGACCAACACAACACAGAAAATGAAGATGTCAAAAAAGCTGTGAGTTTAATCATCAAGGGCATCGCTTAAGGAGAGTATAATCTTGTTTCAATTAAATATCCAGAAAAACAGCAAAACAACTTTGTTTAATACAACTAAAATATGGGATTTACTAATAATAGGTGGTGGTCCTGCGGGACTTAATGCAGCACTATACGCCCAAAGAAAAGGGTTATTAGTGGGCTTGATTACCAAGGAGATTGGTGGACAGCTTCATAACACTACAAGTGTCGAAAACTATCTAGGCTTTGAGTATATTGAAGGTGCGTCATTATCACAGAGCTTTCATAAACATGTTAAATCTTTAGACATACCTATCTTAGTAGATCATCTTGTAACTAATCTAGAAAAAAATAAAGAAGAGATCTTCGAACTTACCTTAGATAACAATAAATCTCTTAAGGCGAAAACAGTCTTGTTTGCAACCGGCGCCAGCCCAAGAAAACTAGGCATTGAAGGAGAGGACACATTTGCAAGTAAAGGAGTATCTTACTGCACTACTTGTGATGCACCATTTTTTAAAGGAAAACACGTGATCGTTGCCGGTGGCGGAAACAGTGCTGCAGAAGCGGTCTTAGACTTATCAGTTTGGGCCAGCAAGATAACTGTCGTTCATCGCAGTCAATGGCGTGCCGATCAAATCTTGTTAGATAAACTTAACGAATTAGACCACGTAACTGTTCGCCTGAACACAAACTTAGTTTCGGTTGGTGGTAAAGAAAAAATGGAAAGTGTTATAATCTTTGATAAGATGACTCAAGAAAATGAGGCAATTAAAGCAGAGGGTTTGTTTGTTGAAATCGGTATTATACCAAATACTGGACTATTGGTTAACAAAATAACAATGAATCAACAAAAGGAAATCATTGTTGATGAAAGCTTAATGACATCAATGCCAGGATTATTTGCTGCAGGAGATGTCACAACCAATCGACACAAGCAAATCATTATAGCAGCAAGTGACGGTGCTAAAGCAGCATTATCAATTCAAACATATCTAAGAAACCAGACTAAAGGAGAAATCAAATAATGAATCAATTTTTAGATCAAAACGCTCAAACACAAATTAAGGATCTTTTCCAACAAATGGATAAACCAATCACCATTGTTCTTTTTACTAAAGAAGAACCATGTCTAACTTGTGTAGAAACAAAACAGTTACTAGAAGAAGTATCGGCATTAAGCGATAAAATTACGCTTGTCACAAAAGATTTATACGAAGATATAGAAGAAGCGACAAAATATGATATTACTTTAACGCCAAGCTTTGTCTTTTTGGATGAAAACCAAAATTATACAGGGGTTAAATTTAATGGAATACCAGCTGGACATGAAATCAATTCCTTAATCGGTGGCATTTTAGAGGTGTCAGTTATGAAATTCGACTTTAGTAAAGAAACAATTGATCAAATCAAGAAGATTGATAAACCAGTTAACATTAAGGTTTTTGTAACACTGAGTTGCCCACATTGCCCTGGAGCAGTTCAAAATGCCCACCGCCTGGCGATGATAAACAAAAATATCGTGGGGGAAATGATTGAAGCCCAAACATTTGGTGAATTATCACAAAAATATAATGTCTCAGGCGTTCCTAAGATTGTTATCAACGAAAAGTACGAATTATTAGGAAATCATCCAATCGAAGCTTTTTTAGCAGAAATCAACAAAATTTAATTTAAAAAAAGTAAAATTTTAATCAAATAGAACCATGTTGATACATGATTCTATTTTTTGTTATGCAAAATAATCCATAATTTTTCCAAAGTGAAATAATATCAATTTTTGAGTATCAAAATTGCTAAAAATGGGTTATAATATTATCATAGGACGCCGTAGGAGGGATATTAATGCTGAATGCCGGACAAAAGAGCCCATCTTTTGTATTAAAAGACGCATTTGGTAACAAACATAGCTTGGATCAGTATCTTGGTAAGAAAGTCATTTTATATTTTTATCCAAAGGATAATACACCAGGATGCACGACACAGGCATGTTCGTTTCGCAATGCCTACGATGAGTTCAGAAAAAAAGGTGTTGTTATACTTGGAGTTAGCCTAGATGATGAGGCAAGTCATAAAAAATTTATTGAAAAACACCAGCTGCCATTTACTCTATTAGCAGATGTCGACGCAGTTGTCCCAAAACAGTATGGTGTTTATACACAAAAACAAATGTATGGTCGAAAATACCTAGGCATTGAACGCACAACCTTTTTAATTGATGAGGTGGGAATCATCATGGAAATATATCCAAAAGCATCCCCTAGTAAAAATGTTAACGAAATACTAAACGTATTATAATTATAGGAGGGAAAAAATGATTAAAAAAGTTATTAAATCAATGGATGGTAACGAAGCAAGCGCTTATTGTGCCTACGCATTTACAGAAGTTGCTGGAATTTACCCCATTACACCTTCCACACCGATGGCTCAGTATATTGACCTTTGGGCTTCGGAAGGAAAGAAAAATTTATTTGGCATGCCTGTCAAAGTAATTGAAATGCAAAGTGAAGCAGGAGCCGCAGGAACGGTTCACGGTTCACTTCAAATGGGTGTCCTAACATCCACTTTTACAGCTTCTCAAGGACTATTGTTGAAGTTGCCAAACATGTACAAGATTGCCGGACAACTTCTACCAGGCGTTATTCACGTAGCAGCAAGAAGTATTGCTTCCCAGGCTCTTTCAATTTTTGGTGACCACCAAGACGTGATGGCGGCTAGACAAACAGGATTCGCGTTATTGGCTTCATCATCAGTCCAAGAAGCAATGGACTTAGCTGGAATTGCTCACCTAGCAGCAATTAAAACAAGCATTCCATTTTTACACTTTTTCGATGGGTTTAGAACATCACATGAAGTTCAGTCAATCGAAGTGTTAGACTATGAAGTATTCGATCGTTTACTCGATCGTGAAGCAGTTGCACGTTTTCGTGCTAAAGGATTAAACCCAAATCATCCAGTTACACGCGGAACGGCACAAAGTGATGATGTATACTTCCAAACAAAAACTCTTCAAGCGTCTCATTATGCACCAGTTCCTGATGTAGTTAATGAATACATGCAAGAAATTTCAAAGGTTACCGGAAGACAATATGCGCCATTTGTTTATTATGGGGATCCAAAAGCGACAGATGTAATCATCGCCATGGGTTCATTGACAGAGGCAGCAAAACAAACAGTTGATTATTTAATGGCAGATGGTAAAAAAGTAGGGCTATTGACGGTTCATTTATATCGTCCATTCAGTGCAGAGCACTTTTTTAAAGCAATGCCTGAAACAGCAAAAAGAATTACCGTTCTTGACCGTACAATTGAAGCGGGAAGTACGGGAGATCCACTTTATTTAGATGTTAGAACGTTGTATTATGAAAAAGAAAATCAACCACTAATTTTAGGTGGAAGATACGGTTTATCATCAAAAGATACAACTCCTGCAATGGTTTTAGCTGTCTATGAGAATATGCTGAATGAGCAAAAGAATCATTTCACAATCGGTATTGAAGATGACGTAACCCACACATCATTGACTTATGACAAAAACCTAGATATTAGTGATAAAGATACAACGGATCTTCTCTTCTTTGGACTAGGATCAGACGGCACGGTTGGGGCATCTAAAAATATTACGAAAATTATTGGTGATAACACATCATTGTACACACAGGCCTATGCTTCGTATGACTCTAAAAAAGCCGGTGGTGTTACAAGAATGCATCTACGCTTCAGCCCAAGACCAATCCGATCAACTTTCTTGGTAAACTATCCACACTTTATTTCCTGTTCAACGGATACATACCTAAGAAAATATGACATGTTAAAAGGACTTAGAGAAGGCGGAACATTCTTATTAAATACACAAACTCCAAAAGAGGAAATTGAAGCATTTTTACCAAATAAGGTTAAACGTCAATTAGCCATTAAAAAAGCAAATCTTTATATTATCAACGCAGTTGATCTAGCGTATGAAATTGGCTTAGGTAGAAGAACAAATACAATTATGCAATCGGCATTCTTTAAACTAAACGAACACTTAATGCCAGCAGACAAAGCCAATGAATATATGAAGGAATACGCTGAAAAGACATATGGACGTCGCGGTGAAGCGATTGTTCAACTTAACCATGAAGCAATCGATGCGGGCTATAAGCAATTAGTTAAGATTGAGGTTGATCCAAAATGGGCTTTATTAGAAGACGAAACAAAACAAGCAATTGAAAAACGGCCTGATTTTGTTTCACGAATCGCTGATGTTGTTAACGCAATCGAAGGCGAATCACTTCCGGTTAGTGCATTCTTAGGTTATGAAGACGCAAGAATGGATCAAGGCACAACAGCCTATGAAAAACGCGGAATTGCCAACTTTGTTCCTGAGTGGAGACAAGAAAACTGCATCCAATGTAACCAATGTGTATTTGCCTGTCCACACGCAGTAATTCGCTCATTCTTAGTAGATGAAACAGAAGAGAAAAACGCACCAGAATCAGCAAAAATGTTACAGGCAAAAGGTAGAGGGTTAGATTCATATAAATTTACAATCCAGGTTTCAACACTTGACTGTACAGAATGTGGTGTCTGCGTTGAAGTATGTCCAACCCCAGTTAAATCATTAGCAATGGTTTCAATCGGAGACCAATTAGCACTAGGTGCACAACAAACAGCAGATTATTTCTTTAATGAAGTAACATATAAAGATATGGGAACCGATAACGTCAAGAACCTAAGCTTCAACAAACCACTGTTTGAGTTCAGTGGAGCATGTGCTGGTTGTGGTGAAACACCTTATATTAAGACACTTACACAACTATATGGTGACCACATGGTCTTTGCTAACGCAACAGGCTGTACGTCAATCTATGGGGCATCATTCCCATCAACGCCATACACAACAAATGCAGAAGGATTTGGTCCGGCATGGGCCAACTCATTATTCGAAGATAACGCTGAATTTGGTTTCGGTATGAAAATCGCTTATGAAACAGTTCGCGATCGTATCCAATCAACGCTAGTCGATCATCTCGATGAAATGCCAGAAACATTACGTGAATTAGCTAATGAATGGCTAGAAAATCGCAAGAGTGCAGAAGTTACAAGAAAGATTCATAAACCAATCATTGCTGAACTTGAAAAGATTGATAAACCATACGCTAAAGAGCTCCTAACCATCAAAGACTACTTTATTAAGGTTAGCCAATGGATTATGGGTGGTGACGGTTGGGCCTATGATATTGGTTATGGTGGTATTGACCACGTTATCGCTAATAGCGAAGATGTTAACATTTTAGTTCTTGACACAGAAGTTTATTCAAACACTGGAGGACAAAGCTCCAAATCTGCTCCTACGGGTTCAATTGCTAAATTTACAGCATCAGGCAAACCAACGAAGAAAAAAGATTTGGCAGCGATTGCAATGAGCTATGGACATGTCTATATAGCACAAATTTCACATGGAGCTTCACCAGCACAAGTCATTAAGGCATTAAAAGAAGCCGAAAGCTATGAAGGACCATCACTCGTGATTGCCTATGCACCATGTATTGAACACGGAATCAAGGGCGGATTAACTAATTCATTCAGTCAAGCCAAACTTGCAACAGAATGTGGTTATTGGCCAACATTTAGATTTGACCCAAGAAGAGAAGTGCTTGGTAAGAATCCGCTTCAAATCGACAGCAAGAAGCCGGTTTGGGACAAATATCATGACTTCCTGTTGAGCGAAGCAAGATATTCACAATTAGCTCAAATCAATCCCGACCATGCACAAGAATTGCTAGATCAAAACCTAGCAGATGCAAAACGTCGTTGGACAATGTATCAAAGATATTTATCAATGGATTATAGTCTAGAAGGAAACGAATAAAATAAAGAACGCGCCGAGAAATTTCGGCGCGTTTTTATAACATTTGCTTGCAATCATTAATTGGTAACATATACCACATAGAGTATCACTAAAGCTATTGCATATAATAAGGATGCAAACCAAAAACCTCGGTAAATATTTTTCGGGATCTTTTCACGTTCATTCATCTCTTCGAAATAAGACTTTGCCGGTCTCTTACCAGCTATACCCTTAAAGAAAGTCTTCATTCC
>Ga0265293_10011399_pt1 | contig 12110 bp, 9 predicted proteins | sample Munlanlewell138R_FD_192505 | JGI IMG/M metagenome (GOLD analysis project Ga0265293, IMG submission 192505) | Leachate microbial communities from a municipal landfill in Southern Ontario, Canada - Leachate well 138R | ecosystem: Engineered > Solid waste > Landfill > Unclassified | place: Canada... | reverse complement strand
TTCGTTTGAAAATAGGTGCTATGACTTTGTTACGGGCATCGCTCTGTCGGCTTTCCATAGCTGCATAATCAATAGAAGGAGGCAAAAGTCCTGGGCTTGTTATCTCGACCATATCGTCATAAATAGCTACTTTAATATCTTTTCCGGAAAGCGACAGATCCCTATGAACCACGGCATTCCGGATGGTCTCTCTTATCGCTTTTACCGGATATTCCCAACGGGAAACGGTATAAACGCCCTCTACAACAGCACCTTTGTTTATATGGCGCAATACGAAATTATAAGCTTCTTCCGCTTGTGTAGCGATATTGGTCAAAATGCTCTTCTGATCGATAAATTCCTCCGAAGTAACGCCTTTGAACCTTGCACATTCCACCTTGACAAAAGGAAACAGTGACCGACGAAGGTTATCATCAGAAAATAAGACCAAAGCATTTGTCGGGTATTCCGTCCCATTTACCTTTTTGACAAGTTCCAACTTACGAAGGGCTTGACTATCCAGCGTCTCTCCGGTTTTATCCTGATATTCCTGCTTGAAGTCCTCTATGTTTAACTCATTTGCTGACTTATTCATCACCAGTTCACTATCGAATGATATGTTTCGTTTCCTACGCTCCAATTCCGCTATGATTTCCTCATCCGCCAATCGATTAGATGAACCAACCCGAATATAAGTTCCTTTCAGTTTTCCCTTGTCTTTCCGATAATAAGGCAACGCACTACCACGATACACTGTTACCCTTATAATATGCTTGCCCTCTTCCGTAAGAAATGTGATGTCCGGTAGAATGGCAGGATAACAACGATCAAATATAATATTGCTAATCTGCTCCTCTATTTTCACAAGCTCATCCTCCGGAAGTCCGATAATCTCCCTCGGATTATTCCGGACACCAATATACAGTTCACCTCCAGCGTCATTTGCAAAGGCAATTATAGTATTTGCCAAATCTGCTTTTTCAGGAAGAGTTTCCTTGAACTCCAACCGTCTGCCTTCGGTATGTTTTATAATTTCTTTGATATTCATATAGCAATATTACCTATTCTTTTTAAAATTCTCCGCTTGTTCCAGCACGTTTTTATATACGTCATCCTGTGTGATTGGTGGATAGCCGTATTCGTGCAATTTGACGATAATATCCATTTTCAACTGGGCTTTAATATCCTCCCGGTCTGACCAGTCGGGATATCTGGCAGTATTATCCACGATTTTCTTTATCTCTTTGGCTAATTCCAGCATCTTGGCTTTGTCGAACTCGAAGCCGTATTGTTTGCAAATGGCATCCAGAATATCATAGAACGCTTTTTCTTCGTAGTCGATTCCCAAATCCTGAAAAGATTCCATTTCAGCACGGAGCTTGATAATCAAATCCAGCATCTTTTCTGCCGTATCGGCTTGAATACCGTCATAATCCAAAATATCCTTCTCACTTCTTTCGTTGTATCGGTTGACAATGCTTTGTAACCGCTCCGAGAAATCCTGCCCTTTGACTTTGTTTACTTTCTTGAAGTCGTTAATGGTCTGTTTCAGCAAGCGTTCCAGGATTTTGATTTTGGTATTGGGTAATTGCAGGTTACTGATTCGTTCGATAAATTTATCACTAAACAAATCAATCGAGTTGGCTTTATTATCATCCAGTTTAAAAATCTCCTCCACCCCTTCCGAAATAATGGCCTCCTCTACCATTCTGGCAACTCTGGCATTCATTTGGGCGGTGTCGGGTGATTCTCCCTTGGTTAGCTTCACTACGATTGATTTAACCGCAAAATAGAAATGAATCTCATCCACCTCCTTAGGGGTAAACAATTCCGAGCCACTTACAAGGTTATAAGCCGACTTTAATTTCTTGGTGACATTGACAAAGAATTTCTCGGATTCTTCGGTCTGCAAAACCAGTTCCGATGCTCGGTTCAGGCACTGTAAACGCTCAACCGGCAAGCCGTAATAATAGTCGCCAGTATCAAATTTATAGAAGAACTGTCGCAACAGATCCATCTGGTCACGGACAATGATTTCCGCTTGGTTCAGGTCTTCAAAATCATCCTCCGCTGTATCATTATTGAACAGACCCAAGGCGTGATTCAAATTCTTTTTGATGCCGATATAATCCACCACCAAACCCCTGTCTTTTCCCTGGTATCTTCTGTTGACACGGGAAATGGTCTGAATCAGATTGTGGGTCTGCAAAGGCTTGTCGATATAAATTGTATCCAGAAACGGCACGTCAAAACCGGTGAGCCACATGTCCACCACAATTGCGATGCTGAAATTGGACTTTATCTGTTTGAACTGGCGGTCTAACTCCTTGCGTTCATCCTTACTGCCCAGCAAATCCCACAACGCTTTCTCATCGTCCTTGTTGCGGGTCATCACCATTTTCACACGCTCAATCGGCTTGATTTCCTTCCGCTCTTTTTCGGACAGGTTTTCGGCAATCGCCACTCTTCCCCATTCGGGACGCAAGCTTATAATCTCCTTATACAGTTTATAGGCAATACCGCGTGAGGCACATACGAACATCGCTTTTCCTGCGACGGTTGCCTTTTCTTCGATTCGGTTCTCGTAATGCGTGACAAAATCCTTCGCGATGGCTTTAATCCGGTCGCCGTCTCCCAGCACCACTTCCATTTTGGCAATGGCTTTCTGGCTGGCTTCCACATGATATTCCGTCGCCCCTTCCGCGACGACACTCTCGTAATACTGCTCGATTTCCTGCACCTTATTATAATCGAGATTGACTTTCGCCGACCGCCCTTCATATACCAGTCGAACCGTAATTTCATCATTGACGGATTCAAACATCGTGTAGGAATCCACCACATCACCAAACACCTCCAGCGTCTTATCGATAGGCGTGCCGGTAAAGCCGACATAGGTGGCATTGGGCAGGGAATCGTGCAGGTACTTGGCAAATCCGTACGACTTGGTCACCCCTTTCTCCTCGTCAATCCTTAACTTTAAATCCAGATTGACCTGCGAACGGTGTGCTTCGTCCGAAATACAGACAATATTGGTTCTGTCCGACAGAATCTCATTGTCTTCCTCAAATTTCTGCACCGTAGTCAGAAACACGCCACCGCTTTCAATACCCCTTAAACGGCTTCTTAAATCGGCTCTCGATTCGATATTGACAATGTTCTCATCCCCGATAAAATCCTTGGCATTGGTAAAGTCCTTCGACAACTGGTCGTCCAAATCCGTCCGGTCGGAAATAATGATAATCGTAGGACTCGAAAACTTAGTGGAGCGCATCAGTAATCTCGACAGATACAACATCGTAAAGCTCTTGCCACAACCTGTCGCCCCGAAATACGTTCCTCCCTTTCCGTCGCCTTCGGGTTTGCGGTGCAACAGGATATTGGCAAACAATTTTTTCGCCCCGTAATACTGCGGATAGCGGCTTAAAATCTTCACTTCGATCTTGGACGTATCGGGAAACAATACAAAATGATGAACGATATCGACTAATCGTTTTCGGTTCAACATCCCGTACACCATAGAAGTAGAGGTCTCCACACCCGACAAGGCTTTCTTTTCGTTCCCCGTTATCTTATTCCAGCCATAAAAGAATTCATACGGCGAAAAAACCGTTCCGGCTTTATTGTTCACCCCGTCGCTGATAACACAGAACAGGTTGTATTTCAACAATTCGGGAATATCCCTACGATAACGGACTGTCAACTGCTTATAAGCATCATAAATGGTAATCTCCTCCTCGATAGCCGTTTTGAATTCAAACACCACTACCGGAATTCCGTTGATATACAAAATTAAATCGGGAATACGCAGTTCCGAACCCTGAATTTCCAATTGATTGACAATCGTAAACGAATTGTTCAGCTCGTTCTCCACATCGATATAACGGATATGCAAATCTTTCTTGCCTGGATTATTCCGTTTGAAGATAAAACCGTCCGCCAGTAATTTACAGATATACTTATTCGATTCATACAGGTTGGAAGCCGACTGGTAAGCCAGTTCGTTGATGATGCTTTCCAGTTCAATATCTTCCAAATCAGGATAACGGCCTGCCAAAAAAGCACGCAAATCCTCTTTGAGCAACACCTCCTGATTGGAAGAACGCTTCAACTCCTTTCCGTTGACATACCGATAGCCCTCCGTCTCCAAAAGGCTGATAAAGGCTTGTTCTAACTTTACTTCTGTAAACTTCACTTTTTCAGCTTCTTCAATTTATTAATATCCTCTTCCAGCTCTTTTAAGCTGGCTTCTTTTTCAATGGCTTTTTGTTGCTCTTTGTATTTCTCGTATTCTTCTCCAGATTTCTCCAATGCCATCTGGTGCGAAATCTTACCGGCATGATTGAGCAGTTCCCTGCCATTTAGTTGCAGAATGGCATCCAACCGCTCAATCCAATCCTTCATATACATCGGGATTTGTTGCTGCGCCATTGTTTCAGCAAATGCCAGATATTGCTCCACCAGCAAACCCAAGAGTTTCATCTCATCCTCTTTCAGGTAATTCTTAGCAATGCTCACCTCCTCTTTCTTGATGGATGCAGGTTGTTTTTTATCATAAGAAAGCATTCCCATCAGAGGCAATCTGGCATCCACACGCCTGTACACCAACTCTGCCGCAGTCTGCTCGCTGATAGCCCAAAGCAATTTGTTCTGTACCACTTTAAAAAACAGGATTGTTTTCTCATCCTTTGGGTCATAGTCTATACTGGTAGCGTAGATATCCTTTATTTTCTGATAGAAAAATTTCTCCGAAAGGCGAATTTCCCTAATACGGTCTTGCAGTTCATCGAAATAGTTCATCGAGCTGCCTGACTTAAACCGGTCGTCATTGAGTGTAAAACCCTTGATGATGTACTCTCTCAAACGCTGCGTCGCCCAAATCCTAAATTGCGTGCCCTGAACCGATTTGACCCTATAACCTACGGAAATGATGACATCCAGATTGTAATACTTAACTTCTTTTTCTTGTGTTTTCCCTTCAATGGCACCGTGTAGAGTGGTATGTCGGAAATTCCGACATACCACTTCTTCGTCCAACTCTCCCTCTTTAAAAACATTGCCAATATGCTCGGTAATAGTGCTTCTGCCTTTACCAAACAGGGTTGCTATCTGTTCCTGTGTAAGCCACACCGTTTCGTCCTCCAAACGAACATCTATTTTGATGTTGCCGTCAGGGTTTTGATAGATTAGGATTTCACTGTTCATAATTGCCGCTCCTTATGGTTAATGAAATTTATTATAACTTTCTCCATCTGTGGTAGTTATTCGAAAATTTCGAATAACTAAATTTTCTTCTCATTCAACATTCTTGTTATCAGTTTCTACATAATGAGACCAACTCAAAAAAGTTAGACGGTTGTCTGACTTTTTTTGACTAACCCAACTGCTGTAATCTTTGTTTATGTTTAGTTCTTTGCTCATTTCTTTTCGTTTACAATTTATAGAGGGTTTTATAAAATTATGAATTTAAAACATCTATATCAGAATAATTCAAAATATCATAAGCACAAAGCAGTCTTTTGTAATTAGTTTGATTTTTATCGTTAAGATTTTGAAGATATTTTTTTAAATCCTCAATAGGGATAGTCTTTTTCAGAATAGAGAAAAGAACGTAATCATCTTTATATGACGTTGCGACGTTATCATCTTTCAATACTTCTTCAATAGAAGAATATGTTTTGTCTATATTGGGTTTGCTCTCAATGTAAGTTTTAAGTTTTTCTGTTTGTTGCCTCTTAAGTGTTTCTATTTTATCAAGATTAGGCTGAATTGTGCTAAACCCAAATATTGGATAATATTGGTTTGATTGTATAGTAAATTTATCAATTAGTTGTAATATCCCTGCATTTTCTTCTTCTATAATCTTAAAATAATTGCTAAGTAACTCCGATTGATTTTGATATTCATATTTAATAGTATTCGAAGACCCAATAACCAATATTTTATCTGAATTTTGAAGGTCTTCTAAATCCTCTGTAATAGAAACCTTAATACCGTCTTCTCCTATTTGAATCTGCCTGACAACAGTTTGAACTTTTCGAATATCCATTGCTGAAACTGGTAGAATTAAATTTGACAATTCCTTGTAAATTGACATAAAATCATCAGTTTTTAATTTATTAATCCGAACGGTTGCAACTCCCTCAACTTCTATATCGTGTTCAACTACATCTAAATTTCCAGAACCGTTTTCATATTCTACTAATAGAAAGTTATTTCTAATTTTTTTAGACAAATCACTATTAGGCTCGACATATGTAAATATGGTTTTCAATAAATCTTTTATATTTCCATCACTTATGCTGTATCCGAAAAATATAATAGGATTGTGAATAAACAAACTCATTAATTGTGCCCGAATAAGTTCGTATTTTGCCTGAAAACTGGCATAATCACTCTCATTGATTATTATTTTATTAGGGGATGTAATACAGCCGTGTATTTTATATACCGAACCGTATGGATTACTCAATAAAATATCATTACCTATCAAAGGATTAAATTCGAATGTTTTTTCAATAAGAGTATCATAATTCGTAGTAATAACAGATGATATGTTTTTTCGTACTTTTTTTAGCTCTTTAAGTTCTTCAAATTTTTCTTCTTTTGCCACATAGCTTTTGAACTTTTCGGCTAAGTAAATTTTAAATCGGCTAACATTTTCGCCATTTTTCATTTTGGCATAAAATTCATCGTTTATGTGCTCGAACTTTCCTTTTCGATTATCCTCTAAAAAGCTATTAAATTCGTTTTCTATTACACTGGCTATCATATCATAACGATATTCTCCTTTTTCAAAATGTTTGGATTTTATATCCAAATATTTTTCATCATTATCATATAAATCTTCTGATATTTCGGACAATAAACCGTCCCAATCTTTGAAACCTTCTATATATCGCAAACTAAAACCAGACCCCACAAATAATACAGGGTGGTTTTTATAATTTTGAAAAAATTCTTTGATATGCATTTTATATTTTTTAGTGTTTTTAATCCTCCCTCGCCAACCTTGACAACAACAACGATTGAACTTCGGCGAGTTCTTGGTTTTGTTTTTTTATTGATTCTACGAAGTTCATATTTTGATGAATCTGTTTATCAAACAACTTTTGAATACTATACTCTGGCAGTAGAATATCTCTAAAATACAAATCTCCTGTTGTAATCATAGATTGAGCTGAACCACTATCCAAACTTCTTAAATCATCATTCTTTAAATAATAGTAGATAAATAATTTTGTGGTTTTTTCCGTAAACAACTCAACCACAATACTAAGATTCGTTATATAAGAAAATTTTGGCGACAAACGCACTTCTCCTGTACCACTAACACCTCGACAAAGAACCAATATTTGAGGTTCTTCGTACATATATTCAGAATAAAAGCCTCTTACACCATATCCTGAAAAAACAGGAAATCCTTCTGTTAAGAAATTGTCGGAATCAAGCATTTTTCCATACTTCAAGTTAGATACTTTTTCTAATTTAACAACTTCCCACCCTTCAGGAATTTCCTTTTCCAATTCTTCATTATACACCATAGCCCCCCCCGAAGACTTATAAGGCTGTCCGTTTTCGTTGGGAAACTCAAAATCCACAAACCAATGTTTATACAAGGCTTGTGCCGTAGCTTCAAGTGTTGAACAGATTTGTTCGTTTACTTTTATTTTGTTGGTTACGGCTTGGTATTGGGCTACGATTTCTCGTTGTTTGCCAATAGGTGGTACAGGTAACTCTACTTCGCACATCTCTTCCCAATCGAATATCTCCCGGGCACTTCCGTGACTTTTGAATCGGGCGTAACGGTCAAACTCCTGTCTGCGAAACCACATCATCAGATATTCGGGGTTGAGTTCGTTGGTCTCTTTCACCTTAAACGGTATATAAGCTTGGGAAATCAGTGCTTTGTCATAAGCATCAAACAATGCGATAGTAATCTTATCTCCATTTCTTGAGGTTACCGGTCCGTAAGCAAATTGATTCCGTTCGATAATCCGATATGTTGACATATCCGTGCCTATCGTATTGGCTATCGAAGGAATAAACTCCTTCGTAATGCTCAATCCCACCAAAGGTAAATCTTCCAAATCCCTATTTCGGACATTGACCTGTTGTATATAATCGCCTAATCGTTTATAACTCATATCCCAACGATTTAAACACGTTTTCCACTTCTTTCTTCAAATCGGCTTCCTGCTGAAACAATGCTTTTAGCTCCGTCTGCAAAGCTTGCATCTGCTCGTCATAATCCAGAGATTCATCCCGATTCACAAACTCAATATACTTACTCGGCACTAACGAATAATCCTTTTTACAGATTTCTTCCAATGTGGCACTGTAACAATATTCGGGAATATCCTGATAGCTTGTTTCCCAATCCTGCTGTTGCCAGTCGTGATATGTTTTCGCAATCGCCTCAATATCCGCTTCCGAAAACTGAATAAATTTCTTTTCAAAAGGTTCACCTTTTTGCCGTAAATCTATAAACAGCACTTCGCCTTTCCGGTTACGGTAATTTTTGATACCATCATTGACTTCCACAATCCGTTCGGTCTTGTTTCGGTTCAGAATCCAAAGCGTTACCGAAATATCCGTAGAATAAAACATGGCTCTCGGCAAAATCACAATCGCCTCCACCAAATCATTTTCGATAATCTGCTTGCGGATTTTGTATTCTTCGCCACCACCACTCAAAGCGCCGTTTGCCAGGATAAAACCTGCCACTCCATTTTGCGACAGCTTGGAAATCATATTCAGAATCCACGCATAATTGGCATTCGACTTGGGTGGAATTTCATAACCTGCCCAGCGAGGATCGTCAGTCAGTTCGTTTTCGGCTCTCCAGTCTTTCAGGTTGAAAGGGGGATTCGCCATGATATAATCGGCTTTCAAATCCTTATGCTGGTCATTGGCAAAAGTATCGGACGCCTTGCTTCCCAGGTTGGCAGAAATCCCACGAATCGCCAGATTCATTTTTGCCAGCTTAAAGGTGGTATTGGTCAGTTCCTGCCCGTAAATCGAAACATCTTTTTTATTCCCTTGATGCTTCTCGATAAACTTCAACGACTGCACAAACATACCTCCGGAACCACAAGAGGGGTCATAGATTTTTCCTTTGTAGGGCTCAATCATTTCCGCAATGAGGTTCACGATGCTCTTGGGTGTATAGAATTCTCCTTTTCCCTTTCCCTCGGCAATCGCGAATTTGCTCAAGAAATACTCATACACACGCCCAACAATATCCTGTGACTCGTCTTTCAGCGTGTCGATATTGTTAATCGTATCCAGCAAAGCTGAAAACTTGGATTGGTCCAATCCCAGACGTGAAAAATAATTGTCGGGCAATGCTCCTTCCAGCGATTTGTTATTCCGCTCGATGGTCTTCAGGGCAGAATCGACCTTCAGGGTAATATCTTCCTGCTTGGCATTTTCGATGATATAGGTCCATCGGGATTCTTCGGGCAGATAGAACACATTTTCCGCCTGATAGAATTCGGGGATTTCCAGAAACGCCTCTTTGCCTTCCGCAATCAAGGTTTCCCTACGTCTGATGAACTTATCACTCGCGAACTTCAAGAAGATTAAGCTCAACACCACGTGTTTATATTCCGACGGCTCTACCGAACCCCGTAGTTTATTCGCCGAATCCCAAAGGATCTCTTCCGTATTTTTTGTCTGGACATTCTTTGCCATCTCTTATTTTTTTACTGCTTTTGTTTTATGCCTTTCTTGTAAATTACGGAAATCCGTATCGGCTTTTATCTTGTCTATAATGGTCTTGACTACATTATGCATCTCTTTATTTTCGGAGTAATCTGCGGCACACACAAAATTGACACGGTTTTCATTTATCAACTTTTCAGCCGTTTTCTTCTTTGTCGACCCTGGCTTATAGACAGCAATAGAATGCCCACCCTGCTCCTTTATCAACTTCATACATGGAATATCCGTCTCTCCATCTCCGAAATAAATCATATTTTTGAAAGGAATAGGCCTCTCTTCTTCGGCTACATATTCATTTATCCTCTTATTATCACTAATCCTCTCTATTCCCTTATTAATCTTGAACAAGAACTGTGTTTTTGCCGTATAATCAACGGCAACAGCAGGCCAAACGGCCTTACCATCCACGTCATACAAAAAAGAACAAGCATAGATCTTTTTGAATTCTTTGGCGATAGAGGTACCCTCTATCATTTCAGTTAAGCCTGAGGAATTAATATAATGTTCTATGGTTACCCCAACGCTTTTTCCATAGTCATTGATAAGCTTAAACCATTCCTGAACTCCTTTGAACAATTCCACGTCTTTTCCGAATTTCCGGAAAGAACTTCGGGACAATGAGATATTCTCGGCTTGCGCTTTCTGCAGCATCAAATACATATAACACAAAATACCACTGGCATCATTCTCTTCCGATAATTCTTTGTTTTTCGCCCAAAAACTTTTAGAATCTTTCCCTATCGCTTGTATAAAACCAAACTCCTGCATATTACCGGGAGATAATGTCCCATCAAAGTCGTATATCAATGCTATGGTAGTCTTTTTCGCCATGTTTAATTAATCTATTTTTTCTTATAATACCCTCTCTATTTCGTATCTCTATAAGGCCATATTACGAAAGACAAATTTAAGAAAATTAACCGGATAAATGATGATAATGTTAATTTAAACTTCACATTTTAAGCACTAAAAAGCGAATACAGCCGACTCCCTTACAAAGTAGAGATATCTATATCTTTTTCCCTCTACTTCTCTTTGGAACAATAGATCGTTTTTCTTCTGATTCACGTTTTCGTTTTTTTGGCAATCTCGGATCATCCCACGATTCCTGATACTTTGTATCTGATTTATTTGTTTTCCAAAGATACGGATAAGCATAACTCCCCAAACCATACCATTTAACTTTTGCTTTGACAACCTGACCGTTTTCGACAAGTATCTTATCTCTCAAACGCATTTCGTATTTCCCATACCGCACAAATGTATCGGGATGTTCTTTGCTGAAAAAGAGTTTGCTCTTTTCGTCGTTCAGAAAAACATAGGAGGGAAATTTACCTTCTCTGCTATTCCGATTCATGTTTTCAAGATAAATCCATCCGCCTTTCTCAATATTGTTTCTTGTGCTACAGTTATCTCTACACCCCGTATAACACGATTTTTTTCGATTTGAGATGCCTGTTTTTTCTCTTCCGATTGGTTCTTCTGAAACACTTTCTTGAGGTTTCCGTAACTGAATTTTCTATCCACTTGGGAACCTTTGAAAGAAAAATCACCGTAACGAAATGATAATCCTTCCACTTCTCCCGTTGTTCTTTTCAACTTAAACTCTGTCTTAATTTCCGATTTTAAAAGTAAGGATCGGAGTTCTTTTTCATCTTTACACTGTGGTAAAACGGCTTTAATTGTATCATAAATATGATATTTGACCTTATCGGGATTCTTTAATTTCTCTCGCTTAACTTTTTCTTTACCTTTTCCGTATGTCAACCCATACTTGTCTTTGAGCTTTTTGCAGACCTTGATATTGCGCTTATAATCATGATTGACGGATATTAATTTTAACTTACGCATCAGGTCGAGTTCTTCTAACGTAAAACGAGATTTAACGCTTCCTTTAAGTACCATTTCCCGAACATACTGCGTGGCTTTGATACCTAATTTTTCCGCTTTCTCCCTTATTTTATTGAAATCCGATTCGGTCAATTTGAGATTAATCGAAGTGGACAGCTTCGCCTTTTCTTTCGCAGGACGACCTCGTTTACGTCTATTTCTCTCTCTGTTTTCCATAACATTTACCTTTTAAGGGTTATGGAATCTTTCCGGCTATGCAGATAGCCGTGCAAGCCAAAGAGGAAACGACCAACGGGAGATGAAACGCAGGCTTGCGGGACAATCCCAGAGCAATGAGACCATCGGGAGCATCGCAAAGGGATTGTCAAGCGACCTTGAACCTGCCGACCATCGGGAGCGGGTTTTAAAGGTCGCAGCCCCGCAGGGCAAGGTATGCACAGGAGGAACCGGAAAAGACCCTCAGGGATTTTTGGGTTACCCGTGCGATTACCTTGCTCCCGAACATCGCATGTTCCATTAGAAAAGATAAGCTGCAAAATATCACAGCTTATCCT
>Ga0265293_10011398_pt1 | contig 12110 bp, 10 predicted proteins | sample Munlanlewell138R_FD_192505 | JGI IMG/M metagenome (GOLD analysis project Ga0265293, IMG submission 192505) | Leachate microbial communities from a municipal landfill in Southern Ontario, Canada - Leachate well 138R | ecosystem: Engineered > Solid waste > Landfill > Unclassified | place: Canada... | reverse complement strand
GGCAAGCTGTGCCTGAAAAAGGGAAACCAGCAAGGAAACCCCATGAACACGGCTAAAATACGATCTATTGCTCACTTTTTGAGCCAGAATCGTCGTGATTTTAAATTTTAGAAACTGGTGTGTCATGAATTCCTTTTGTTTTCACCGATTAATCAGATGATCCCTAAGTCCTTATCAATACTTGATACACTCAAGAATTAATAGAGCAAAGGTCCTTCTGGAAGAGTCTGAAAGTCAGCTTACCGATATAGCTCTTGCCGTTGGTTTTTCCAGTCATGCTCATTTTTCATCATCATTTCGACGCATTGTTGGTGTTTCTCCGACAGCCTACCGCAGAAGCTTATAATCATTTCGAAGCGCCTGAATGCTTGATGGTTCAGGCACTTTCATCAATCCTAGAAGCTGTTTTCTGCTAGCCCAACTCAAAATCATAAGAATGCCTGAAGAACCATTCCGGGAAATGACCTCCCTGTCTCGCGATCTTCCTTGGGTGGCTCTCTGATCTATAGAGCTAAAAGCTCTTGCCTGCAACGATTGGCGCAATCTGCTCCCCCCCTGTCAATAAATGTCCTATGCCAACCAAAAGGGGGTAGCTACATTTGTAAGCGCGAAATATGGAAAAACTTCTGAGAGCGTTATAAAGAAGTTTTCTCAACGCAGCAATCCAGGGATCTTTGAGAAGTGAGACACTCAATAAAAGTCAGATAAGTTTGTTTGGCTAAAAAGCCTAAAGGAGGAAGTATGAAAAAGAATCCCCGCCAAGTTGGTCCAGCTGAAATCTGGTCTGACGATGCCATCAAAGGGCTCTACAATGAGCAGGATGGCTATATCGATCCAAGAATTTACACCGACCAAGATATCTATGCCTTAGAGCAGGAGCTCATCTTTGGACGCTCCTGGCTCATGGTTGGACATGAAGATCATATCCCCAAGCCTGGAGATTTCCTTGCAAGCTATATGGGGGAGGACCCTGTAGTTATGGTCCGCCAAAGGGATAATTCGATCAGAGTTTTTCTAAATCAGTGTAGGCATCGGGGCATGCGGATCTGCCGTGAGGACTTTGGCAATGCCAAAAGTTTTACATGCACCTATCATGGCTGGGCCTATGATCAAGGAGGCACTCTTGTAAGCATTCCCTTTGAAGAGCGAGCCTACCGCGGCTGCCTAAACAAGGAAGAATGGAGTCCCAAAGCTGCTCGGGTAGAAACCTATCGAGGTTTAGTCTTTGCCAACTGGGACCAGGATGCACCCTCGCTGCAGGAGTGGATCAGTGACGCTGGCTTGTATCTGGATTTCATGTTGAATCGATCTGCAGCTGGAACTGAGGTGATTAGTGGTATTCAAAAGTGGGTGATTCCATGCAATTGGAAATTTGCAGCTGAACAGTTTGTGACAGACTTCTACCATGCCAGCACAGTGTCACACTTATCTAGTTTCACCTCTGGCTTGCCCGAAGATATGGAGTTGCACGAAATTGAAATGCCCACGGAGGGAGTCCAGTTCCGTTCAAAGTGGGGTGGTCATGGTGGCGGGTTCATGCTCGACAACACCGCCGTCTTATCCGGTGTTATGGGCACTGAAGTAGCAGATTTCTGGACTACTGGACCTATGGCGGAAGAAGCCAAAAAAAGGCTGGGCGGTAGTGATTTTGCAACTTCACCAGTAGGAAATCACATTACCATATTTCCCAACATGTCCGCTCTTCCAGGAATTAACACAGTTCGAGCCTGGCATCCTAGAGGTCCAGAAGAGACTGAAGTGTGGGTTTTCACAGTAATAGATCGAGATGCCCCAGAACACATCAAAGAGATCTACCGACGGGGAAATGTTCGTACCTTCTCATCTGGCGGAGTATTTGAGCAAGATGATGGAGAGAACTGGGTAGAGATCCAGCGTGTACTTCGGGGTCACCAAGCACAGAATACTCCTTTCAATATCCAGATGGGTAAAGGAGGTTCTACAGATAGCCATTCTGTCTATCCAGGCAATATTGGATACGTTTTCTCTGAAGAATCTGGCCGAGGATTCTATCACCATTGGCAGCGTATGCTGACTGAAAGGGATTGGTCCACTTTGACGAAAGAGTAAAGTAACTACTATTTGACCAATTTTTATTCAAGAGAGGACAACATGCGTACACAATTGAAAAAAACCGTACAACCCTTTGATGCTGGAAAGGTTACAGCAGAACTTCAGCATGAGATTGAGCAGTTCTACTATCGAGAAGCGACACTCCTTGATCGTCGATATTATGATGAGTGGCTCAGCATGCTGGATGAGGATCTTCGCTACTTCATGCCACTCCGTAGGAACCGGATGAATAGATTCGAGAACACCGAATTTTCATCAGACCATGACTTCGCCAGCTTTGATGACAGTTATAAAATGATCAAAGGTCGCATACGCAAGCTGAAGACAGATGTCTCCTGGTCAGAAAATCCTGCGTCCAAAACACGCCATATGATAAGTAACGTCATAATTACTCCCTGCCAGGACTCTGACACCTATGAAGTTGATACTGCGTTTATTACTTATCGAAATCGTGCAGAAAGACAGGTTGATATTTGGACCGGCGAACGCAGAGACCTAATCAGGCGCGCTGATAGTGTTTTTGGATTCAAAATATCGAGGCGCACTATTATTCTGGATCAAAGCACAATTCTATCCAACAACATGAGCATCTTCTTTTAAGGTTAACGGCATGGCATACGTGAAACTTTGTAAAGCTTCAGAGGTGGCAGAAGGAGAGAGCTTGCGCATTGAGCACCCTGGCGGAGCGTTAGCGATACACCATTATGAAGGGGAGTTCTATGCGACACAGGACAGATGCACACATGATGAGTGGTCCCTTGCTGATGGCTTTCTGGAAAATGGAGTTATAGAGTGTTCATTACACTGGGCTAAGTTCTGCATAAAAACGGGAAAAGTGATGGCTCCGCCAGCCTGCCAGGCACTCAAAGTCTACCCTCTGAGAGTCAATGATGGTGACATCGAAGTAGATGTAGATGCAGGATCAGAAACCGTATGATAAACAGTATTGGAATCATAGGCAGTGGATTGGCAGGAGTCACGGTCGCCAGATCACTTCGTGCGCTGGGTTACTCTGGAAAAATTCTCCTTTTTGGAGAGGAAGAGTATCACGCTTACGATCGGCCCAGTCTTTCTAAAGCCGCACTTCTGGACAATATCCCTCAGCCTATCTCCTTAGTTCCAGAAGGCTCTTTTGAGAAGGAAGCGATAGAAATCCATGCGAATAGAGTTGCGAGTTTTGACCCTGACTCTATGGTCCTGAGAAGTATTACCGGAGACGTCTTCTCAGTGGATAAAGTAGTTTTTGCAACGGGCCTGCGCCCGATAGAACTAGACTTCATAGGTTCTAAATTAGTAGGTGTAATGAATTTGAGGACCTGGAGTGATCAAGTTCTATTGCGCGGTTTTCTAAAACCTGAAGCGAGTATTGTTATCGTTGGTGGGGGTCTAATAGGTTGTGAAGTCGCATCGACAGCGAAGAGCTTAGGGGCAAAAGTAACTATTTTGGAAGCTGGTGATGAAATTCTTTCACGCGTCCTTGGAAAGGCTGTAGGACAAAGATGCCGAAGTAACCTAGAAGCTATTGGCATTGATGTTCGACTACGTACATCGCTGGAAAGAGTAGAGGGTAGTGATAAAGTCGAGGCGGTGATTGCCAGTGATGGTAGTCGTATAGAGGCTGACGCCGTTCTAATTGCAATCGGTGGATTACCTGATACCGAGGTAGCCAAAGCAGCTGGGATTAACTGCGACAGAGGGATAGTTGTTGATGCTTATGGTCAAACTTCTCACAAAGACGTTTTTGCAGCTGGAGATGTAGCAAATTGGCCTCTAGCAGATGGTACTCGACGCAGTCTGGAAACCTATCTTAATACACAAGATCAAGCTAACTGCGTAGCTGAATCCATTTTAGGTAAAGGAACGGCAAGACCTCAGCTTGCCAAAGGTTGGACCGAGATTGCTGGTCGAAAGATTCAATTTGTTGGAGATATGACATCACCTGGCCAACTACTTGTGCGGCGATATGAAAGTGGAAACTCACATATAGCCTTTATCATAGGAGAAGAGGGAACTCTTAGATCAGCCTTGGCCGTGGATGCACCAAAAGAGTTCGCTCTTGCAATGCGTTTGGTTGAGAAAAATCTGAAAGTACCTCTTGAAGATCTAGCGTGTCCAGACGTATCGTTACGAGAAATAATAAAGACATCTAAAATATTGGAGAAAGTGATATGAGACTTGAAGGGCAAGTTACTTATTTAACTGGCGGAGCATCGGGATTAGGCAAAGCCATAGCTGAACGCTTTGTTGAAGAAGGCGGCTCAGTCGTGACTTTAGATCGCTCAGCTGACAAGCTTCAGGTCATGAAGAATAATCTGGGAGACGCTTTCATCGGGGTAGAAGGGGATGTCCGCTGCCATGAGTCCCATAAGAAAGCAGTAGACATAGCCGTAAAAAGCTTTGGAAAAATAGACTGCGTTATCCCTAATGCAGCACTCTGGGATTTCAGCAAGCCGCTAGTTGATATGTCAGATGATGATCTTGATATTGCATTTGACGAGGTAATGTCAGTCAATGTTAAGGGCTACCTTTTTGCAGTTAAATCAGCATTGCGTGAGCTGGTACGCAGTAAAGGAACAGTAATATTCTCCGTGTCGACCTCTGGTTTTTATGCGGCAGGGGGAGGGCCTTTGTATGTCGCCAGTAAACACGCAGTGGTTGGACTGATTCGTCAGCTTGCATTTGAACTAGCTCCACATGTGAGAGTGAATGGTATTGCTCCTGGTGGTATTGGTGGAAGTGATATTCGTGGTCCCCAGACACTAGGAATGCAAGAAACCAGCATTACTTCGATTCCACTCTCCGATATTTTAAGCCGAGTATTGCCGATGCGAGAAGTACCAACGGCAGAAGAATATGCCGGCGCTTATGTTTTCTTGGCTTCCCGTAGAGATCATGCTCCAGCTACTGCGGCGATTATAAACCTGGATGGGGGCATGGGGGTCCGTGGTCTCCTAGAACCGTCTGGTGGTGACGATCTTCCTGTAAAACTGGGCATCTAGATGACGGTTGTAAATTTAACTAGTAAGCCTTTAACTAAGAATATTAAAGGTGTAATTCATAGAGTTAAGTCTCTATATTTCAAATAATTTAGTACTCTTTTATATAGCTTCAGTTGTGGGGGAATATTATGGCTGAGATTTCAAGCCTAGGCTATTTGGTCTTGGGCGTAAGCAACCTTGATTCTTGGGAGCAATTTGCCACCAGCATCATGGGGTTCCAAGTTGGCATTAGGACAGAGCACCTTTTAACATTACGCATGGATCAATACAACTATAGATTCATGCTGGAAAAGGATCCCTCCGATGATCTTATAGCTGTAGGCTGGGAATTAAGTACAGAAGAACAACTGGAGAACTATGTCAATAGACTTAGAGCAAAAGGTCTTAAAGTATCTGAGGCAACAGAGTTCCTCAGGAGCTATCGCAAAGTAGCCAGACTCTATACTTGTGCTGACCCAAATGGCTATACACATGAATTTTACGTTGGTCCTACACAAGAGAACGGAGTGAATTACTTTCGTTCCCAACATATTCGAAGTGGCTTTAAAACTGGACCCTATGGATTGGGACATTTTGTTGCTATTGCCAAGGATGTAGAGGAAAGCATTGTTTTTTATCGTGACATATTGGGCTTAAAGCTATCTGGCTATATGATCCCTTCAAATGCTTTTAAAGTAGCTTTCTTTCACACAAAAAACGGAAGGTATCATACATTAGCTACAGGTGAAGTCCCTATCCCCAAGAGAATTATGCATTTTGCAGTAGAAGTCAACAGCTTGAACGATGTTGGAATGACCCACGACAGGGCAGTCGAGGCAGGCATTCCTATCACTTCCTCCATTGGCCATCACCCAAATGCTGAATCTGTCTCGTTTTATATGAGAACTCCGTCAGGTTTTGATGCAGAGATTTTAGCAGGTGAGATGATAGTAGATGATGATAACTGGCAGATAAAAACATACCAAGAGTTTAGTGACTGGGGCCACAAGCCACCAAAGAACCTTCCCGATAATTCCTAAGGAAGGTCTGACCAATTGATGCACATCGCCATGAAATCATTAAATTCGTCAGATTTCATCCCAGTGCAACAAGCATTAGACTTTTAGAGCTAGAGCTAGAGCTGAGGGCGATTAGAGAGCATTATAAAGAATAAAAACTTCTTATAGCTCCTACCCAAACCTCTTAAATACGAATTGGCCAAATATGGCTACTTTTGTCTTAAAATGATCTGGACTGCATAGAGGTAAAAAAATATTGTTTCACTGTATCTCTAGATAGATACGTGTAACTGATAGAAAAAAACCAGCAAACGAAGGAGAAATAGATGATCAAGCACCAGAGGACTACCTCACTTGCACTTGCCACCACACTTTTCCCTCTCAGTGTAGCCTTTCCTGTTCAGGGACATGCCCAGAATGTGATGTTAGAAGAAGTAATTGTCACTGCCACCAGGACCGAACGTAATCAGCAGGAAGTGCCTGTCGCGATGGCAGCATTTTCAGCCAACGCTTTAGAGCAGCGCGGTATCACCGAGACGACAGATCTTTCAGGATCTGTCCCCAACCTTATTGTCAGTTCGCCCTTTGGCCGTACTCAGCCAAACTTCGCTATTCGTGGTATCAGCGTTGCTAATGAATACAATGCCAACGCAGCTTCTCCAATCGCTCTTTATGTTAACGAGGATTACAAGCAGTTTAGGCCAGCGCACGGCATGCAGCTGTTCGATTTAGAGCGTATTGAGGTAATTCGTGGGCCACAGGGCACTTTGTTTGGACGCAACACCACTGGTGGTGCAATTTCAATCGTAACCAAACGACCCACCGCAGGTGAAGTTGGCGAACTAACTGGATCAGTAACCATAGGGGCAGGAAACTATAACGCTCGTAATATGACAGCGGCTGTAGAGACCACGATTATCGAAGATCAGCTTGCAATACGATTGGCAACTACGGTGAATCGTCGTGATGGTTACATCAAGAATCGCACTCCAGAAACAATGCCCTCAGCTCTGGTGCAAGCGGGCGCTCCAGCACCGCTGCTTGAGGCTATGGGATTACCGACTGAGGTTTCAGTCAATGCCCAGACGAGAAAGGATTTCGCCTCTGTACATGATCAAGCTATGCGCCTTTCTATCGTATGGGAGCCGAACGAGCACTTCGATACATTCCTTACGTACACCAAAGGGGAGGCTAAGCCTCATGGTATGGCAATCATTCCCCGCTTTGTAGCCAACGGAGGACAGACAGATGCCTTTGGCTACAATCGTGGTGGGCTCTCCAAAGATGAAGCAATGTCGGACGATACAGGTAGATATGAAACTGATACCGATGATGTTGCCTTAACAATGAACTGGCATCTGTCAGATACATTGACCCTCACTTCAGTGACTGGCTATGGAGAGGGCAGTTATACGACGCCCCTGGATTGTGATGGAACTGCTCTATCGGTCTGTGCACAACATTTTGACTCCGACTTTGATCAGTTGAATCAGGATTTTCGGTTCACTTGGGAGGGGGATCGTTTTTCTCTGATCGGCGGCATTTATTACGGTGAAGATACTATCACCAGTCGGGATCACAAAAACTTCTATGCCCCACTTGCTGACTTCGCTGGCATACCGACAGGAACATTCCAGACAATTGCAAGTGATACCTCGGGGACATTCCCTGCAGCCTTACGAGCACAAGCAGGCGGTATTGCTTCAGCTCTTTACAGCGCTGGTCTTGCAGCTTACCCTGCGTTCAATCCACCTGTACTTAGTGCTCTCTTACCACCGCCGCTTGGGCTTGGCTCCTTCCAAGGAGACCCAACTAACCCTCTACTTACTGCTACCGGATTTGGCACAGAGTTGTCTTATGATCAGGAGCGAGAGTCAAAAGCAATTTATCTAGAGGGTAAGTATAGCCTTACCGACGAAGCCAGCATTACACTAGGGTTACGCTACACCGAGGACGACTTCAGACTGCGTAAAATGCGAGCAGCAGTTCGTGATTCATCTGGTGTCGCCCGGTTCAACAGTATTCCTCTCGCAGCTATTGCTGATCCCGCACTAGTATCTCCAGATTTGAAAGCCAGCTCGGAGGAGGTTACCGGTCGAATAATTTTCGACTATAAATTCAATCACGATTTGATGGGCTTTGTTTCATATAGTCGTGGTTACAGAGCGGGCAGCTTTAATGGCTCTGCGTCTGTTTCAACAACACAAATGACTTTTGTCGAGCCAGAGTTTGTAGACAACTACGAACTTGGATTCAAGTCCCGTATTTTTGATGATTCGGTTCAAATTAATGGAACCCTATTCTACGCTGACTACAAGGACCAGCAGATTCAAGAGGCCATCGGTGCAACTACTTACCTGAGAAATGCCAGTGGCAAGCTGTATGGTGCTGAGGCGGAGGTTCAATGGCAAGTGTCATCAGATATTTTCACTTCTCTTGGGCTCGGCTATCTAAAGTCAAAGTATGACGGCAGTCAGTATTTTGCTTCCAACTTAAACAACGGTGCAGATTGTTCTTTAGGCCCATCAGGGCTCGGAGCGGCATTCGCGACGCAGTGTGTTGATATTGATGGCAATGAATTTCCATTTGCACCACAGCTAAGCGCCAATATTTTTGTTGAGTGGATTGCTGGTCGTTGGAGCGCAGGAGAGCTTCGTTTATCCGTGACAGGTCGTTATCAAGATGATATTTGGTTCGACTCTTTCAATGACGACAAATCCCGTGCGCTGCCACCCTCCTCAATGAAGCAGGATGGATATGCTCTATTTGATGCGAGTGTCAGCTTTGGTAATGAAGACTACACATTTCGTCTATGGGGTAAGAACTTAACAGATAAGTACTATACCGCCTACGGCATAGATACAGCTGGTGGGTTCGGTTATGACTATCTTGTTCGTGGCGAACCAAGAATGTTTGGAGCTGACTTTACTTATAACTTCTAGGCCTCTTGGCTCTCTTGCTAGTGGTCCTGCCAGGATGATCAGACTCCTGCAGGGCCCATAGCTTATTCTGGAACATGCTTTTTTATACTAGGGCCTGTTAGCACTAAATTCGGCCCTTCCGGCACACCGCGAGCCTGGCCGAGCGACAACGAAAACGCTACGCTCGATGGGGGCCTGCCGCGACCATGTGAATTTTGGTAGTTCATCCACCTCGATATTCGCCGAGTACCATCGGGGTGGACTTTGACTGCCGTCGAGTCGAGGGTGACATGATCCACTTGGATATTGATGATGTCGTTTTCTTGAAGTGCCAGAAATACGCACTCCAGGACGCCCTGCTTTGCCCATCGATGCCTGAAGCAACAGGTTTGTGGTGTTTGTCATACCAGAGGGAGTGAAGAGATCTGGCAGTTTTTGATGTCATCCCGACTGCAATGGAGAGATCTTGACCCACCGAGGTGTCAGATCTCTCCGCTACGGTCGAGATGACAGGGGAGGTGGTCGAGATGACAAGAAAACCGTTGAGGTGATGATGTGGGGCAGACCATCGCGATAATGATTTGACTGTACCATTACAGTCTGCTGGGCTACATTTAAGCACTGTAAAGATACAGTCTAAAAGCGGCTTAGGAGGCAATCATGATCGCTCAAGCGGAACAACTGCTGCAACGTGGTGCCAGTGTCTCCAGTTCGCTGCTGCCGGCGATTTTCAATATCTTCCGGCAGTGGCAGCTGACCGGTGCTCAGCAGATGACCCTGTTGGGGCTTAGTAATGAGAAGACCCTTTACAACTGGAAGAGCAAGCCCGAGAAGGCCAAGCTGACGCGGGATTTGTTGGAGCGGGCCAGTTATATTTTGGGGATCTATAAATCTCTGGAAATCCTGTTGCCCGATGGGGCGCTGGCGGATCGGTGGCTGGCTACTCCCAACGACAATCCGCTGTTTAACGGTACCGCGCCGCTGGATCGGTTGTTGGCTGGACAGGTGACAGACCTGGCAGTGGTGAGGGATTTTCTTGATGCGGAGCGGGGTGGTTGGTGATCGCTATTGAGGCGCTAGGGTGTAGTGAGGTCAATGAGCCGGTCTATCGGATCATACTGTCGCGCTATCCGCAGATCGACCTGTTTGAGCGTGTCTCCAATCCACAGGATTGGGAGGTGCTTTATGCCGTTGAGTCCCTGACGAACCCCCGGCTGCGGGATGAAGTCGGTGACATTCGCCTGGTGCGGCCGGAGGACCGTGTCTACGGCGAGGGTGCATCCTGGATTATGGCGGCCTTTACCCATCCGCCCGTCGATGGTCGAGGCGGGCGCTTCAACCGGGATTTTGGCGTCTATTATTGCGCTGCTGATGAGGCGGTCGCCGTCGCCGAGTCCTCCTTCCATCGGGCGCGTTTTCTGCGGGAATCTCGAATCGACAAGACTACCCAGGAAATGCGGGTTATCCGTGTGCAGCTGGGGCCGGCCACTCTTCACGATGTTCGTCACTTGGTCAGAGACGGGATTTACGATCCCGACCATTACGGCGATGCTCAGCAACTTGGTGACGCGTTACGCGCTGCGAAAAGTTTTGGTGTTCACTACCAAAGCGTGAGAGCGGAAGGGGAGTGCTACGGCGTGATGCGTGCCCGAGCACTGTCTGATGCGATCCACTGGCGCTATCTGCGTTACCACTATGAGCAAGGGGCGATTGTCAGCGTCGAAGTCTTAGACGCTTGACGGGGTTGCTGGGTGCTGAAGATTTGAGGGCAAAGGTTGGCGGAGTGCATGGGGCAGCAAGCGATAGCAGGCAGGCGGCTCAATTGGTGGAGTTGATGAGGTGCAAAGGTAATATGAATAATGGTGGGATCTGACGGTATTTGTCATCCCATTCTTACGGCGGGATCTGATAGTTTTTTATGCCATCCCGACTGTAATGGAGGGAATTTGAGAGGTTTGTCATCCCGACCTTGTGGAGGGATCTTTTACCACCGCAGAGTAAGATCTCTCCACTGCGGTCGAGACGACAGATTGGGTCGGATCTCTCCGCTCCGGTCGAGATGACAAGAAGAATGGTCGAGGTGACAAGAAGAGTGGCCGATATGACAGGGATATGGTGATGGCTGGCAAATGGATCCTTTTTGGAAATTTCCACTTAGGTTCGCCAGAGGTGCATTTATAGAGCTATAGTATATCTTGACTATTCGTGTAGCCTTTAGAAACAAAAAACCTCAAAAAGTGAGTCCATCATGAGCAAGCCCTACACTCGTCTTGATAAAGAAAATGCAGCGGTGCTTCTGGTCGACCATCAGACAGGATTGCTGTCCCTGGTGAGAGATATAGATCCAGATCGCTTTAAAAATAATGTGTTAGCTCTTGCTGATTTGGCAAAGTATTTCAATCTTCCCTCTATCTTAACCACCAGCTTTGAAGATGGCCCAAATGGTCCTCTCGTGCCTGAACTAAAAGAAATCTTTCCGGATGCTCCCTTCGTTGCTCGGCCCGGCCAGATCAATGCGTGGGATAACGAAGACTTTGTTAAAGCCGTGAAAGCGACGGGGAAAAAGCAGCTAATCATTGCTGGTGTCGTCACTGAAGTGTGTGTGGCGTTTCCCGCGTTATCTGCGTTGGCTGAAGGTTTTGATGTGTTCGTTGTTACCGATGCATCGGGCACATTCAATGAGCTGACACGGGATTCTGCTTGGGATCGTATGTCAGCGGCGGGTGCTCAGCTAATGACTTGGTTTGGTGTTGCATGCGAACTTCACCGAGACTGGCGAAATGATGTTGACGGGCTAGGTCGCTTGTTTGGCAATCATATCCCCGATTATCGTAATCTGATCAATAGCTACACCGCCCTGACAGCCAGAAAATAATCGTGACGATCAGCTGGCATGCTAGGGAGCGGTGAGGGATATAGTACATAATGAGGGTGTGGGCCTCGGCTGCATAGCAGCCGTCGCGCTCATGTATGGTTAGGTTTTCTACGGTTGGCTTAAGATCTCTCCCGCTGGTCGAGATGACAGCGTTAAGCACTCGAGATAACAGAGTTAAGTGCTCGAGATGACAAGTCTAGTTTCTATGATCTGTGAGCCTCGACTC
>Ga0265293_10011397_pt1 | contig 12111 bp, 7 predicted proteins | sample Munlanlewell138R_FD_192505 | JGI IMG/M metagenome (GOLD analysis project Ga0265293, IMG submission 192505) | Leachate microbial communities from a municipal landfill in Southern Ontario, Canada - Leachate well 138R | ecosystem: Engineered > Solid waste > Landfill > Unclassified | place: Canada... | reverse complement strand
CTCGGATGGGTGGCGGGGTTTGGTCTCCGACGGCGTGGTGGTGGTCGTAGGCGCGGCCGTCGTGGTGGTCGTGGGGGGCGGATCGGTCAGGTTGACCGTCAGGGAGGCGCCCACACTGATCTGATTTTCGGGGTTGTAGGTTCCGTCACTGGCCGCAGTAATCTTGAGGGTGACTGTGCCCTTGGCCTTGACCCTGAAGCGCAGGCGTATCATTTTATCAGCCGCCTGGCCCTCACCCATATAAACCAGGACAGCGGTCAAAGGTGATTGAGTCCCGGCGTTAACGGTACCGGTCATGCCGGAAATATTGGATGCTCCATTGGTGACAAGCTGGATCAGGTTGTTGTCATAGGTCAGGGTAAAATCACTTGTTTTTGTCAGGATCCTGGGGCTGAAACCCAGGGTGACATCGAAGGTCTGGCCAAGGTAGGCCGTCCTGGTCCCGGAGATGGTGGCCGTGCGGCTGGCCGCATGGAAATTGGGTCCGGGCAGGAGGAGGACCAGGAGGACTGCGGTCAGCAGCCAGAGGGCCGGTTTCTTCATTTTGCTTCTTCTTGTCATTCTGCTCATGGCTTCTTCTCAATAAAAACCCGGGAAACCCCGGTTTTCCTTTCCCTGTCGGATGAATCTGTCAGTCGTCCGCTATTCCTCAGTCCTGTTTAATGGTCTGGCCCCGGACCATGGCATCAATGATATAGGACAGGTCAACGGAATTGACCTTGCCGTCCCGGTTGACATCGATGGCGCTGTTTTGAACAGGCGACCAACTTATGTTGCGGACCATGGTGTCGATGACATAGGACAGGTCAACCGAATTGAACTTGCCGTCCCCGTTGGCGTCTCCGTAGATGAGAAGCTGCAGGGTCCGCAAGGGGGTTGTGGAGGATCCTTCATAGATGTGGATCATGGCACCAGTCCCCAGGAGGGTGTCGGCTGCTGCCGGCTTACCGGAGCTGTCGGTGGCGCTTGCCGTGTAGCCCGCTGGCAGATTCAGGGCTGCCAGGATGGCGGAAGTCTTGTTGCGGCCGCTTGCCGGCCAGGCATTGTGGATGTAATCGCCCATGAGCTTGTAGCTGTTGGCAGGATTAATCGTAAGGGGAGGCGGATCTGTCGGCTCCGGCTCGGTGGGTTCAGGTTCCGTGGGTTCCGGTTCGGTAGGCTGGGTTGGCTGGGTCGGCTGGGTGGGCCCTGTTGCCTGTCGGGTGATGACCACTGTGTAGGCCCTGACCTCCCCCTTCTCTGAGAGAGCCTCGATGACAAAGGTATTGTCCCCTTCCGCCAGGCTCTTCTGACCTGTGTTGCGGATGGTGCACTTGGCATGATAGCTGCTGGCTCCCAGGGTGATCTGGGAGACTTGGCCTTCGACCGTGGCCGTATAGCTGTAGACCTCGGGGTTGAAGGCCGGGCTCAGGGTCCCGCTGGAGAGGGTGATGGACTTAAGCCAGTTGTTGCGGCTGAGGTTGTCGGAAGGATAGGGGGCCGGGGAGGCCGGCATCTCGGCCAGGACGGGGATCCGGAAGACGAAGGCCGAATCCAGCAGGCCCTGGGTCAGATACATGTTGTAGACCCGGGAGGCCTCATTGGCCGGGGCGTAGACATTGCCCATGTACTGGTGCCAGTAGGTTCCGGCCGTGTCGCCGTCCAGGTTGAACTTCTGCGAATAGGAGGTGTCCTGGCCTTCCAGGATATAGCCCCTTCCGATCCAGTTGGCTCCCCCCACGATAGCCCGCCACTGGCTGTTCCAGGGCAGGAGATAGCGCTCCTGTTCGGTGGCGGAAGGGCCGCTGCCGCTGCTGCCGTAACGGGCATAGCGGAGGCCGTTTGTGATGGGGCTGGCGCCGGCGGTGGCGCCGATATTATAGAAATTGTAGTAGCCCACATAGCCGCTGACCGTCCCCGACACGGAGTCGGAACCGTTCCGCCCTACCTCTGTCAGGCAGCGCTGGGCCAGGAAGAAGGGGTTGACTCCGGTCCGCTCGGCGGCATCCATGAAAATCTCAGGGTAGGTCATGGTCTGCTGGACCCCTTCAAGGTCCGTGAAGGTGACCGATTTGCCGTCCATGAAAGATCCGGCGATAGCCGCCTGTACCGCTTCAACCTGGTGAACGCCGGGCAGATAGGTCAGCTGCTCAAACTGGAAAACCTGCTGTTCGGTCAGGAAATTGCGGGCATCCAGCGAATAGGCCAGGATGTCCCGGCTGGCAGTCATCCAACCGCCGGCATCCCGGACGACCCAGGTGTCGGTCTTGTAATCGTAGTCGGCCTTCTCATAGGACCGGTGACTCAGAAGTGAGGTCTTGGTCACCATATTGGACCGGCGGACGTTCTCCTCATGGAGAGCTTTCTGGAAGAGGAGGGGCTGGCGGTTATTGACAGGGGAATCCTGGTCAACAATGTGGAAGGCGGTGAAGACCCAATTGGGGTAATTGGCGTGCAGAATCCGCAGGGCCGGCTTGTAGCTTTCCGGGAAACCCTGCTGGGTCAGATAGGCTTCGAAGTCGGGGTTGGGTTCGGGCGGCTCCTGGTTGATGGGCGTGTTGGTCAATGAAATCAGGCTGGCGTGGACATAACCGTAGCGGTTGCGGAGAACATCGCGTACGTAATACCACTGGTTGGAGCCGGATGAACTGTCGCCCGTAACCCGGGTGAAGACCTCTACCCGCGTCCCCTGCGAAAGATAGGTGATCAGGGTGGACGATGTAATCCGTGGAAGGGACCGGAGGGCGCTGCCGTTGGATGAGTTGGTGTAGCCGATTTTGTTGATGGGTGCCCCGTCGGGAGGCGTATTGGCCAGGGTCACGGCGGCAGGCGGGAAAGAAAAGGAAAACAGCAAAGCCAGGGCGATGAGAAGCGCTGTCAAACCATGGGCCGGCCTTCTGGTTTCAGGCTGGCACAGACTGATCTGTTTTTCGCTTTGGACGCGGCTCACTTCCATTCCTCAAAAAGCAGACACTACCCCTCATGGTAATGCTTGGATGCTTAAGGTTATCATACAATGTGAAAGTGCGTACATGTCAACGGTGACAGGGCCTGGCGGCCTGCTTGCAGGGCAATTGTCACAGAACTGCCTTGTCCCCGCAATCTTCATCACCAAGTCGGAAGTCAAAACCGATCTCATCCAGGGAACGGCCGTAGGCCGGGAGCGCGTGCTGGACAAACCAGCTGACCTCAGGCAGATCAAAGGCTTCAATCCTCTCCCTGATCTCCAGCATGGCCCGGTCAAACTCCCGGTTGCCGGCCTTTTGCTCATCCATGCACTTGATGTAAGCAGAAAAACAGTCGGCGGCCTTGACCAGGGTCTTGATCTCCCGGACCATGGGATCCTGGCCGTCCGGCAGCAGGATAGCCCGGTAATGACAGGCCAGATGGGGGGGCAGCATGCCAAGAAGCGTCTGCGAAGCCCTGTCTTCCACCGCCTTGTAGGTCTCCTCCATGGAGGAGTTATGGTATTTGACCGGCTTTGGCATGTCCCCGGTCAGGATCTCCGGCAGGTCGTGTAAGAGGGCGAAAACCGCCACCTGATCGGGAGAGGGGCAAAGGCGTCCCTCAGGGAAATACTCCCGGCGGACCAGGGCCAGGAGGTGGGCGATAACCGCCACATCGTGGGAATGCTCCTGGATATTCTCCAGTTCAGTATTGCGCATGAGACCCCATCGGTGGATGAAGCGCATGCGGTGGATCATGGCAAAAAAGTTGGTATCCATGGTCAGACCCCGTAGATGGTTCGGAAGACGCGGCCCGCGAAGGGATCCGTCATGCCCGCGATATAGTCGGCCACCAGGCGGGCCGGCCCGGCGTCGGGCTGGGGATGGCGTTCCTTGTATTCCAGGAAGGCCTGGGCGGGCGGGCTTGTATCCTTTGACCCTCCGGCGGCCAGGCTGAGGAAGTACTCAAAGAGGCCCTCCAGGGTATTGGCCACCTGGGCCTGGTAGCGAACCACCAGGGGGGCCGTGTAAATGCGCTGGTAATTGAGGTCGATCAGATCCTTGAGGGCACTGCCCTTCTCCTCACTCATGACTATGGCGTCCCGGCCCAGGCTGTTTTCGATGACATCGCTGACCAGGCGGTCCACGATCTCGCTGTTGTTGGAACCCAGGATCTCCAGGAGCCGGTCAGGCAGCTCATCGAAAAAGAAGAGGCCGCTTCGGGTGGCATCCTCAATGTCCCGGCCCACATAGGCAATCCGGTCAGTCACCCGGACCAGGCAGCCCTCCAGGGTAGCGGGGGCGTCGTGGCACAGGGAGCCCGGGATCAGGTCTTCCTCCCTTTTGTCCCGCAGGGGAATGAGGACATACTCATCGTAGCGTTCGCCGCAATGTGAGGCGATGCCGTCCCGGACCTCGAAGGTCAGGTTAAGGCCCTGCCTGCCCCGGTGCTCGGACAGGAGATCGACCACCCGCAGTCCGTGCTGTTCGTGGCTGAAGGACAGGGAAGGATCCTGTGCCTGCAGGAGGCGGTTGAGTGTCTTTTCGCCCGCGTGGCCGAAGGGGGCGTGGCCCAGGTCGTGGCCCAGGGCGATAGCCCGGATCAGGTCGGTATTGAGGCCCAGGGCCCGGCCGATAGTCTCTGCCAGATAGCTGACATAAAGTACGTGCTCCATGCGGGTGCATACGTGATCGTTCTGGGGGTCGAAAAAGACCTGGGTCTTATGGCGCAGCCGGCGGAAGGGAAGCGAGTAGAGAATGCGCCCCATATCCCTTTCATAGGCAGTGCGGGCCTGGCAGGGCGCCTCATCCCTCAGCCTGCCCCGGCTCTCCCGGGCATGTGAGGCAAAGGGCGAAAGCAGCTCCTGTTCCATGCGCTCCTTCTTCTCCCGCACGCCTGTGACTTCCCTCTCCTTATCCTTCTTCATCTGGGATCCTCCCCTTTCCGGGCGGCCCTGGCCGCCTCAAGTCACTCGTCGCGTGACAGGGCTGATTGACTGGCCATGAACCGCTTGGTAACGCCCTTGAAATCGATGGTCAGAATGGCATCGTCGCCCGTGGGCGTGATCCCCTGGATAGTTCCGGATCCAAAGGAGACGTGGCGGACCCGGTCACCTGTCTTGAGGCTGGCGGCGTCCAGACCGGAGCCTGTCTTTTTGGCCGCCGGCCTGGGCTTGACGCTGGTCACAGCCTTGTAGGCGGGTTCCTCCTGGCTTTCCTTGCTGCGGCCGCTGCCAAAGAGGGCTGATCTGCCCCATTGCATCCAGGTATCCGCCCCGGCGGCTGAAGATTCGTCCTGGCGGCGGGCAAAAAAGCTGTGGTCGAAGTAACCGGTCTTCTCGACCAGTTCCTCAGGAAGGCCCTCGATAAAGGATGAGTGGGCATTGTACTGTGTATGGCCGAAGAGCAGGCGGGAAACCGCGGAGGTGATGATCAGCTCCTTCTTTGCCCTGGTAATGGCCACATAAGCCAGGCGCCGCTCCTCCTCCAGGCCGTCCGCCTCCTCCTGGGCCCGGATGCTGGGAAAGATGTTTTCCTCGGCGCCCACCAGGATGACCGTGTCGAACTCCAGGCCCTTGGCGTTGTGGATGGTCATGAGGGAGACCTTGGGCCTTTCGGTTTCCTTGTCCTGGTCGCTGTAGAGGGCCGCCCGCTCCATGAAGAGACGCAGCAGGCCCCCCGTGGTGCGGTCAGCCAGATGGGAGGTCACATCCTCCGAGGAGAACTCCCACATATCGTCGATGGATTCCCTCTCCAGGCGGACCTGGAACTCCATGGCGTCGGAGATGAGCTCGATCAGGTTCTCCAGCCGGGACTGGGCTTCAAAGTCCCCCCTGGCCTTCTGCTCCTCGTAGAGGGCGATCAGGCCTGTATCCTCTTCGACCGCGCGGACGAATTCGGCGAAGGTCATCTGATCTTCATGGAGCCTGTCCCGCAGCTGGTCAATCAGCTTGACAAAGAGCAGGAGCCGGCCGGATACCCGCTCGAATCCAGGCTCATCCACCGCCTGCCTGGCCGCGTCAAAAAGAGACAGGCCCTTCTGACCGGCAAAGGCCGAAAGGCGCTCCAGGGTCACGTCACCGATGCCCCGCCGGGGCTGATTGATGACACGGCGAAAGGCCAGATCGGCATCACTTGACTGGATCAGGGTCAGGTAGGCAGTCACATCCTTGATCTCGGACCGGTCATAGAAACGGGTTCCCCCATAGATCCGGTAGTCAATGCCCAGTTCCCGGAGGGCGAATTCGATGTTGCGGGACAGGGCGTTCATGCGGTAGAGAATGGCAATATCCGCCTCTTTCTCCCCTCCGGCCTGGTGGAAACGCCGCTGGACAGCCCGGGCCACATACTGGGCCTCTTCCGTATGGTCGGCCGCCCGGTAGAGCTGGATGGGAACGCCCTCACCCAGCGCCGTCCAGAGGGTCTTGGGCTTGCGGTCCCGGTTGGCCTCGATCAGATGGTTGGCCGCGTCCAGAATCATTTTGGTCGAACGGTAGTTCTGTTCCAGGCGGATAACCGTACAGGCGGGAAAGTCACTTTCAAAATCCAGGATATTGCGGATGGTCGCCCCCCGGAAGGAGTAGATGGACTGGTCATCATCGCCCACCACGCAGAGGTTGCGGTGGCCGGACGAGAGAAGGCGGACCAGCTCATACTGAACGGCGTTGGTATCCTGGTACTCGTCCACCAGGATGTAGAGAAAGCGCTCCCGGTAATGATCCAGGACGGCCGGATGCTGGCGGAAAAGCCGCAGGGTTTCGGTCAGGATGTCGTCGAAATCCATGGCATTCTTGTCCATGAGCGACTTCTGGTAGGCCCTGAAGATCTCCGACCATTTTTTGCCGAAGACACCGTAGGATACCGCCTGGTCGACCTCCTGGGCCTCCAGGCCGTTGTTCTTGAAGTGGCTGATCCGCTTGAGGGCGTCCGCCGGCGCCAGCATGCGCTCCGTGATATCCAGGGACTTGAGGACTTCACTCATGACCCGCCTCTGGTCGGCCGTATCAAAGATGGCAAAGGCCGGCCGGTAGCCCAGAAGCTCGGCGTGGCGCCTGAGGATGCGGAGCATCATGGAGTGGAAGGTCCCGATCCAGGCAGACCGGCTCTCCGGCCCGATCAATTCCTCCACCCGGGACTTCATCTCGTTGGCCGCCTTGTTGGTGAAGGTGATGGCCAGAATCCTGCCCGGATGGACCCCCTGACGGCGGATCAGCCAGGCGATGCGCCGGGTCACCACCCTCGTTTTGCCGGAACCTGCCCCGGCCAGGATTAAAAGCGGGCCCTCCGTTGTCAGGACGGCCCGCTCCTGTTCGGGATTCAGATTACCCAGCAAGGGATCCTTTGACTGGTCCTTTACCTGTCCGGTCGTCTCTTTTCTCCTGTCATTCTTATCTGCCAGCAAATCAATACTCCGGTTCAAGCAGGCCGTAATCACCGTCATGCCGCTTGTAGACAAGGCAGACCCGGTTTGATTCATCGGAAAGGAAGAGGAGGAAGGAATGGCCCAGCAATTCCATCTGCAAGACCGCCTCATCGGGCGTCATCCGGTCGATCTCGAAGACCTTCCTGCGGATAATGCGGAAGTCATCTTCTTCATGCCGTTCTTCCCCGGCCCTTTCAGCCTGTTCGAAATAGGCCTCCATGTAGGAGTAATCCTTGAGTCGCTTCTTCATGCGGGCCTTGTTCTTACGGATCTGGCCCTCCAGATTGTCGATGGCTTGTTCAACAGCGGTCATGGCCTCGGGCGCTACCGATTCCGACCGGAAAAAGAGAGACTGAATCTTGAATGTAACCTCCGCCCTGACCGAAACACCTTCCGGTTGGAGCTTGACTTCACCTCTGGCACTCTCATCAAAAAAGCGCTCGAACTTTGAAAGTTTCTGTTCGATCGCCGCCTTTAACGTATCATTGATACGCATGTCCAGACCAAGGATTTCAATCTTCATAAGGGGACTCCTTTCGTTCTTTCGCAGCCTGGGCTGACGAAAAACGCCTTTTGTTTATTATACAGGATTGCTTTAAACTGTGAGCCTGGAGATGGTACAAAAACCCGTCTTGAGAGGTAATCAAATATGAACAAAAAAATAACCCACCTGACCTGGCGAGCTATCCTGCTTGCCATTCCGGGCTCTATCCTGATCACCGCTTCTTCAACCTATGTGGCCCTGCGCGTCGGCGCCCTCCCCTGGCCCACCATTTTTGTCGCCGTCCTCTCCTTCGCCCTCATGCGCCTTTTGGGCAAGAGCGATATCAACGAGATCAACGTGGCAGCCACCGGCATGTCGGCCGGCGCCATGGTGGCAGGCGGCCTGGTCTTCACCCTGCCGGGTCTCTTTATTTCGGGCGCCTGGACGGTGGGAGAAGGGCAAGAGACTGCCCGGGGCTTCATCGGCCGCCACTTCCCCCTGGTCCTCCTGATCGCCCTGGCCGGTGTCCTTCTGGGCACCGCTCTTTGCTGGTTTCTTCGCAAGCGCAATATCGAGCAGCAGGAACTGCCCTACCCCATCGGCAAGGCCGCGGCCACTACCCTGCAGGCCGGCAAGGCCGGCGGCGCCCAGGCTCTGCTCCTTTTGATCACTCTGGCCGCAGCGGCGGCCCTGACCCTCATGCGTGACCAGTTCGGCCTCTTCCCCGCTCTGGTCTCCTTCACCATCCTGGCCATCCCCTTCAGGTTCTCCCTGTCGCCCATGGCCATCGGAATCGGCGGCCTGATCGGCTTTTCTTCCACTCTTTTCTGGCTCCTGGGAGAGGCCATCACAACGGGCATCCGCTTCCTGGTCACCGAGACAACCCTGCTTCGCATCATCCCGGGCCTGACCGACAAACTGGATGACTGGATTCTGACGGTTGCCATTGCCCTCATGGTGGGTTCGGGAGCGGGCACCCTGATCAATTTCCTTTTTGGCTCTTATAAAAAGCGCGGAAGAAGGAAGGCCAGGACCAGTGAAAGGTCCCGGACCATCCGCTTGACCGCCCCCAAAGGCGTCGGCCTTGTGGCCCTCCTCCTGGTGGCGGCAGCCTTTGTGATTACGGTTCTGACAGGCCTCAAGGTCCTACCGGCCCTTCTCCTCATGGCGGGCGTTCTCTTTGCCGCCCTGCTGTCTTCCCTGCTGACAGGCCAGACCGGCATCAACCCCATGGAGATCTTCGGTATCATCGTCCTCCTGCTTATCCGGGCCCTGGTCACTGTCAGCAATGAACACGCCTTCTTCATCGCGGCCATCGTGGCCGTAGCCTGCGGCTACGCGGGCGACATGATGAATGACTACAAGTCCGGATCCATCCTCAAGACCAATCCCACCGCCCAGTTCTTCATTGAGCTGATCGGCGGGATTTTCGGCGCCATGACCGCCTCCCTGGCCTTTTTGGCCATCATCTACTCGGCGGGCGGTGTGGGCCAGGGTACCGGCCTTCCTGCCGCCCAGGCCCACAGTGTCGCCCGCATGATCCAGGGCCTGGGAAGCCCCCTGGTTTTCCTTGTCGCCGCCCTGGTCGGCTGCGGCCTGACCGTTTTCCTCAATCTCCCGGCCATGATCATCGGCATCGGCATGATGCTGGCCAACTACCAGCTGGGCCTGGGCCTGCCCATTGCCCTGGGCGGCCTGATTGAGTACCTGTCCAGGACCCACCTGAAAAAGGACAGCCAGCAGGCCATACAGATGGGAGCTGCCGGCCTCCTGGGAGGCGAAGGCATCATGGGGACCGCCCTGGCTATCCTGACCCTCTTCCGCCAGTAGGCTACCAGCCTGACAGACAGACAAAAAGGTGCCCCCGGTCATCCGGGGGCACCTTCTATTTGACAGAAACGGTTCCGCTTGATCAGAAACCGGCTTTGGCGTCTTCCCTGATCATGTGGAGGAGGAGGTCGACGGTCCGCTCGGAGTAACCCCACTCGTTGTCATACCAGGAGATCAGCTTGAAGAAGCGCTTCTCTCCCTTGAGGTTGTTCTGCAGGGTGGCCTTGGAATCATAGATGGAAGAATAGCTGTCATGGATGACGTCCGTTGAGACGATTTCATCGGTGGAATACTTGAGCATACCCTTCAGGTAGGTTTCAGAAGCTTTCTTCATCATGGCGTCAATGGCTTCGATGGAACTGTCATTCTTGAGGAGGACGGTCAGGTCGACTACCGAGCCTGTCAGGACGGGAACCCGGAAGGACATGCCCGTCATGATACCGGCCACCTGGGGCAAAACGATGCCGACAGCCTTGGCTGCGCCCGTGGTGGAGGGGATGACGTTGGTCGCCGCGGCCCGGCCCAGGCGCCAGTTCTTCAGCGAGGGGCTGTCGACCACCTTCTGGGTAGCCGTGTAGGCATGGATGGTGGTCATGAGGCCTTTCTCGATCTCCAGGCCTTCCTTGAGAAGGACATGGACCAGCGGAGCCAGGCAGTTGGTGGTGCAAGAAGCGTTGGAGACAACCTTGTCTTCCCCGGGCTTGTAAACGCCTTCGTTGACGCCCATGACAATGGTCTGGACGGGGCCCTTGCCGGGCGCGGTCAGGAGAACCTTGCGGGCGCCGGCCTCGACATGGCCGATTGCCTTGTCGTAGTCATTGAAGATGCCTGTGGCGTCGACCACATAGTCGACCCCCAGCGGCTTCCAATCCAGGTCCGCGGGTTTGGAGGCAGCCTGCAGGCATTGAATCCTGTGCTTGCCGTCCACGACGATGATGTCATTCTCCTCCAGGGAGGGATCTGATTTCTCGGTTTTAAGGTCATGTTCCCACCGCAGGTGGGCGGAGTCGTACCGCAGCTGATAGACCAGATAATCCGCGTTGGTGTGGACTTCAACAATGGCGGCCAGGTCGATCTCTTTTCCCAGGAGTCCCCGCTCCACCATGGCCCGGAAAACCAGGCGTCCGATTCGGCCGAATCCGTTCAGTGCAACTTTTGTGGCCATACTATTTATTCCTTTCCTGAAAACGGACCTTTTGTCCGCTCTTTTCGAAGCAGAGCAGCCGGGTATTTTTGCCGGATAAAAGCCGGGTAAACCCTCTGCCGCAAGCTATTTTAACACAGGAGCCGCCGGGCTTTCGATGGACGATTGCACAGCAAACCCCGGGTTTTTTATTTGCCTGGCTGGCAGGAGCCAACAAGGGCCGGGACTGGCCCGGCCCTTGGCTTGCGAGGAGATGGCCTGTCCTTTAGCCGGCCAGAATCGGTTCGCGGGCCGCCCGCGTTTCATCCGGCCTGGAGATAGGCGTGTCATGCGGCGCCATCTTGAGCAGGTCCGGCTCTGCCACGGCTTCCTGGGCAATTTTCAGGAAGGCGTCGGCCAGCTGGTCCAGGTCCCGCCAGGTCTCCGTTTCGGTCGGTTCCACCATCATGGCATTGGAAACGATCTGCGGGAAGTAGATGGTAGGCGGATGGAAACCGTAGTCGATCAGGCGTTTGGCAATATCCAGCGTCGTGACGCCTGACTCCTTCCCCTGCCACTCATCCGTCATGACAAACTCGTGCATGGTCGGTGTATCGTAGGGGATCTTATAGACATCCTTCAGGCGTTCGCGCAGGTAGGTTGAGTTGGCAACCGCCCCCTCGGCCACCTCATGGAGGCCCTCAGCCCCGTTTCGGAGGATATAGGCGTAAGTCCTGACCAGGACCCCGAAGGACCCGACAAAGGAGCGGACCTTGCCCATGGACTTGGGCCGGTCGTAGTCCAGCCTGTAGCCGTCGGCCTCCTTGCGGATGACCGGCTTGGGCAGGTAGGGCTCCAGGCGGGCCTTGCAGCCGACGGGACCTGCGCCCGGACCGCCGCCGCCATGGGGGGTTGAGAAGCTCTTGTGAACGTTCAGGTGAACGCAGTCAAAGCCCATGTCCCCGGGGCGGGCATGCATGAGGATGGCGTTGATATTGGCGCCGTCGTAGTAGCAGAGGCCGCCTGCCTGGTGGACCATGCTGGTGATCTTCTCGATGTTCTTCTCGTAGATACCCAGGGTATTGGGGTTGGTCAGCATGAGGCCGGCAACATCATCGCCCAGGGCTTTTTCCAGTTCTTTGAGGTCAACCATGCCCCGGGCATCGGATTTGACGACCCGGACCTTATAGCCGACCATGGCCGCGGTCGCCGGGTTGGTTCCGTGGGCCGCGTCGGGGATGATCATGACATCGCGCTTGCTGTCCCCCCGGTCCTCGTGATAGGCCTTGATGAGAAGGAGTCCTGTCAGTTCACCGTGGGCGCCGGC
>Ga0265293_10011396_pt1 | contig 12113 bp, 11 predicted proteins | sample Munlanlewell138R_FD_192505 | JGI IMG/M metagenome (GOLD analysis project Ga0265293, IMG submission 192505) | Leachate microbial communities from a municipal landfill in Southern Ontario, Canada - Leachate well 138R | ecosystem: Engineered > Solid waste > Landfill > Unclassified | place: Canada... | reverse complement strand
CCATTCACATATGCTGCTATTTACAGGGAAAAGTTACAGAATGACCCATTCATTAATGAATTAAATATTGGTGCTGGTGATTGTACTTTAGATTTCCGAAAATTGCATTTTGCTATTGCCAAACACATTATAGTATGACAAAATATTATTAATAGTAACCACATATAAACTTTATAAACTATATTGAAAAATAGAGATCTGTAAATTTTGAAGTAATTAATGTAGATACTTATTTTGATTTATTAAATTTAAGAGGAGGTATAGTGTGGCTAAACGAAAATTTTACGCAGTTAAAAGAGGTAAAGTTCCAGGCATATATCAAACGTGGGGACAAGCTGAAGAACAAGTTAAAGGTTTTTCAGGAGCGGAATATAAATCATTCCCAACATTTGAAGAGGCTGAAAATTATATTTCAAATAGAGAAGATGATATTGAATTAGACTTAGATGGAAAAGGTTATGATATTAATAAAGAAATAGAGAATGAAATAAGAAACCTTGATGAAGGAGAGGTAATTGCATTTGTAGATGGCAGTTATTCTCCTGATATAGATGGAAGAGAGAAATATGGATTTGGTGCTATCTTGTTTACCAAAGGGCATGAACAAAAACTATTCAAAGCTTATGTAAATCAAGAGTATATGGATTCTAGAAATGTAGCAGGTGAATTAAGTGGAGTTAAACAATCGATATTGTGGGCTATAGAAAATAATAAAAAAGAAATTATAATTTATTATGACTATGAAGGAATTGAAAAATGGGCAAAAAAAGAGTGGAAAGCGAATAAGAAAATTACAAAGGAATATACTAAATTTATTGACGAAAAATCTAAATTAATAAAAATAAATTTTGTGCATGCAAAAGCACATAGTGGAATAATATATAATGAGATTGCTGATGATTTAGCAAAAAGATCTTTATTATCTCATGGATATAAAGCTTATAATGATGGGTCTATATATTTTATAGGTTTTAGTTTAGAAGACTGGGTAAACATTATAGAAGAGGTATCGATAGAAAACAAAAAATATAATGAGGAAGAAATAACAAAACATATCACAAAACCAAGGGATTATTTAAGTAGAATAGAAGTTTCATATGTTAAAGATAAAATGGTGATTAATTGCTATAGTGGTGATAAATCATATGTTCAGGGAAAACAAAGTGTATTGTTTCAAAAAACAATATCTTATGCAATAGAAAAATTGCCAACAGAAAGTTCAGTTATAGAAACTTTAAATATTTATCATGCTTTATCGATAGAAGAAATAGAACTTGAGAATCAGTTAAACAATCTATTACCTAATTTTCCTAATAACATTCAGGACACAAAGCACTATAACAATATACTATCAGCTATATTCAATACAATGCTAGTAGGGTATATGCCAGATTATACATGTTTAATTACACCTATCTTTAGAGCTATGGATTATTATTTGCATAGGATATTAGGTGATAAATTAGGCAATAATACTGTAAGGAGTAATGGAAGCAATAATTTTACTTATTTCAACCGGGATAATAATGCTTCAAAGTACTATTATACTCCATCAAGAGGTAATGCAACGGATGATCAAATAGAATTTTTAAATGATTTATATAATTACTATAATAAAATACGACATCCGTATGCACATTGGTCAAAAGACTCAATTGATACTCCAGTAATTACTGATATGAATGTAGCGAGAGATTTAATTATGGAAGGCTTGCAACTTGTAAATAAATATTATATAATATTTTAACATCAAAAATTTTAATGAAAGGAGGATATTTTAAATGTACGATTATCTAATTAATAGTTTGGAAACAATTAAATTTGAAAAACTTATTACTTTGTTAGACTACGATAAGAAGCTTTCAGATGTTTTAAAGTCAATTAATTTATCCTCTTTAGAAGGTAAAACAATATTAGTTGATACTGCTTTAGTTTCAGGCATGAATAGATATAGATTTATTGAAAGTAAGGTAACTGATGAAGGTTATCTGAATTTAAACGAGTATAGATATGTTGATGTAGACTTAAATATATTAGAATTTGCGAACGATATAATAAGAAATAATCCTAATAAATTGAAAAATTCCATTTTAACAATTCCGCAAAAAAATAAAATAAATAATTGCCTATATTCTCTCGGTTAACAATTAGAGATACATTAATAAAACACCTAATGAAAATTGGGTGTTTTTTGTATCATACCCTTGACACGAGAGGGATCAGGGAAAACATTGTTGGCGCTAGCGATTATTGAGAGACTCCAAAGCCAAAATGAAAACTTGGTAGTTGAGATAATTGTTCCTACCATAGTCCTGCAAGGGCAATGGTATAATGAAATTCTAAAAAGAAGTAATTTACCTGAAACAATGATTGGCCGGTTAGGGGGAAGTTATGATGATGAGATAAATGAGAATAAAATGATATTGATATCTGTTTTGAAATCAGCATCGTATAAATTAGCAGATAAGATAAGTGAGGATATTGGCAAGGACTTGTTACTGGTGGTGGATGAATGTCACAAGGCAGGTGCCAAAGCCATTGGTATGGATAAGGCAAGGGAGGTAGCAGCTGGTATTGCTGGAATAAAGGGAATAGAGGGTGGTAGGTTTTATATAAACGAGTTTAAGAATATATTTGCCCCAATACAAACAGAGTTTGGGAACGATTATTTATATTTAGGGAAAATAGGATTGGACAAGTGGTTCCCTAAGCCTTAAAATTAAAAATAGGTTTCAGTATATCAATAATATCAACTGTATCTCCTACTTTGGATAATATCTCATCTATAGACTTGTAAGCGAAAGGTGCTTCATCTAGGGTGGTTTCTTTTACTGATGATGTGTATATACCTTGCATAGATTTCAAATAATCATTCATCCTGATAGTTTCTTTCGCTTCCCCTCGGCTCATTAGTCTTCCTGCTCCATGTGGTGCTGAATAGTTCCACTCAGGGTTTCCTTTACCCCTAGCTAGTATAGAGCCATCCCTCATATTTATTGGTATGATTACTAGTTCTCCTTCATGTGCAGAAATTGCACCTTTTCTTAATATGCCGTCCTCAAAGTTAATATAATTATGGACTGTATGAAAGTGGGGGAAGCTATTTAAAGATCTATTAAATAAATTTTGTAGTATAATATCTGCCATAACTTCGCGATTTATCTTTGCATATTTCTGACAAATATTCATATCATGTAAATACATTTCCTTGCTTTTACCCACAAGATAACATAGATCTTTTGGATATTTCAGGTCCCTTTTATTTTCTTTCTTCAGTTTATTCAACGCTTTACCTATATCCCTATGTTTGCCTTTAGACCTATATTCCTCAATGATCTCATTCTTTTTAGCCAGGTAATCTATATCATTTCTGATGGATTCTACTGCAATATTTTGATAATATTTAGCTACTTGATTGCCTAAATTTCTACTTCCAGAATGAATTACCAAAAATTTATTATCTTTTGAATCTATATTTACTTCTATGAAATGGTTCCCGCCACCAAGGCTACCTATACCCCTTTCTATTCTTCTAGTATCTTTTAATTCTCTAAGGCAATGCAGGTCCCTTAATTTATCGAACCGATATTTTATTTCCTTCTGCACATTAAATCCAGCAGGTATATTTTGATATATAATTTTGTCTAATATTTCTAAATTTATATCAACTTTACCTAGCTCCACTGTGAGTATTCCACACCCAATATCCACCCCCACTAAGTTTGGTACTAGCTCTTCACCTAAATCTGTAGTAAAGCCTATAGTGATGCCGACCCCCAGGTGCACATCGGGCATTATTCTGATCTTCCTACCCTTTGAATAGTCTTGATTTAAATAACTTGTTATTTGGGAGATAGCACCGGGATCAACATTATCTGTAAATACCATGGCTGTATTATATTTGCCTTCTATCTTAATCATAAATTCTCTCCTTTCCAATTAATGCCTTTACTGCTTCTCAAAACCTAGTTCTTGTCTTATTCAAGCTTTTAATATAATTATACCTTTTTTTCTGTAAAATTTCATGGTTAAAGTAAAATCGTTAATGCTATAGTTACTAACCCTTTAAATTATCTTGTTTTTTATCTTAAAACTGGGGTAAAAATCTTATAGTCAAGAATGATTGAAGGGAGAGGACATAAGGATGCAAAACAAATTGAAGAAAACTATTTCACTTATGCTTATAATAACCATGGTAGTAGGTTTTTTTCCGCTGACTAGCCAGGCTATAAATTATGGTGAAATGAGTAGTTGGGCCTATGAAGAGGTGACCCTAGCTATAAGTAATAACTTAATAGGGTCCAGGCTCCAAAAGAACTATAAGGATGACATTATCCGTCAGGACTTTGCCACACTAGTAGTTAGTATAATAGAAGCAACTGAAGAAAAATCCATAGACCAGGTAATCATAGATAAAATAGGTAGAAGCCTCAATCAAGTAGTGCTGGAAAACCCTTTCATTGATACAAATGATAAGAATGTTATAGCTGCCTATTCCCTAGGCATAATCAATGGGATAAGCCAGAAACAATTTGCCCCCAAGGATAAGATATCAAGAGAGCAGGCGGCAGCCCTCCTGACCAGGACTGCAAGTTTTTTAGGAGAAGACACGGAAGTTTCAAGCTATAAATTTGCAGATAACTCTAGTATAGCTAGCTTTGCCAAAGACGATATAGCCTATGTATCCCAAAAAGGAATAATGCAGGGGATTGGCAACAACAGCTTTGCACCAAAGGCAAACTACAGTCGGGAACAGGCCTATATAACTATAAATAGATTATATAGTATTGTAAAAAAGGATAGAAATAAGGACATTTCTTATGAAGCAGATCTACCAGTAAAAGCGGAATTTGTCCTACAATCCATCTATATTGGACAAGCAGAGGACAAACTTATTTCACACCTAGGTCTACCCAGTAGGAAGGACCTGAGTGAATACGGTTTTTATTGGTATATCTACAATGGGAATTATAAAAACTATATTCAGGTTGGAGTGAAAAACAAGAAGGTCGTTGCCATCTATACCAATGCTGACAATTGGATTTCCAAGCAGGGACTAAAGATAGGGAGTCCTAGGCAGGATGTGGAGAAAATCCTGGGCACAATTGTAAGAGAAGATAGAAAAGATGAAATTGCTACATTTCTTGTAGATAATAGCTATGTAAGGGCCTATTTTGATATTTACAAGGACCAAGCATTGACAGCCCTACTAATAATTGATAAAAAGACAGCAGACAATTTTACAAATTACTATGCTAGTTATAGCCAGGACTTAAGGAATGGTTTTGAATATCAAATGCTGGACCTGGTTAATGCAATCAGGGTTAGGGAGGGTTTGCATCCATTAGATTGGAGCGAGTTATCTAAGATATCTTCTAGAAAACATAGCCAGGATATGGCAGACAATGACTATTTTGAGCATAACAGTCAGGATGGAACCACTCCTTTTGAGAGGATGAAGAAGGAAGGTATAATTTATAATTATGCGGGAGAAAACATATCAGCAGGTTATCCCAATCCCATAGAGTCCCACCAGGGCTTACTCAACTCTTATGGGCATAGGGTCAATATACTATCAGAAAACTTTAAAAAACTGGGAGTAGGAGTTGGCTACGGAAAAGATAGTTATTATAAGTACTATTACACACAAAACTTTTATTCTGAGAGATAAGAAGAAAGCATGACGCAAGCCCAAATAAACATCGCATATTTATAATTAAGAGTCTTGGAAGCCTTGAAGACAAGGGAACCAGGGCTTTTTTATTTTCTAAAACAGGTGAAGAATCAATAGAGGTATTAGACAATTGATTGACTAAAGGAAATCAATATAAAGTCGGGGAAAAATTTTGTTTTTCCTGATTCGACAACCATTGATTTAATAGGTCATGGGGCTAGGATTGCAGGGAGTAAGACCTTGGATAGGTCTTGGACTGTGATATTGATAAAGCTAATAGTATTCTACTTGCCTATAAAAAATATCTATTAGAGAAGTAGGCAAATAACTAGTATAATGAAATCGTATCAAAAGAATAAGAATGTTAAAAGGATTTAGAAAGGAGACAAGAAATTGAATAAAAGAATAATTTCATTTTTACTAGTATTGGTGTTGGGCCTTAGTTTAACTGCCTGTAATGGCAAGACACTAGATAACTCAAGTAGCAATCTACCATTAAAAGTAATCGTTGCCCATGGCGGAGTAGAAAAGATATTTGGTGAATTTAGTGAAAAGACAGGGATTAAAGTAGAGTTTATTGATATGTCATCAGGAGAGGCCCTGGCAAGATTAGAAGCAGAAGGTGGGACACCAGTGGCAGACGTTTGGTTTGGTGGGGGATTGGATAGCTTTATTGCTGCCAAGGACAAGGGATTATTAGAACAATATGTTTCACCGGAGACAGAGACCATGAAGGAAGCCTATAAGGATAAGGATGGTTATTGGACGGGGATGTCCCTTGTGACTGCAGGTTTTCTAGTAAACAACGATGTATTAAAGGAAAAAGGGTTAGAAGTTCCCCTTTCATGGTCAGATTTGATAAAGCCAGAATATAAGGACGAGGTACTAATGTCTGACCCATCAATTTCAGGTACGAATTACGCTGTAATAAACAGCATTCTGCAAGTGCAGGGTGAAGAAAAGGGCTGGGACTATCTAAAAGCCTTGGCTGAGAATGTACCTTTTTTTGCACAAAGGGGAGGGGAACCACCAAATAAGGTTGCAGCAGGTGAAATCGCAGTAGGTATTATTCCCATGAGTGGTGAATATGTGACTTTAGACCAGATTGCACCAGTAACGGCTATATATCCTAGTGATGGAATACCGTGGGTACCAGCAGGACTAGCAATTTTCAAAAACTCAGAAAATTTGGAAGGAGCAAAGGTTTTTGTTGACTGGGCCTTGTCTATTGAGGGGCAAGAAATAATAAGAGATGCTGATCCAAGAGTAATGGGTAGACCAGAGGTTTCTGTTCCCAAAGAAATGCAGGATTTAAATCTAGAGAATTTAATGGATGTAGACATACTGCTATACGGACAACAAAGAGAAAACATATTAAATATATGGGAAGCCAAGGTTGCTAAGTAGGATGTTTCATAAAAAGCAAGGGAGGATATCTATGAAAATAGATATCCCAATATTTAATGTAGTAGATAGATTACTTATGGTAATTACCATTTTAGCTACCCTCGTTTTTATACTTTGGCCGGTAGCATCTGTCATAGGCAGGAGTCTTATATTTGAAGGAGGATTATCCTTTAAAGAATATAGTGATTTGTTTAGGCAAAATATTAGGCTATTAATTAATAGCCTAAAGGTTTCTTCTTTAACAACAGTTATTACCATGTTTTTTTCTATTAGCATAGCACTATATGAAAGATATTCCACTAATAAGATAAAGAAAATTATTTTGCCATTATTATTTTTGACTATGATTTCGCCACCTTTTGTGTCATCCCTAGCCTATATAAATCTATTTGGTCGTAGGGGTTTTATCACATATAGGATTTTAAAATTGGCTATAAATCCCTATGGATGGCATGGGGTGGTTCTTATGCAGTCCTTAGGTGAAATATCCTTAATATCAATACTTATGATAGGAGTAATAGAAGGTATAGATAAGAATTTGATAAATGCGTCCCGAGATTTAGGGTCAGACTCTACCGAAGCCATAAGGAGGGTGGTACTACCCCTTGCAAAATCAGGAATCTTGGCAGCCTTATTTATTACCTTTGTTAAGTCCCTAGCAGACTTTGGGACTCCAATTATAATAGGTGGGAACTTTAAAACTTTAGCGACAGAGTCCTACTTGACTGTCATAGGAAGATCCAATCTTTCAAGGGCTTCGGCAATGAGTGTACTAATATTGATTCCTTCATTAATTATCTTTAGTTTTTACAAGTATCATATGGAGGAACTCCAGGTTCTAAATAAGCCAGGGTCCAAGGCCTTTGAATCTGGTGAGGCTGGTTTGAAGCTCACCAAAAAACTCAATATATTGTTTGGTATTATTAGTTGGTTTTTTATTGCAGTAATGCTATTGCAATATATAACTATCTTTATTTCTGCAATTACTTATTTTAATGGTGAGAAATATATTTTCACCCTAAAACATATTGCGTCAATGAAAGGTGGATTATGGAAAAGCTTTTTTAGAAGTATTAGATATTCTTTTATAGCAGCTATTAGTACAGGAATTTTGGGCTTACTATTAGCCTATTATATTGAAAGAAGAAAGTTTAAAGGATCGAGGATTGTCGATTATATTGCCACCTTACCCTATATCCTACCTGGGACATTTTTTGGGATAGGTTATATTTTGGCCTTTAACAAGAGACCATTAAAGCTGACGGGGACAGTAGCAATTGTCTTGTTAAACTATATATTTAGACAAATACCAATAGCTACTAAGGCGGGTTCTGCTGCCCTACTAAATCTTAGCGAAGAAATAGAAAATGCAGCAAAAGATTTAGGAGTAGAGAGGATATTTATCATGAAGGATATTGTTTTTCCCTTGCTTAGACCTGCTTTTTTAATTATCTTTATCAATACATTTACGACAACAATGACCAGCGTTGGTTCTATAATATTTATAATTTCACCGGGGGCTAAGGTTGCTACTGTTGAGATGTTCAATGCCTTGAGGGATGGATATTATGGAACGGGAGCAGTAATTGCAAATTTAATTGTTTTTTCAACTTTAATAATAAATATGCTTTTTTCAAAGATAATACTTGGAAAAGCAAATAGTCAAGGTGATAAATATGTATCTGCAACTTAGAAACTTATCAAAAAAATTTGGGAACTTAATCGCTGTAAAGGATATGAGTATTTCTATTGACAGGGGAGAATTGGTATCCCTCCTAGGTCCTAGTGGTTGTGGAAAAACAACTACATTGAAATTAGTAGGAGGATTTTTGTTGCCCAATAGTGGTGATGTTGTCCTTGAGGGAATCAATATTACCAATATGGAACCAGAAAAGAGGCCTGTAACGACAGTGTTTCAGAGTTATGCCCTATTTCCTCATATGAATGTATATGAAAACATCGGTTATGGATTAAAATACAATAAGAAATATACGAGGAAAGAAAAGAAAGAAGAAATAGAAAGGATAATTGAAATAGTAGGGCTAAAGGACTTTGTTAATCAAAATATAACTAGATTAAGTGGTGGACAACAACAAAGAGTCGCCTTGGCCAGAGCCTTAATATTAAATCCAAAGGTTTTATTACTAGATGAACCCTTCAGTAATCTAGATGCAAAATTAAGGATTAAGATGAGGAATGAAATAAAAGAATTACAAAAGAAAATAGGGATTACAATGATCTTCGTAACCCACGATCAGGAAGAGGCCCTTAGTATTTCAGATAGGATTGTAATAATGAATAATGGAATAATTGAACAAATAGGAACTCCCAAGGAAGTATATAACTTCCCCGAAAATCAGTTTGTCGCAGATTTTATTGGAAGGGTGAATATTATAGAAAGACATGGAGATTTACTACTTGTAAGACCAGAAAACATAGATATTATCGAGGAAGATACTGGGTATAGGGGGCAAATAGTTCAAAAACTTTATATGGGCCCCTATACAACTTATTTCATAGAAAGAGAAGACCATGTCATTCAGGCAGATATATCAAATGCCCTGGATAAGGACTGGGGTATTAATGAATATGTTAATATGAAGCTTATCAAGACCGTATTAAAAAGCAAGAGCAAAGATAATTAAGAGAGGGGAAAAATATGAAAATTGATTGCCATATACATGAAGATAAGTACTCTTCTGATAGCAAATTAGACTTATATGAGGCAATAAAAGAAGCCAAAAACCTGGGGCTAGATGGAATTTGTATTACGAATCATGATAATAATTTGCTGAATAAAGAAATAGGAAATTCAGCTGTAATAGATGGTGTACTGGTGATTGTAGGGGCAGAGATATTGACTTTTGAAGGAGATATTTTGACCTTTGGATTAAAAAAGATACCAGATAAAATGATTAAGGCCGAGGAGCTTTTAGGGTTAGTTAAGGATAGTGAAGGTGTTGCAATCGCAGCCCATCCTTTTAGAGATAACAATAGGGGCATAGAAGATAATATGATAAGGCTATCTCATCTACTTTCTGCTGTTGAGGCTTTTAACGGAAGCACTAAATATGAGCACAACATGCAAGCATTTAATTTGGCCAATGAGCTAAAGCTCCCAACTATAGGAGCAAGTGATGCCCATAGCCTGGATAGGGTAGGAATATTTGCCACGCAGTTCAAGTCTAGTATAAGGGATGATTTAGACTTCATTGAGGCAATAAAATCGGGGGACTATTATCCAATAATGAGGACAGATGAAAAGGAAAAAAGCAAATATATAAGATGCAGTTAGTTCTTTAGTTTGATTAAGGGACGAAGGTTTTTGAGATTTTTATGGAATTAATATTCAGGATGTCACGATATTAACAAGCCTGATTATTTTCTAGAAATAGGGGTATTAAATAAAGTGTAAATAATTAAATAAACACCTTATGAAAGGATGATTATATGAAGGCCAAGGTTGATAGGGACGAGTGTATTGGATGCGGACTATGTTCCAGTATATGTCCAGAAGTATTTGAAATGGATGATGAGAACATAGCCACAGTCATTGCGGATCCAGTTCCATCAGGTCAAGAGGATAGTGCTAGAGATGCAGAAAACTCCTGCCCAACAGGAGCAATAAGCATAGAGGAATAGTTTAGAAGAGGTATAAGACCTCTTCTTTTTATTTGGGGACTAAGACAATTAGGGTCTTGCCTACTAATATAGATATTTTACTGTAACTTTTCCAGATAAAGTGGTAAAATGTCCCTAATGGGCACTTGTCAGGAAAGTGGACCATAGTAATTTTAGGGAGTGAATGGTATGAGAATAGAAAAAGTTAGCATCATTGGTATGGGGGCACTGGGTACCTTATTCGGCGGCTTTCTAACCAAAAAATTGGGCAAGGAAAATGTAGAATTTATAGTCAACAAGGAGAGGAAGGAGAGATTTCAGAGCCTGGGCCTTACCAGCAATGGCGAAATTTGTGATTTTAACCTTGTGGACGAGGCAGAGAAAGGGGAGGCTGCAGACCTTTTGATATTTGCCGTAAAGGGAGTAGACTTAGATAGTGCAATAGCTTCTGCCAAAAACAAGGTTGCAGATAATACAATTATTATTTCCCTCCTAAATGGAATATCCAGTGAGGAGGCCATTGGAAATGCCTATGGTGGGGACAAGATTGTATACACTGTAGCCCAAGGCATGGATGCAGTCAAGCTAGGGAACCAGTTCACATATACAAATATGGGGGAACTTTGCATTGGGATTATAGATAGGAATCCAGATATGGAAATGAAGTTAAATGCTGTGATAGAGCTATTTGATAGGACAGGGCTTCCCTATACCCTAGAGGATAATATTGAGCACAGGCTTTGGAGTAAATTCATGCTCAATGTTGGGGTAAACCAGGTAGTGATGATTTATGAGGGTAGCTATAGCACTATACAGGAGCCGGGAGAGGCTAGGGATATGATGATAGGTGCCATGAGAGAGGCCCTAGTACTGGCCAATAAGGAGGGCATAAATGTCACAGAAGGGGATCTGGAAGGCTATGTAAAGCTAATGGACTCACTGGATCCCGATGGTATGCCATCCATGAGACAGGACGGCATTGCAGGGAGGGAAACGGAGGTCGAAATGTTTGCAGGTACTGTACTTAAACTGGGACAAAAGCACGATATAGCAACTCCAATAAATAAAAAGATATATGAGAAAATAAAGGCATATTAAAATTACCTATCACAAGAATTAAACCACCTTATCCCTAGGTGGTTTTTTATGCCTTAATATCCTGTAAAAGTAAAATCCAAGGTCCTTAGACACTTGGATTTTACAAGGATTAAAATGAGACTTCAGTATTTAGCTACACAGCATCTTTTCCAGATACTTATATATGATTTGGGATGTTTTTACTACTGTTTCCAAATCCACGTATTCGTCACCACTGTGGAAGTTTTCGCCATAGGCACCAAAGATTATGGCCGGTGCATTTAATCTAGAACCCAGATAGTTGAAGTCGCCAATGCTGCGAAAATATGAAAGA
>Ga0265293_10011393_pt1 | contig 12116 bp, 9 predicted proteins | sample Munlanlewell138R_FD_192505 | JGI IMG/M metagenome (GOLD analysis project Ga0265293, IMG submission 192505) | Leachate microbial communities from a municipal landfill in Southern Ontario, Canada - Leachate well 138R | ecosystem: Engineered > Solid waste > Landfill > Unclassified | place: Canada... | reverse complement strand
AGCCCGAGCCTTCCGGTGGGCGCATCCCAGGAACGGCGCGACTCGTCACCGAAGGCCGAATGGCGCCCACCGGAAGGCTCGGGCTGGTCGTCGGTCGCACCGACGACCCGCGTCGGGGCGGTGTCCACCGCGTCGGGATCCTCGTCGGCGATCGGCTCCTCGAAGTCGTCGTCGAGGTGGGCCGGCCCGGAGTCCTGCACCCCGCCGTGGTGGGTGAACAGCCCGTCGTCGCCGAGTTCGTCGAAGCGGGTCGTGGCCGGTTCGGCCTCGCGCTCCGACCACACCGGCGGCGCGAGGTAGCCGCCCTTGCCGTAGTTCCCACCCTCGTCGTAGCCGCCGTCGTCGTAACCGTCGTCGTCGGTCTCGGCGAAGTCCGAGCGCGACGACCAGCGGCTGGACTCCCCGCGGAAGTCCTCGTGACCCTCGTGCCCGTCGTGCGGATCCTCCCCGTAGCGGGCGTCCTCGCCGTAGCGGGTGTCATACCGGGCGTCGTCGGCGTCCTCGTCGAAGTCGGGCTCCGACCGGTCCGAGCGGCGCTTGCTCATCGCCATCCAGGCGTACAGCGAGCCCAGCAGCAGCAGGGCCAGCGGGATGATCCACCACAGCCACCAGTTCTGCCAGGTGACGCCGCCCTCGTCGGCGGGCTCCGGCGCCGCGGGCGGGGTGCTGGGCACCGGCGCGTTGGGCACCTCGAGTCCGGCCAGCGATTCGGCGAGGTTGGCCGGGTCGCTGCTGAACGTGTTGTCGGCGCTGTTCCAGGCGAGCTCACCGCCGCTGAACTGCTGGGTGACGGTGGTGCCCTCGGTGTTCTGGTCGCCGGTCGGCACGCCCAACTCGCCGGTGGCGCCGCCGAGCTCATCCCAGGCGGCCTTCATCGCGCCGCCCACGATGACCGCGCCGTGGTCCGGGGTCCAGAAGATCACCGGATTGTCGGGCGCGGAGAACGCCTGCACCCGGCTGTCGGGCACGCCGCCGTCGGCCTCGCTGGCGACGGGGAAACCGAAGTCGCCGGCCGGTCCGCCGGCCGACTCGTACTTGGCCAGGATGTCCCCGGTGACGGCGAAGGCCCCGGTCTCCGGCGTGTAGAACACCTTGCCGCCGGCGAAGTCCTGGGCGGTGCCGCCCGCACCGATCGGGTACGGGCCACCGGCGCGGGCGCCCAGCGGTCCGTCCGCTCCCCCATTGGCGCGCCAGGCCGCGGCGATCGCCGAGGCCGGGTCCGACGGGATGTTCAGGTCCGCCAGCTGACCGGCGAGTTCCGGCGGTTCGGTGGTGAAGGTCCGCGTCCGCGTGTCGAACGACAGCAGACCGCCGGTGAAGCGCTGCGTGACGACATCACCGTCGTAGCTCTCGTCCTCGATGGGCACGCCGAGGATCCCGGACGACCCGCCGACCTGATCCCAGGCCGCGTTGATGGCGCCGCGCACCACCCAGGCCCCGGTCTCCGGGGTCCAGAAGATCACCGGATTGTCGCCGGCATTGAAGGTCGAGTTGCGACTCTCGGGGCTCACCCGGCCCGGGCCCTCATCGATCTTCGGAAAGCCGAGATCGCTTTCCGCGGGGCCACCGAGGGCGCGGTATTTCTCGAGAATGGCGCCGTGCATGGTCCGCGCGCCGGTCGCCGGCGAAAAGAAGATCGCGCCGCCGGCGAAATTCTGACCGAAGCCCGCCCCCGCCGGATAGACCCCACCGTCGCGCGGACCCAACTGTGATGCGTCCCCACCGGCGGCGTTCCACGCCGCATCGATGGCCGCCGCGGCGTCGCTCTCGGGCGAGGCGGTGGCCGCGGGTGCGTACAGCACCGCGGTGGCCGCCGCCAACGCCAATCCCATTACCGCTCGGCCGATAAAGCCGAATGCCATTCGCTGCCGTGTCATCAAACCCACCCACGCTTTCCGACCGCTGCACTTCCGCAAAGCGACCCCGCCGCGACCGCTCCCCGTATCGGCGCAGCGTGAAGCCATATTGAGGTCATTTTGCAGACAATACCCACTGCTGTCGTGAATAACGTGCAGCCGCGACCGGTCTGCGCGTTATTGATATCCGACGGTGATTCAACACCCGTGCGGCTAATGGCCGCTATCAGACTCCGAGCTTGCGCCCGATGATTTCCTTCATGATCTCGGTGGTGCCGCCGAAGATGGTCTGCACGCGGGCGTCCAGATAGGCGCGCGCCACGCTGTACTCACGCATGTAGCCGTAGCCGCCGTGCAGCTGCAGGCACCGGTCGATGAGCTTCACCTGCGCCTCGGTGGCGTACCACTTGGCCATGGCGGCCTGCTCGGCCGAGAGGTGCGAGTCGATGTGCATCTTGAGGAACTCGTCGATCATGATGCGGACCGCGGTGGCCTCGGTGGCCAGCTCGGCCAGCAGGAACCGGCTGTTCTGGAAGCTGCCGATCGGCTTGCCGAAGGCCTTGCGTTCCTTGGTGTATTCGATGGTCTCCTCAAGGACCGCCTCCATGGCCGCGGCGGCCGAGATGGCGATCGTGATGCGTTCCTGAGGCAGGTTCTGCATTAGGTAGATGAAGCCCTGCCCCTCCTCGCCCAGGAGGTTCTCGGCAGGCACCTTCACATCGGTGAAGGACAGCTCGGAGGTGTCCTGGGCGTCCAGACCGATCTTGTCCAGGTGCCGGCCGCGCTCGAAGCCCTCCATGCCGCGCTCGACGACCAGCAGCGAGAAGCCCAGCGCGCCCTTGTCCGGGTCGGTCTGCGCGACGACGATCACCAGGTCGGACAGGATGCCGTTGGTGATGAACGTCTTGGAGCCGTTGAGGACGTAGTGGTCGCCCTGCTTGACCGCGCGGGTCTTGATGCCCTGCAGGTCGCTGCCGGTGCCCGGCTCGGTCATCGCGATGGCGGTGATCAGCTCACCGCTGCAGAAGCCGGGCAGCCAGCGCTGCTTCTGCTCCTCGGTGGCCAGGCGCAGCAGGTACGGCGCCACGACGTCGTTGTGCAGCGTGAACCCGAGCCCGCTGTAGCGGCCGCGGGTGTTCTCCTCGCCGATCACCGCGTTGTAGCGGAAGTCGTCGTTGCCGCCGCCGCCGTACTCCTCGGGCACGGCCATGCCCAAAAAGCCCTGCTTGCCGGCCTCGAGCCAGACGCTGCGGTCGACGATCTTGTCCTTTTCCCACTGCTCGTGGTGCGGGGCGACGTGCTTGTCCAGGAACGCCCGGTAGGACTCCCGGAACAGCTCGTGCTCGGGCTCGAACAGGGTGCGCTGATACAGCGTGGCGTTGCTCACGGGGCCTCCGACGAAAAGTTTGATCAAACGGTCAGGTTCTGGTCCGACGATATCTCAACCGGGTGGTTGGTAGAGAATCGGGGATCAGCGTTGTTCGGCGGCGGCCAACCGCGGCGCGATGAGGTCGACGAAGGCGTTGCTGATCCGGGCCGCGTCGGCCATCGGATCGCCGCGCAGGATCGCCGCCGAGAGCACCGTGTTGACGACAGCCCAGAGCATGACGGCCGCGTCGGCGGCGGCCTGTTCGCCCAGTGCGGCGAAGTCGCGCGCCAGGGTGTCGACGGCGGCGTCGGAGAACTCCGCCATGAGCGCGGTGGCGTTGGGGTCGGTCGAGTTCTGCAGCAGCATGCAGACCCGGAAGAAGCCCGGCCACCGCTCGAAGCTGGCCAGGATGGTCGCCACCTTGGCCCGCACCCGCGCCTCCGCCGGTCGCGGGTCGGCCCCTTCGGCGACGAACACCGGCCGGGCCCACTCCTGCAGCACCGCGGCGTAGACGTGCTCCTTGGAACTGAAGTAGCGATACAGCGTGCCCAGCGCCACCTGGGCGTCCTCGGCGATGTCGCGCATCTGGATCTGGTCGTAGTCGTGGACCTTGAGCGCCGCCATCGCCGCCGCGACGATCTGCGAGCGCCGCGCTTGCTTGTAGGCGGGCAGGTCGGTGCCCGAGGCCGCCGTCATTTCCGCGGGAGCCCCAGGATCACGGTCGCGATGATGTTGAGCTGGACCTCCATGGTCCCCCCGCCGATCAATTCGGCCGGCAGCTGCAGCGCATGGGCCAGCGCGGTGCCGTCGCGCTGCTCCACCATCGAGCCGCGTCCCGCGAATTCCATTGCCGCCGTGCCGATCCGGCGCAGGATGACGCCGGTCGCGACCTTGGCGATGCTGGTGGCCGGCCCCGGCGAGTGGCCGGCCAGCCGGTTGAGGATGTCCCGCAGGCCCAGGGCCGCCACCGCGTTGGTGGCCGCTCGGACCTCGCCGAGCGCGCGCGTCAACCCGTCGCGGTCGACGCCGGGACGGTCGAACAGCGCCCGCAGCACGGCCTCCCGGTCGTCCTTGAGGTAGCCGCTGATGGCCGCACGCTCGTTGGCCATCGTCGCCACCGCCAGCGACCAGCCGTCGGTCGGGCCACCCACCAGCATGTCGTCGGGGACGAACACGTCGTCCAAGAACACCTCGTTGAAGTGCGCCTCACCGGTCGCGGTCCGCAGCGGGCGCACGGTGATGCCCGGTGTCGTCATGTCGACCAGGAAGTACCCGATCCCGCGATGCTTGGCGGCGGACGGATCGGTGCGGGCCAGCAGCGCACCGAAGTCGGCCCGGTCCGCCGAGGAGGTCCACACCTTCTGCCCGTCGATCCGCCAACCCCCGTCGACGCGGGTGGCGCGGGTGCTCAGCGACGCCAGATCGGACCCGGCGCCGGGCTCACTGAACAGCTGGCACCAGGCCACCGTGCCGCGCAGGATGGGCTGCGCAAAGCGCTCCTTCTGCGCCTCGGTACCGGCGGCGAGGATGGTCGGCAGGATCCATTCGGCGATGCCGAGGGAGGACCGGACGACCTCCGGGTGCTTCTCGAACTCCTCGGCGATGATCAGCTGCTGGGCAGCGGTGGCCGCCATGCCCCACGGCGCCGGCAGGTGCGGGGCCAGCAACCCCGCGTCGGCCAGCACATCACGCTGCGCGCCGCTGTAGAGGTTGAGGTAGTCCGGGCTCTGCCGGCCCGGGGTGTCGTTACGCAATTGCGCCGCCCGGCCCAGGATTTCGACGACGTGCGCGCGGAATTCGGTCTCGGCCTCCGGCAGCGTCACCGAGAAGTCGCGGGCCACCGCGTCGGGTTCGCCGAGCGCGCGCGCCCAACTGCCCGCCGATCCGCCGGCCGCCGCGATGCTGATGGCGCGGCGCCAGTACAGGTGCAGATCGTGTTCCCAGGTGTAGCCGATGGCGCCGAACATCGTCAGCGCGTCGAGCACCAGGTCGGGCAGCCCGGCATTGGCGACGATCGCCGCGCCGGCCGCGGCCACCTCGCGCTGTGGCGCCGAGGGCGCCGTGGCGGCCCGGGCGGCGTCCCACGCGGCAGCGGCGGCGAGTTCGGACTGGACGTAGAGGTGGGCGGCCTTGTGCTGCAACGCCTGGAAGGCGCCGATCGGCTTGCCGAACTGTTCGCGAACCTTGAGATGGGCGATGACGTTGTCGGCGCACCAGCGGGCGATGCCGGCGGCCTCGGCGGCCAACGCCGCCACCGCGGTGCAGCGCGCCCGCGCCACGTCGAGACCCAGGATCACCGCCGCACCCGCGACGAGATGATCGGCGGCCCGCAGGGTGCCCACGTCCCGGGTGAGGTCCGTCGGTGCCGCGGCGGTGACCTCGACGCCCGCGTCGGCCGGGTTCACCACCACCCAGATCGTGTCCCCCGCGTCGGTGCGCGCGCTGACCAGGATGCGCTGCGCGGCACAGACTCCGAGTTCGGGGCCGACCTCGCCGCGCAGCGACCAACCGCCGTCGACGGGGGTGGCGCGCAGTTGCCCGGCCTCGGGGAGGACGACGGCGGCCGGGGCGCCGGCGGCGATGTCGGCCAGCAGGGCCTCGGCGGCCGGCCCGGGATCGGCGGTGGCGGCGATCGCCCCGGCGATGACGGTCGGCACCAGCGGGCCGGCCAGCAGCGCGTAGCCGGCGGCGTCGAGCACGCAGGCCGCGTCGAGCAGATCGCCGCCCTGGCCACCGCAGGACTCCGGCAGGTGGACGGCGTGAAAGCCCTGGGCCACCAACGCATCCCAGAACTCGGGTGCGCGGCCGGCGGCCAGGTCCTCGAAACCGGCCCGGACCTTGTCCAGCGGCGCGTGGCGCTGCGCGAAGCCGGCCACCGCGGCGGTCAGTTCGCTCTGTTCCTCGCTCATCGCCAGTGCCACGACGCGCATCCTCTCATCGGCGGGCCGTGTACTTCAGCAGCGTGGGCCCGCCGTCGGGGCCGTCCACGAACACCGGCGTCACCGGCATCCCGACGGCCAGCTCGTCGGGTTCGACGTCCACCAATTCGGTGGCGAACCGCGGCCCCTCGTCCCAGGCGACGACCGCCAGCAGCTGCGGTACCGCATCGGCGAACTGCGGCGCGACGGGCCGTTGCGCGACGGCGAAGCTGACCAGCGTGCCGGCCCCGGAGATCTGGCGCCACTCCAGGTCGTCGGCCAGGGTGCCCGGTGCCAGCACGCGCGGATAGAACACGTAGCGGTCCAGCGACGGCGAGTACTGGATCCACACCTCGTGGCGGCCCAACCCGTCCCAATACGGCTGTGACACCGGGGTGGGCAGCGGCACGGGCCTGGTCATGGCTGCGGTCATGGCGGCTAATCCCCTTCCAGGACAAGGGCTTCTTGCTCGCTGAGCACGCCCCCGTTGCCGGACACGAAGGCCCGGTTGCAGTCGGCGAGCTGGGTCTGGCCCGCCCGGCCCATAAGCTGGCGGGTGGCGTCGCACACGTGGTGCATGCCGCCGCCGTTGCCCGGCTGACCGTAGCCGAGTTGGCCGCCCGCGGTGTTCATCGGGAAATCGCCGCGGAAGGTCAGATCCCGCCCGGACACGAACTGCATGCCCTTGCCCTTCTCGCAGAACCCGGCGTCCTCGAGGGTGAGCAGGGCGGTGATGGTGTAGCAGTCGTAGATCGACACCATGTCCATGTCGGCCGGCGTCACCCCGGCCATGGCGAAGGCCCGCGGCGCGATGTGCTGCATCGGGGTGTTGAGCGGGTCCTCGGCGTAGGCGGGCGATTTGTAGGGCACCCGCTCCCCGAAGCCCTTGATCCACACCGGACGGTGCTTGCCCTTGCGCGCCAGGCGTTCACTGGTCACCAGCACCGCCGAACCGCCCATGCACGGCATGACGATCTCGAGCATGTGCAGCGGCGCGGCGATGATCGGGCTGGCCAGCACGTCCTCGACGGACACCGGTTTGTCGGCGAACACCGCGCCGGGGGTGTGGTTGGCGTTGACCCGTTGGTCGACGACGATCTTGGCCATCGCGCGCTCGTCGTAGCCGTAGGCGGCGGCGTACATCTGCGCCACCTGCGCGTAGGGCCCGTTCTGCCCCAGATAGCCGTAGGGGATCTCGAATTCGGCCTGCGGGGAGCCGTACCGGAAGCTCGACGCGCCGAAGTGCAGCGCGTCGCCCATGTTCGGCAGCCGGTCGGGGTGCATCGGGGTCAGGTAGTTCGCCGGGATCGCGCACAGCACCGCTTCGCAGATGCCCAGTTCGACCGCCGCCGCCGCGCGCCACACCATGCCGGCCGCGCTGGCCCCGCCCAGGTCGACGTACTCGGCGAAGTTCACCTTCAGGCCCAGGTACTCGACCACGGTGGACGGGACGAAAATCTCGGACTCGAAGACCCCGGTGGTGACCAGCCCGTCGACGTCGGTGACGCTCAGCCCGGCGTCGGCCACCGCCGCGGCCGCCAGCCGCGCCCACTGCTCGAGCAGGAACTCCGGCTTTCCGGTCGGTTTCCGCTCCGCCGGCAGTTCGTGGAAGCCGACTATCGCGGCTTCACCCCTCAGCCCCATCTGCGCCGTCCCTTCGTCATCCGGGCAGCGTACTAGAATGAGAACCTGATTTCGGTTTTACCCCCCGGGCGGGGACGTCAGGCCGTCGCGAACTCGCTGAGGCCGGCGGCCAGCGCCGCGGGGACCTGCGCCTTGATCCGGGTCCCGGCCGCGGTGTGCTCGGTGGCGTCGATGCGGCCGATCTCGTGCACCCGCGCCACCAGGTCGCCGCGGTCGTACGGAATGGTCACGTCGACGGAGATGTCGGTGGGTTCGACCAACTCCCCCATCCGCTGCCGCAACCGCTCCAGTCCCTCACCGGTGTGCGCCGAGACGAACACCGCTCCGGGTAGCGCGCGGCGCAGCTTGGCCAGCGCCAGCTCGTCGGCCGCGTCGATCTTGTTGACCACCAACAACTCCGGGGCCGGCCGGCCGTCGTGGTCGGCGATGACCTCGCCCACCACCTCACGCACCGCCGAGATCTGCGCCATCGGGTTGGCGTCCGAACCGTCGACGACGTGGACCAGCAGGTCGGCGTCGAGCACCTCTTCGAGCGTGGACTGGAAGGCCTCCACCAACTGGGTGGGCAGATGCCGGACGAAGCCCACCGTGTCGGTGAGCACGAACGGGCGACCGTCGTCGAAAGTGCCACGGCGCGTGGTGGGTTCCAGCGTCGCGAACAAGGCGTCCTCGACCAGCACCCCGGCCCCGGTCAGCCCGTTGAGCAGACTGGACTTGCCCGCGTTGGTGTAACCCACGATGGCCACCGCGGCCACATCGCTGCGCCGACGACCACCGCGCTGGGTGTCGCGGATCTTCTTCATCTCCTTGATCTCGCGACGCAGCTTGGACATTCGCTCGCGAATCCGCCGCCGGTCGGTCTCGATCTTGGTTTCACCGGGACCGCGAGTACCCACGCCGCCGCCGGCGCCACCCGCGCGGCCGCCGGCCTGCCGCGACATCGACTCGCCCCAGCCGCGCAGCCGCGGCAGCATGTACTCCATCTGCGCCAGCGAGACCTGCGCCTTGCCTTCCCGGCTGGTGGCGTGCTGGGCGAAGATGTCGAGGATCAGCGCGGTGCGGTCGATGACCTTGACCTTGACGGCCTTCTCCAACGCGGTGAGCTGCGCCGGGGACAGTTCGCCGTCGCAGATGACGGTGTCGGCGCCGGTCGCCAACACCACCTCGCGCAGTTCCTGGGCCTTGCCGGAACCGATGTAGGTCGACGGATCCGGCTTGTCGCGACGCTGGATCAGCCCCTCGAGCACCTCGGAGCCGGCGGTCTTGGCCAGCGCGGCGAGTTCAGCCAGGCTCGCCTCGGCGTCGGCGGCGCTGCCTTCGGTCCAAACCCCCACCAGGACAACGCGTTCCAGGCGCAGCTGGCGATACTCGACCTCGGAGATGTCCTCGAGTTCGGTCGACAGCCCGGCGACCCGGCGCAGCGCCGTACGGTCGTCGAGGGCCAGTTCACCGGCGGTGGGCTGGACGGGAAAACGCGATTCGTCAGTCATGGGCAGTGCCCGATGATGGCATGTCCGAGGTGGTACCCGCCAACGAATATCAAGTCTGCGCGCTCCACCAGTCGGCGGCCAACTCGCCGTGTGCCAGCAGTACCGACGGGCCGCGCAGGTAGCTGGTCGCCTCGGTGATGGTGACCCGCACCGCACCGCCGGGGATCCGCACCGTCAACGTCCCGGTATCGGCGTCGAGATGACGCAGCGCGGCCACCGCGGCGGCCACCGTGCCCGTGCCGCAGGACCGGGTCTCCCCCACGCCGCGTTCGTGCACGCGCATGCTCACCGCGTCGTCGACGGGCGCGGTGAGTACCTCGACGTTGACGCCGGCGGGAAACTGCGCGGCGTCGAAGCGCACCGGCGCCGCGACGTCCAGCGCGGCGAGTTCCGCACCGGTCAGCGTCGGGTCCACACAGGCCAGATGCGGGTTCCCGACGTCGACGGCCAACCCTCTGAACCGTCGGCCCCCGACGGTGGCCGCGCCGGCCCCGAACGCATTGGCCTTACCCATGTCCACCGTGACCTCGGCGTCGACCGCGCCGACCGCATTCATCACCACACCGCGCGCACCCGCCCGGGTCCCGACGACGAACTCGGTGCGGGACTCCAGGCCGGCCGCGCACAGGTAGTGGGCGAACACCCGGACCCCGTTGCCGCACATCTCGGCGATCGACCCGTCGGCGTTGCGGTAGTCCATGAACCAGTCGTCGGCGCCGACCCCGTCCGGCAGCGCCTCGAGCATCCCCGCGGCGGTCGCGGCGCCGGCGGTGGTCACCCGCAGCACACCGTCGGCGCCCAACCCGCGGCGGCGATCGCACAGCGCGGCGACCGCCGACGCGGACAGCGCCACCTCGGCGGTCAGATCCGGCAGCAGCACGAAGTCGTTCTGCGTGCCGTGGCCCTTGGCGAACTTCACCTGTTCAGGATACGTGCCGCCACACGCTCAGGGCCTGACCGAGCAGATCGTCGGCCGACCCGTCGAGCCAGCGGACCCGAGGGTCGCGACGGAACCACGACCGCTGGCGCCGGACGTAGCGGCGGGTACCGATGAACGTGGGCTCGCGGGCGCCGTCCCCGTCGCCACCGGCGTCGAGGTCGGCGAGCACCTGGGCGTAGCCCAGCGCCCGGGCGGCGGTGACGCCGTCGCGCAGCCCCACCTCGCACAGGCCGCGCACCTCCTCGACCAGGCCGCCGTCGAACATCGCGGCGGTGCGCAGCCGCAGCCGTTCGTCGAGAAGTTCGGTGTCCCAGTCCAATCCGATGATCGCGGTGTCCCAGCGCGGTGCCGCGCCGATGGTGGGGGCCGAGGCGGCGAAGGGTTGGCCGGTGAGCTCGATGACCTCGAGCGCGCGCACGATCCGGCGCCCGTCGGTGGGACGGATGGCCGCCGCGGCCGCGGGGTCGCGGTGGGACAGTTCGGCGTGCAGCGCGGCCGTGCCGATCTCGGCCAGCCGCTGCTCCCAGCGTCCGCGCACCGCCGGGTCGGTCGCCGGGAACGCCCAGTCATCCAGCAGCGATTGGAGGTAGAGCATGGAGCCACCGACGATCACCGGCGGGCCGCCGCGCGCGGCGATCGCCTCCACGTCGGCCGCCGCGGCGGCCTGATACCGCGCGACGGTGGCGGTCTCGACGACGTCGAGCACGTCGAGTTGATGGTGCGGGATCCCGCGGCGGTCATCGACCGGCAGCTTCGCGGTGCCGATGTCCATCCCGCGGTACAGCTGCATGGCGTCGGCGTTGACGACCTCCCCGCCCAGGCGTTCGGCCAGGTCCAGCGCCAGGTCGGACTTGCCGGTGCCGGTGGGTCCGATCACCGCGATGGGTCTCACGGCCGCCAGACACCCGCGAAGTAGCCGACCCCGTAGGGCGCACCGCGGTAGTACTCCTCGGCGCGCGCGGGTGTCTCGACCAGGCCCGCGAGCGCCGCGAACGCGGCCCGGCCGACGATCCCGACCGGTAGGCCGCCCAGGGCCGCGCCGTCCCCGGCGGCCAACGCGTCGTCGAGGCGCCGCTGGAGCACCTCGGAGTCCGGGTCGTGGCCGCCGGGAGCCCCGGGGGTCAGCGTGTTGGCGCCGTCGGCGACGACGAGCACCCCGACCGCACCGTCCTGGGCGTCGATCTCGGCGCGCAGCCGCGACCCGGCGGCCACCGCCGCGGCGTTGTCCTCGTCGGCGGCGAGGCAGCGCACCTCGGCGACCGCCGCCGGGGCCGCCAGCCCGCGGACCCAGCCGGCGATCAGGGCGCACAGCGGCAGTTCGGCGGATTCCGCGGCGCTCGGCGACAGCCGGACCGGCACGTCGGCGCCGTAGCCGGCGAAGGTGCCCGCCGCCTGCGGGCCCACGGTCGCGGCCCGTGGTGCGGTCCCCACCGCGATCCAGCGGTCGGGCAGCGCCGCCGCGGCGGCCAGGATGGCCTCGCGGGCGGCGGTGAGTTCGTCGGCGGCGGTGCCGGCCAGTTGCGGCACCAGCACCGGCGCCGAGGGGATGATCGCGACGGCCGTCAACACGGCATCAACGCTATCGGGCCCCGGCGCCGCTGGTGGTCCTCGCCTCCCCGCGGGCCAGCGCGACGGTCGCGACCACCACGGTCGCCACCGCCGCGGCCAGGACCAGCCAGCCCGATTCGCCCGGGTGCAGCGTCTCGCCGAGCAGCGCAATGCCCAGCACCGAGGCCACCAGCGGTTCGGCGATGGTCATCGCCGGCAGCGACGCGGTGATGGCCCCGGCCCGGAACGACGACTGTTGCCAGACCGTGCCGGCGACGGCCACGACCACCCAGGCGTAGAGCTCCGGGGCCCGCAGCAGCGCCGGGATCCCGGCGCCGAGCAAACCCACCA
>Ga0265293_10011391_pt1 | contig 12117 bp, 10 predicted proteins | sample Munlanlewell138R_FD_192505 | JGI IMG/M metagenome (GOLD analysis project Ga0265293, IMG submission 192505) | Leachate microbial communities from a municipal landfill in Southern Ontario, Canada - Leachate well 138R | ecosystem: Engineered > Solid waste > Landfill > Unclassified | place: Canada... | reverse complement strand
CGCCGTCAAGAGCCGACTTGGCGTCAGCAACGCCGGCATCGGCATTAAGGTAATTGCTGGCCAGCACGGCCGGGTCGGCATTGGTGTCGTTCAGTATGGCGTCGGCCAGTGGCTCAAGGCCGGCTTCACGGGCAATTTGGGCACGCGTGCGGCGCTTGGGCTTGTACGGTGCGTAAAGATCTTCCAGGCGTTGTTTGGTAGTGGCCGCCTGCAATTCGGCAGAAAGTTCGGGCGTCAGCTTGCCCTGTTGTTCAATCGATTCAAAAACGGTGGCGCGCCGGTCTTCCAGTTCGCGGACATAAATCAGCCGCACTTCCAGATTGCGCAACACGGTGTCGTCCAGCCCGCCCGTAACTTCCTTGCGATAGCGTGCAATAAACGGCACCGTGGCACCACTGTCCAGCAGTTCGACAGTCGCTGCCACCTGAGCCGGTCGTACACCCAGTTCTTCGGCGAGCAGGGCAATAATTCGTTCGGGAGAATTGTTCAGCATCGCGGGCGTTACCGCGGCAGTAGTAGCAGTCATTATTCAGTCGCTTTCAGTCACATCAACAAGCGGGGCATTTTGCCACATTCAGGCCGGCGAGGTTCCTGCAGGCGGTTATCATCTTGCTTTGATTGATCACAGGTTGGATGACTTTCCCATGTTGCTGCAAGAACTCGATGCGATATTTGCCCAAGACGGCCCGATTGCCACGGCAGTGCCGGGCTATCACCCGCGTCAGGCGCAGCTGGAGCTGGCCCGTGCCATCAATGATGCCATCAGCGATGGCAGTACCCTGATTGCCGAAGCGGGGACCGGCACAGGAAAAACCTGGGCCTATCTGGTCCCGGCGTTTTTAAGCGGGGTCAAGGTACTGGTGTCCACTGGTACCCGTACTTTGCAAGACCAGTTGTATCGCCGTGACCTGCCGCGCTTGCGCAAGGCATTGGCCTTGCCGGTAACCACAGCACTGCTTAAAGGGCGGGGCAATTATGTTTGTCACTATCACCTTGAGCGCCTGCAAGGTGATGACCGGGCACTCAAGTCGCGCGCTGAAATTGCCCAGTTGCGTCATATTTCGGTATTCACCCAGCAGTCACGCACGGGCGACAAGGCCGAACTTGCCGAGGTGCCCGAGGAAGCCGATATCTGGAGCAGGGTGGTGTCAACGCGTGATAACTGTCTGGGGCAAGACTGCCCCAATGTGCGCGATTGCTTCGTACTTAAGGCGCGCCGCGAGGCCCAAGAGGCCGATATCGTCGTGGTCAATCATGCGCTGTTCATGGCCGATCTCGCTTTGCGCGAGGAAGGCATTACTGATCTGTTGCCCGAGGTGCAACTGGTCGTTTTTGATGAAGCCCACCAACTGCCCGATGTCGCGACACGGTTTCTTGGTAGCAGTGTGTCGTCACACCAATTGATCGATCTGGCCCGCTCGGTTGAGGCGGCGGGTCTTGCACATGCGCGAGAAGGCGGGAACTGGACAGAACAAGGGCAAAAAATCGAACACGCGGCCCGTGAATTGCGGTTGTCCACAGCCGCCATTGATCGTCTGCCTGGCAAAAAAGCCACCTTTGAAACCTTGCCGGATGCCCAGGTGTTCGATACCGCGCTTGAGCGCTTGCTTGAAGTGCTGGATGAGTGCATTCAGCGACTGGGTATCGTGGCCGAAAAACACCCCGATTTAGCTGCGGCATCCAAGACCTGCCTGGATTTGCGCGCCCGCCTGTTTCGCTGGAGTCAGCCCGACCGGGCGGGGCGTAATGCGCTGGCGCAATCTGATGCCGCCGAAGGGCTGGATACAGTTTCTGTACGCTGGGTTGAGTCCAGCACGCACGGCATGCGTCTGCATAGTGCGCCGTTGTCTGTTGCCCGGATATTCTCGCGGTTTCGCCGCCCGGAACAGGCCTGGGTCATGACGTCGGCAACCTTGTCGATCAACGGTGACTTTGGCTATTTTCAGCGCCAGTTGGGGCTGCACGATGCCCGAACCAGTCGTTGGGAATCTCCGTTCGATTATGCCTCGCAGGGGGTACTGTTCGTGCCCTCGGCGTTGCCGTTACCGAACCAGCCGCAGTTCAACGAAAAGTTTGTCGATATGCTGGTGCCCCTTATCAAGGCCTCACCGGGTGGCGTGCTGGTGTTGTGTACCACCTTGCGTGCGGTTGATCGTATTGCCGAATTGCTTGAGGCCCGCTTTGAAGAGGCGGACATCGACCGCTTGCTGTTTCGCCAGGGCGACACTTCACGTCGCATTTTGCTGGATCGCTTCCGTGAAGCCCGCAACGGCGTGCTGGTGGGTAGTGCCAGTTTCTGGGAGGGTATCGATGTGCCCGGCGACGCGCTGACGCTGGTTGCAATCGACAAGCTGCCGTTTGCGCCCCCTGATGATCCGGTGCTTGAGGCCCGGTTAAACGAAAGCCGCCGTCGTGGAGGCAACCCGTTTATGGAATTTCAATTGCCTGAAGCGGCCATTACCCTTAAACAGGGTGCCGGGCGCCTGATTCGTTCAGAAGGTGACTGGGGGGTATTGATGGTGGCCGATTCCCGCATGGTTGATAAACCCTACGGGAAACTGCTTTGGCGGGGGCTGCCACCGTTTGCCAGAACACGTGATCTGGCTCAGGTGGTGAAGTTTTTCAAACAACGTAGTGCAGCCGCAGAATCCGGCGACTAAAACCAGTTGATCGGGTTCCAGAGTGTTCCGCGAGCCTCTTTGAGGCCTTCAGCGTAATAGGTGCTGTCGGGGAAATTGGCATCGAGAACGCGTTTTGCATCGTCGCGCAGTTCGGGCATGTTCAGTTTGTCATACGACATGTACATGATGTAAAGCGCTTTTTCGGCGACAGGCACGCCTTCAAAGTCGGTAATGACGGTTTGGGCGCGGTTGATCGCCGCCAGATAGGCTGCACGATCGTAGTAGTACTGCGCCACAATGACTTCGTTTTCGGCCAGTGCGCTGACGATCCAGGTCATGCGTTTTTTGGCGTCGGGGGTGTAACGGCTGTCGGGGTAGCGATTGATCAGTTCTTTGAATGCTTCGTACGATTCGCGCAGGCCTTTGGGGTCGCGTTCGGCCGGGTTTTGGCCGGTAAATTCAGACAGCAATGCGCTGGGCGGGGTGAAGGTTATGAGGCCCTTGAGATACAGCATGTAGTCTGTGCCAGGCTGGTTCGGATACTGCTGCTGGAAGCGGTCGATGGCGGCCAGTGCCTGCTCGGGTTCGTCGTCTTTCCAGTTGACATAGGCCAGATCGATAAGCGCTTGTTGGGCGTAACCACCGAACGGGTAGCGGGCTTCCAGGGCTTCAAGGCGCTGGCGTGCATCAACCCAGTTGGCGTCACTGATTTCAGTACGCGCATCTTGGTAAAGGCGCTCGGCGCTCCAGCCAATGGTTGGATCAACCTCGGCTTTGCCGAGGGCTCCACAGCCAGAAACGGCTGCCGCAATTACAAAGACACCCGCAAGGCGGGCCAGCCGGGAACTGCCGGCGCAGAGTGCGGAAATGGGGTTAACGCGAGTCACAAAAGCATCCTTGGTGTTAGCATTGCAGGCTGATTATATGATTAGTCGCCATGCCTGACACAGATATTACTAAAGAAAGTTCATCCGATCTTTCCGACGATGAACCCCTCGTTTTCGAGCTGCCCTTCAAGACCATGCCCGAGCGCCTCGACAAGGTGCTGGCCCGTCTGCTGCCCGAACATTCACGCAGTCGCCTGCAATCCTGGATCGAGGGCGGGCACGTTACCGTCAATGGCAGCCCGGCCCGAATTCGTCAAACGGTTGGTCCTGCTGACCGCCTCGAGGTGCGCGAGCAGGTGGCGCCCGAGCAGCAGGCCTTCAACCCCGAGCCTGTCGATTTTGACGTGGTTGCCGAAAGCGTCGACTGGATTGTAGTCAACAAGCCTGCGGGCCTGGTTACCCATCCGGGGGCTGGGAACTGGTCGGGCACACTGCTCAACGGGCTGCTTTACCGCTACCCCGAGCTGGCTACGGTGCCCAGGGCAGGTATTGTGCACCGGCTCGACAAGGACACTTCCGGCCTGCTGGTTGTGGCTCGCCACGAAAAGTCTCAGACCCATCTGGTGCGCCAGCTGCAAGACCGCAGTGTCAAGCGTCAGTATGTGGCGCTGGTGCATGGCTGGGTCAAGGCCCCCGGAACCGTCAATCAGCCCATCGGGCGCGACCCTCGCGTGCCTGTGCGCATGACCACCGACCGGCCCATCGCGGCCCGCGAGGCCATTACGCATTTCAGCCCGGAACGCATCGGTGTTACTCCGGAAAGCCAGCCGGTGTCACAGCTGGTGTGTCAGCTTGAAACCGGTCGCACCCACCAGATCCGGGTTCATATGGCCAGCATCTGTCATCCGCTTGTCGCAGACACAGTGTATGGTGGCAAGGAGGTTGCCGGGGCCGTGCGCCAGATGTTGCATGCCCAGGCCCTTGCGTTTGATGATTTTTCCTTGGGCGGGCGGGTGTCGTTTCAGGCACCGCTACCTGCCGATTTTGAAAGGGTAGTGGAACACCTGGTGTGGCAATCGTAACGTTTCCCGATCAGCTTCCTGTCGTTACCGGGACGCCCTGGCAGGGGGTCAGGTATTTGTGTACTACGCGTGGTGGTGGCGTCAGCCGGCCACCATTCAATACGCTGAATCTTGCAACTCATGTCAGTGATGATTCTGCTGTTGTAGATGCCAATCGCAAGTTACTGGCGCAAGCGCTGGGCGCATCGCCCCTCTGGCTCGAGCAGGTTCATGGCACCCGGGTTTTTGATGCCGATGCTTTCCCGTCCGGTGGCGTTCCTGTAGCGCCGGTTGCCGATGCGGCGGTAACGTCCCGTCCTGGTGTCGTTCTGGCCATTCTTACCGCAGATTGCCTGCCGGTTGTCATTGCAGACACGCTGGGCAGGGCTGTGGGTGTCGCACATGCCGGCTGGCGGGGGCTGGCGGCTGGTGTTCTCGAGAATACGATCCGGGCATTGCGTGAACGCTTGCCACCCGACGCTGTTTTGCGGGCCTGGATTGGTCCGGCTATCAGTCAGGCGGTCTTTGAGGTTGGTGCCGACGTCTACGAGGCGTTTTGCCAGCAAGACACCGAAAATCAAATGTATTTTGTACAGCGTGTCATGTCAGGCACAGGCCATGAGCCCAAGTGGCTGGCCGATCTGCCGGGCCTGGCGCGTCTGTGCATGCAACGCAACGGATTGCGTTATATTGAGTGTAGCGGTTGGTGTACCTTGCGCCAGCCAGAGTTGTTCTTTTCTTATCGGGGTAGCCCATGTACTGGGCGCATGGCCACGCTGGCCTGGCTTGACCAGGCTCCCGGATTACCCTGATTGACAGTCAATCGTTAGCCCTCCAACATGCAGGTGTTTTGATGCAAATAGTCACAAAAGGCAGGTTTCAATAATGAGCATTCCGTTTCCCAATGAACGTTTAACAGAACTCCAGGCTGAATTTGCCAAAGGCTGGCAAGATTTGCTCAGTCAATCTCACAAAGGCGAATTGGCAAATCCCAAAGATCGCCGTTTCAGTGGCGATGCCTGGGCTGCTAATCCGGCGTTCCTGTTCATGGCCAATGCGTACATGTTGTCTGCCGAAACCATGCAGAAAATGGTTGATGCCGTCGACATGCCAGAACATACCCGCGAAAAGCTGCGTTTTGCCACCATGCAATGGCTTGACGCCATGGCACCGTCCAATTTCCTGGCGACAAACCCCGATGCCCAGCATGCGCTGGTTCAATCAAAAGGCATGTCTCTGGTTCAGGGCGTGCAAAACTTTTACGGTGATCTGCAAAAAGGGTATTTGTCACAAACCGACGAAAGCAAGTTCACCGTTGGTGAAAACCTTGCCATTACCGACGGGCAGGTTGTTTTTGAAAACCCGTTGTTCCAGCTTGTTCAGTACACGCCGCTTACCGAAAAAGTACACGAAATACCGCTGCTGATTGTGCCTCCGTGCATCAACAAGTTCTACATTCTTGATTTGCAGCCTGAAAACTCGTTGGTTCGTTACGCTGTAGAACAAGGCTTTACGGTATTCCTGGTGTCATGGCGCAATCCGCAACCGTCTGACACAGACGGTATTTTGCAGGCAACATGGGCCGATTTCCTGCAAAGCGGTGTATTGCAGGCCGTCGATGTCGTCAAAGACATCACCCAGTCTGAAAAAATCAATGCCCTGGGTTTCTGTGTTGGTGGTACCTTGTTGGCCAGTGCGCTGGCGCTGGCCAAGGCGCGTGGCCAAGACCCTGTCAACAGCCTGACGCTGTTAACAACCTTGCTCGATTTCGAAGACACCGGTGTCATTGATATTTTCATCGACGAAGCCAATGTTCGCCGGCGTGAACAACAGCTTGGTGGCGGCGGCATCATGCCCGCTCGCGAGCTTGCCACCACCTTTTCGTTCCTGCGTCCCAACGAGCTGGTCTGGAACTACGTCGTTGCCAACTACCTCAAGGGCCAGACGCCACCAGCCTTCGACCTGCTGTACTGGAACTCTGACGGTACCAATATGCCGGGCCCGTTCTTTGCCTGGTACCTGCGCAATACCTACCTCGAGAACAACCTTAAAGTGCCGGGCAAGGTCGTAGTTGACGGCACGCCGGTCAGCTTGTCCGACCTGACCATGCCAACCTATCTTTACGGGTCGCGCGAAGATCATATCGTGCCCTGGAAATCGGCCTACGCCAGCAGTGGTGTGCTCAAGGGCCCCATGCAGTTCGTCATGGGGGCGTCCGGCCACATTGCCGGCGTGGTTAACCCTCCGGCCAAAAAGAAACGCAACTATTGGGTGTCGCCCGGCAGCGTCAACCCGGCAACACTCACCGCAGACGAATGGCTGGAAAAATCTGAACAGCATCCGGGCAGCTGGTGGCCTCATTGGTCCAGCTGGCTGGCCAGCCATTCAGGCGCACACGAAAAAACAGCTATAAAAACATTGGGCAATGCCCGTTATCAACCGCTTGAATCTGCACCAGGGCGTTACGTCAAGGTCCGGTCAGCCTAAGGAGACAAAAATGAGTGGAAAAGTCGCATACGTAACTGGTGGCATGGGGGGCATTGGCACCTCTATTTGCCAGCGCCTGGCTAAAGAAGGGTACACCGTGGTGGCGGGTTGCGGCCCCAGCCGTGACCACCAGAAGTGGCTCGACGAACAGGCGGCGCTGGGCTACAAGTTTCATGTGTCGGTGGGTAATGTTGCCGACTGGGACTCAACCGTTGCTGCTTTTGAAAAAGTCCGTAACGAAATCGGCCCGGTCGATGTGCTGGTCAATAACGCCGGTATCACCCGCGATGGCCTGTTCCGCAAAATGAGCCGCGAAGACTGGCGTGCAGTCATCGATACCAACCTTAACAGCCTGTTCAATGTAACCAAGCAGGTCATGGAAGGCATGGTCGAAAAGAACTGGGGCCGCATCATCAACATCAGTTCGGTAAACGGCCAGAAAGGTCAGTTTGGTCAAACCAACTATTCAACGGCCAAAGCCGGCATTCACGGGTTCACCATGGCGTTGGCCCAAGAGGTCGCCAGCAAGGGGGTTACTGTAAATACCGTATCGCCGGGTTATATTGGTACCGACATGGTGCGTTCGATGCGTGCTGATGTTCTTGAAAAAATCGTGGCAACCATCCCTGTTCGTCGTTTGGGTACGCCCGAAGAAATCGGTGCCATGGTGGCCTGGATCGCTTCTGACGATGCGGGTTTCGCCACAGGTGCTGATTTTTCGCTCAATGGTGGCCTTCACATGGGCTAACCCCCCAAAGTACTGACTTTTATCTATGGCACAACCCAAAAATCCGTCGGGTCCAAGACTCATCAAGAAGTATCCCAACCGTCGTCTTTACGACACCCAGACCAGCACTTACATTACGCTGGCCGACGTCAAGCAACTGGTGCTTGGAAGCGAAGATTTCCAGGTGGTTGACGTCAAGTCTGGCGAAGATCTGACACGCAGTATTTTGCTGCAAATCATTCTTGAGGAAGAATCCGGCGGTGTCCCCATGTTTTCGGCGCCCGCGTTGTCGCAAATCATCCGGTTCTACGGCAACTCCATGCAAGGGGTCATGGGGTCTTTTCTTGAAAAGAATATCCAGGCCTTCATTGAAGTGCAAGAACGTATGGCTGAGCAGTCCAAGGGGCTGTACGGCAGTGCGGTAGGGCCCGAGGCCTGGACACAATTCATGAGTGTACAAACACCTGTGTTGCAGACCATGATGAGCAATTACATCGACCAAAGCAAAAACTTGTTCGTGCAAATGCAAGATCAAATGCAGGACCAGACCCGGTCAATTTTTTCGGTATTCCCGTTTGTTCCAAACGCGAATCCGAACGCCGACGATCCCGAAACCAAAAAATAATCAGGCGTTTTTCCTGAACGGGCTGTGGGTGGCCAGCGTTTCGGCGTAGTCATCCACAGCCCGTGTTTCATTTTCGACAAAGTCGGCAATGGCACGGGCAAACTGCGGGTCTCTGACCCAGTGTGCCGACCACGTTTTTACCGGCAGCATGCCGCGCGATAACTTGTGTTCACCCTGTGCACCACCCTCAAAGACAGCCACCCTGTTTTCAATGCACCAGGCAATCGCTTGTACATAGCAGGTCTCAAAGTGCAGGCCGGGTATAAATTCGGTGCTGCCCCAATACCGCCCGTAAAGGCGTCCGTCGCCAAGAATATTAAGCGCACAGGCCACTGGCGTGCCATTGCGAACCGCCATCACCAGCACCAGGTTGTCGCGCATGTGCGCGTAAAGCTGGCGGAAAAAACCGGCGTTCAGGTAGGGCGGGTTTCCGTGTTCAAGATAGGTTTTGACGTAGCAGGCGTAGAAAAAATCAAGATCATCGTGTTCGATGGCGTTGCCCTGCAGCCAGCGGTACTGAATGCCGGCAGACCTTACCTTTTTGGTGTCCTGGCGGATTTTCTTGCGTTTTTCCTGGTTAAGACTTGCCAGGAAGTCATCCAGATCATGGTAGTTGTTGTTATGCCAGTGAAACTGCACGGTTTCCCTGAACATGAAACCGGCCTCGTGCAGCGCTGCCCGGTCGGCATCGTCGGGAAACAGGATGTGCAGCGATGACAATTTGTTCTGTTCAGCCAGCGACACGGCGCCACGAGCCAGCCGGACGCGGTCTTCGTGGTTGTGCGCCAGCAATCGCGGACCGGGCACCGGCGTAAATGGGACGGCACACAGCAATTTGGGGTAATACGGCAAACCATGCTGCATGAATGCCCGGGCCCAGGTATGGTCAAAAACATACTCGCCCCGCGAGTGATATTTGACGTACAGCGGCATTGCGCCGTGCACGCGTGCGCCGCGTTTCAATATCAGATAGTGAGGGTCCCATCCGGTATCCAGGCTCGCGCACTCTGTGTCATGCAACGCCCCGAGAAAAGCGTGGCTGAGTAACGGGTGACCCTGCGTAAGGCTGTTCCAGCAATCGGGCTGGATTTCGTCTAAAGTACGAACCAGTGCAAATTCTTCAGTCACGGCAGGGTGCTTTTACAGGTTAAGGCCAGTTGGCCCGGAATGGCTGGCAATCATTGTAGAGTAAAGGGTCAACGGGTTCGAAACATGTGGTGTTTTGGTCCGGGTCATCAAGCGCATGGGTCAAAAAATAGCGGTGTTGGTACTGACGGGGTTTCTGGGGGCGGGGAAAACGACGCTTCTGAACCGCTTGCTGACGGCTGATGGCAGCGTCGTGGCTCAGGCGGCCGGTTCAGCCGGCGTTGTAACCCGGGGTGATCTCGACAAGGTTCCCGATCGCGTTAATCCAGCGGGTCTTGTTGTGCTCGTCAATGAGGTCGGGGAAATCGGCCTGGACCATCACTTGATTCGTCACGTCAGTGACCGTGTCGCGGTCTTGCCTTCCGGGTGCATCTGCTGCTCGGTCAAGGGCGAGCTGGTTAATGCCTTGCGTGATTTGTTCATGGCGGCGGTACAGCGCAAAATCCGGCCGTTCAACCATGTCATTATTGAAACAACCGGCATCGCCGACCCGTCCGCTATCCGTTACACACTTTCGTTCGAGCGCTTCCTGGCAGACCGGTATCGTTATGTTGGGTGTGTCACAGTGGTTGATACGGTACACATAGAAGACAACTACGCAGTTCACCCCGAGGTACAGGCCCAGCTGGCAATGGCCGACGGGCTGGTGTTGACCAAACTTGATCAATGTACGCCAGACGCGGTTCGCAAGGTAGGGGCATGGCTGGCGGTTTTGTTGCCCCAGGCCAGGTGCGTTCAGGCCGGGGCACTGACAAATCTGGGCGCCTTGTTTGATCTTGGTGCGGTCTCTGTGTTCAAGCCACGCTTGTTTGGCAAAGGCGGTGGCAGAATGGGGGCTGCGCTCGCAAGCCCCCACGGCTCGCTTGATGTTGCATCCATGCAATGGCCGGGTCGGGTAAGCCGGGCTGCCTTGGTCAAGGCGCTGGCTGCGGCGCTTGAAGAGGCTGGCTCAACCTTGTTGCGATTCAAAGGTGTTTTTTTACTGGAAAATGGTGAGCGTGTGGTTGTTCATGCTGTACACGGCACAGCGTATCCCCCTGAAACGCTGTTGGCCGAAACAAATACATTGCCCGACTGTGCTGCCGTGGCTATCTTGCGCGGTGGTGTTGCAGAAGAATTTCTGGCGTATTTACGGGCCCGCCTGCAGAACAGCACTGGTTCAGGCTTGCAAAAATAGTGTCTCCGGCTCGGGCATAAAAAAGGCCTGAACCGAAGTTCAGGCCTTTTCAGAAAACTGGTTGCGGGGGCAGGATTTGAACCTACGACCTTCGGGTTATGAGCCCGACGAGCTGCCAGACTGCTCCACCCCGCGTCTGAAGAACTGAATATTAACCCATCTAAAAAAATAATGCAAATCCGTCGCAAATTGCACACAGGGGGCTGTGCAGTCTTGATAATTAGCGCGTAGAATTGTCGAAAACCAGAATTCATGACCGAAAACGAAATTATCAGGGTGCTCGAAGCCGCATTGCTGTGTGCTGAAGCCCCTTTGCCCATATACGAATTACGCAGGTTGTTTCCCGATAACATTGCCCCCGACGATATCCGTCGGTTGTTGTCAGTGTTGCAGCTTGATTGGTCAGAAAAAGGTCTCGAGCTGGTTAGTCTGGCCAGCGGGTGGCGGTTTCAAAGTCGCCCGGAAATGCAAAAATACCTCGAGCGCCTTAATCCTGAAAAACCGCCACGCTATTCAAGAGCAGTCCTCGAGACGCTGGCAATTATTGCCTGGCGTCAACCGGTTACCCGGGGTGACATCGAAGATATTCGCGGGGTAACGGTGTCGTCACAGATTGTCCGAACCCTTGAAGACCGTGGCTGGATTGAAGTGCTGGGCCATCGCGATGCGCCCGGTCGTCCGGCCCTGCTGGGCACGACACGCCAGTTTCTCGATGACCTCGGGCTTCGCTCACTTGACGATTTGCCCGAGCTCGAACCGCAAGGGGCCGTCAGGGCGCTCGAAGGGTTGCCGCTTGAACCGCAGCCCGAAACCAATACCAATACCGATACTGATTGATACGGAGTATCTGAACAACTTATGAATGAGACGACTACCGAGGCCCTTGACCGGGCCGCTGCCGACGCGCAGCCTGCAGATCCTGCTGCCACTCCCGCAAAAGGCCGGGGGCGCAAGTTGCGCACCCCCTTCCGACGTCGTCGGGGCGATGAGTCAGGTGCTGATCCGGTCGCGGCCCGGCCTGGCTCCGATGTGCCATCTGCTGTGGCTGCGGTTGCAGCAGATCCAGATGCGCCTGCTTCGGCGGCCAAGGTGTCTCGTGCGCGCAAGCCACGTACGGCAAAGCCTGCCAATCGTGGTGCCGAGCCGCGCGCTGCGGCGCCGCGCCCACGGGGCGGTCGCGGTGGGGCCAGGGCCACGGCGCCCGATGTGGCTGTTATCGATAACGGTGCCGATGCTGACCAGGCGCTGGCATACCTGGACAAGGCACAGAAAATAGAGCAACGCCTTGGCAAGTACCTTAACAGTGATGCGGTCACGCCCAAGCTGCACAAGGTGCTGGCTGATGCCGGTATCGGCTCACGCCGTGAAATGGAAGAGCTGATTGTGGCAGGTCGTGTGTCAGTCAATGGCGAGCCTGCTCATATTGGCCAGCGTGTTGGTCCCAAC
>Ga0265293_10011390_pt1 | contig 12119 bp, 11 predicted proteins | sample Munlanlewell138R_FD_192505 | JGI IMG/M metagenome (GOLD analysis project Ga0265293, IMG submission 192505) | Leachate microbial communities from a municipal landfill in Southern Ontario, Canada - Leachate well 138R | ecosystem: Engineered > Solid waste > Landfill > Unclassified | place: Canada... | reverse complement strand
TCCGACAAGCTTTCTTAATTGTCTCTTAAGTTCAGCTTTTCTCTTCTGAATAAGTCCAGACGAAACATACGGTTCAATTCTTTCAAGTTCGTTAATACGACCAGCAACGTTTGCAATGGTCATAATTTCTTTTAAATCTTTTTGATTAAGGTACATAATTTTTTTAATTTTTGATTGTTAAACATAAATACACGACTCATTATCACAGAATAGTTCTGGTTTGCTATCCTCTGTAATTTCTTTATTGTCAAAATCTGTTATATTACTAACTAATTCTTCATATTTTTCCTTAGTTATTTCTTCGTAAGGCATCTGTGCATAACTTGTCGATGATGTTTTTGGTAAAAAACTAATACCTTTTAATTTATATTGAAAGTAATCTAATACTGTATGAATTTGATCTTTTTCCCATTCTTTAAATGTTACTGTACAAGATACTTGATTGTCTGCCCAATGTTCTTGTAGAAATGATGCTAATTCTAATTGTTCCCAAATACCCACTTGGTTAATTGTTTTACAATTACCTATAAATACAGGTATTTCTACAACAACTGTAGATTCTGGAGCTTCTAAAGCATCTTCTATAACATAACCACTATCTTTTAATGATTTAAGTAAATCTGAATTCTTAGAAAATCTTATTCTTCTTATATAATATTTGCTTTCTGGATAATGAACACCAGGTGTGACACCAGCTAATAATGATACTGTACCACTAGGTTTTACTGATGTAACTTTTATAGACTTAGGAATTGCTAACCATTCAGAATATATATCATCATACATTTTAATAGTATTATAGCCTAATCGTAACCATTGTCTTAGTTCATCAATTGAACGTTGTTCTAAAAATTGAGCTATACCACTAACTGATGTACCTATTCGTCTATTACGTAATTGTACTCTATTAGTTTCTGGCCAATGAGAAGTACCTAATGTTACTGATTTAGCAAACAAATATGCAAATTTAAGTGTTCTACAAAAGTCTTCAATATTATTGTTTCTAGTAGGAAATGTTTCTACTAAACAACACATTTCGTATGATTCTAAGGTTTGTTCAAGACAAGGATTAGCTCCTACTGCTCTTGAATCTAAATTATTAATAGGATCACTTAATCTACTAAATTTTTTTGCCGTTTCAAGCCAAAAAAGTCCTGGCTCGCCATTTCTGCCAATTTGTTCTGCAATTTTTCCATAGTCCATCCCAAGCTTAGCAAGTATTGAATTATTACTTGTCCAGCCATATTCTGCTCTTTGAAAATTGGAACCTTCATATTTTCTGGTTGTTTCGTTCCATTTATAATCTTTAAGTTTTAAATATTCATCGGATACTTCCCCTAATACTACTTGTGCTGATTTACGAATATTACCTGCTACTACGCAGACTCCTATCATATTCATTATATCAACAATATTAGTAATACTTATTGGTTTTCCAATACGTGGAGTTAATTTTTCAATTATACTTTTATGTAGATTTTCAAGTGGTTTATAACCAGGACATTTACCACCAAATGTTTTAATTGGTGTACCTTCTGGACGTATTTGCGAATAATCAAATATAGGTAAAAAATCTCCTTTAAAAAACGCATTTAAAACAATTTTTAGAGATTCTGTCCATCCTTCTCTACTATCTTTGACCATATACGTTTTTCTTGTCCTTGGTATTTCTGATGATAAACATTCAAATTCCCCTAAAGCTTTTGGTTGTTGTATAATTAATTTACCAGCACCTCTTGTATCAAACCCTACACCAACACCAAGCATTTCCATATCCATCATGTATTCAAATGGTTTAGTAAATTCAGTATCAATGTCTTTAGTAGATACAAATGAACAAGCATTTAATGCAGCATAAAGTCCTTTATCATTTATAATAGAAGTTCCCATGGCCCATAATGATCGACCACTTGGTAAAAATTTCATGTTAAACATTCTATCATACATTTCTTCAGCACTATTATATGCTTGTTCTTCATTCCAACCTAGATTATATTTTAAAATATGATTTTTTTGAATAGAGTATACACCATTAACTACTCTTTCAATAGTTTCATACCATTGTTCTTTTTCACCATTTTCTTTTAGTCTAGAATAAGTACGTAAATATGTTAATTTACCTAATCCATTAAAACCAAAAGGTGGTTTAATTGTAATATATTTATTTATAAATTCTTTTTTTAATTTAAAGCTTTCCATTTATTATATATAAAATAAAGAGCTCCTAAAATGAGTACAATTTAAAGTCATTAATATTATAACACAATAGGAGCTCTTTTTGTTACTCTATGTCACGATTAATTAAACAAGAGCTAATTCTGTATAAACTGTCACTGATACTTCTGTAGCATGATTAAATTCAGAAAGTTTAGTTTCTATTTCACGTATGTTAGTTTCAATCTTTCCTAATTCTTTATCTACATCTTTGTATTTGAGTTTAGCTTCGAATTCAATTTCTTTTCCAGCAGATTTCATTGTAGGTCTTCTACCTTCGAATGTATTTAAAGAATTTAAAAATGCTTTACGACGATTTAAATTTGATAAAACAAAGATATTATGATCATTTGTTTCTCCATTTTTATCTGGAATTGCATTACCAAAACGAATTGCATCTTTTATAAGAAGTAGTTGATCTAATAATTTTTCATATTTGTTTTTAGTTTCACTAAAATCAATTTGAGCTTCTTCTTCTTTTGGTCTGGAATTATTTTTACGCATTAAAAATTCGCATTTTTTAATTTCAGATTCTACATCATTTTTTATTCGTAACAGTGAATCTAATTTTAGGTTGACTATTTTTGTTGTTTTTGCCATGTTTCTTGATTTTTATAGAGATACCCGTCTATTTCTCAGTTATACATTGGCCCTATACAAGAGTACTTTTGTATTCTTGTAATTTTTTTAAAGTTGTAATATACTCTTTAGATTCGTTTGTGATAATTTTAATAGGATCTATACGTTTATCATTTTTAATTATTTCATAATGTAAATGAGGTCCTGTAACCAATCCACTTTTACCACTAATACCAATTAAATCATTTGCTTTTACAAAATCTCCAACTGATACATTTATTTCTTTTAAATGAGCATATTTTGTTTTATAACCATTTTTATGGTTAATCAAAACATAATTACCATATCCAAATTTACTGATTTTAACTTCTTCAACAAATCCATTTGCTGTAGAAAATATTTTAGTACCAGTAGAACAATCTATATCTATTCCATTGTGATGTTTATATAGTAGTAATACTGGATGTTTTCTATATCCAAAGTAACTATTTATTTTTTTTAAATCTGAGGTATCTAAAGGTGATAGAATAGGAAAATTATTCATATCTATTACACTTTCTAATTTTAAGTCTGATAGTTTTGGAAAAGATCGGATAAGTAATTCACGTTTTATTATATTTTGTTGTTCTTTTTTAAGATTTACAGATAACTCTGGAGCATATGATATATATGATAAAAATAAAAAAAGAATTACAAGTAATAACTTTTTCATAAATTAAATATTGGTTAATACTAATTTTCTGTTTTTTTTTGATTGACAGAAAAAGGTAATTAATTATACGCTATTACTTGATTTTGGTTTCATTATAAGCGATATTTTTTTGATATCTATTGTCTCCCAGGTAGGATTCGAACCTACACGACACTCCAGTGTCTCTGGGAGGGGTTGGGGCTATTTCAAGCCCCTTTGAGCACTAACATTGACTAGCCAATACTTATATTAATTTTATAGTATTGTTCTAGTTTTTCTTTTATTTCTTTATTAAACCATAGGTTTAAGTAATTAGACAACATTTTTGGATGATTAAAATTTGAATTTTGATTAATCCAATATTTTAATGTTTGTTTAATGTATGTATTTGATAGTCTAGATAAAACTAAACTATTTCTTTTTAATGGAGTTAATAATAGTTCTCTCATACTATAAGTTGTTTCAGGTAATATATTATTTTCAGTACAATATACTTTCTGAATTTTATATTTTATATGATAATATTCAGTATGTAAATAATCTATAACCGTTGAACTTCTTTTATGTAATAACTCAATAACAGAATGAGAATATATATTATATGCTCTATTATATATAGCTACATTATCATCTTTAAATGTTTTATCGTAAGTTTCTTGCAATCTTTCTGGTATAAGTAAAGTACACATTTCAGATACATTTGATCTTTTTGTTTTATGTGGAAAAAATATGTAATACCAAAAAGATTTACTCATGGAAATATTACCATTTTTAAAAATATGTATATATCCATAAACTGGAAATAATTTTAGTATCATTTCCATGAGTTTTTTCTTTTGTAATTTTGTTGGTGATATAATACGCATATTGTTTACGTATATAAATTAATTAATTCCTTAATGACATAATAGTCCCCGTTAAAAAGTAATGTTATTATCCGCAATAATAGTACATATAAAACAATTGTCATAGAAATAGAATATACTATTTTAACAGCTGCTCCTTGCGCTGTCCATTTATTTATAGAAATTTGTTTACCTCCAAATTCCCATATTAAAAAAACTAAAGCAAATATTGCTGCGATAAAATTAAGTCGCTTTTCTGTTACTATTATTTTTTTAATTTTTTCAGGAGAATAATTGTAAAATTTATGTAATACTAAACTGTCATCTTTATTTCGATGTTCAATTCGTTTTGCAATTTCTGTAATATTTTTTCCAAAATCACTTACAGTATTTACAATAGTTTGATTAGCTAACATTTGATTTTCTACAAGTTTCATCCACTGATTTTGTAAATTATCATTTGTAGCTATTTGCTTTTTACTTTCCGTAAGTATGTTTAATGTAACGGTATCTTTCTTCGCAACATTAACACAAGTATTTTGTGGTCCACTAAAAACTAAATACGGTATAAGTAATAGCATAATCATTGCTATAAACTTTTTCATTTTGATTTTTTTTGATTATTACTATTAAAATGTATAAAAATAAGGGTTAATATAATTAACCCTTATTTATGTTTCAATTCTCTACTTCATTAATTATTAATGATGATTCTTTTCAACTGCTTCGTTCAAATACAATTCAATTTTTGTATATTTTTCTTTGAATTCTTTGGCTGCTTTTATTGAAGCATTCATGAGAGATTCAAACTTATTCTTGGCATCTTCTTCTTTAGTAAATACCATAAGTTTGTTAGTTTGAATAGTCATTCCATCATTCAAAGGAAGTTTGAAGTCACCATTGACAAGAACATTTTCTCCTTCATCATCAATAAGAGTAGATTTTATCATCCTCTTTGCATAGCTAAATGCCATAATAGCATCTTCTTTAACTTTACCATTATCATCCTCATCGTCATCGTCGACAGGATAGGGTTTAATAATATACATTGTGTCTCCTACTCTGGGTATACGTGCCCTTGTTTCTTCAGAGATAGTTAATGTAACATTACCTTCATCGGTAATTTCAGCTTTGACATTTAAATTTTTTTTGCTCATCTTAATTTGAATTAATTGTTATTGATTGAAAATTTACTGTTTTTGTTAAACAAATTTACAGTTAAGTTTTTAGTTACAAATTTAGTATTAAATATTTTTGTAAACTGATGTTTTAAAATAACTTCTGGAATTATTTTAGTTGATCCTAATGGAAATTTAGTATCATCAATAATCATCCATAATCTTGTTAAAGGATGATTTTTTTTGCCCCAATACACGGGTGATAAGCGATAAATTCGTTTATCCCAATATTTTCTATATGGTCTAAAAAATGTTTTTACACCTAGTTTTTTAATATAATATGGTATTTCAATATTAAATATTTTTAAATAAAATATTTTATTAATATAATATTTTAATCTTATCCCACCATATAGTTTATCATTTTTGGTTTCGTGTGTTAAATCAGGCACATGTGATTCTTTTAGTTTAAATATGTATTTAACCATGATTTAACAGTTTTTTGATTATTAAACTTATTTTATTAAAAATAAGCAAGTTAAGAGAGAAGAGTACATGCTCGCTTTTTAGCGATTTCGAACCGCCTAACTTTGTCTCTGATGTTTTAATCTGAAAAATCTGTGAATCTTTTAGAAGGTTTGCATCTTAACTTATCGCTTGTAGTAATCTTCTATTACTAATAACTGAGTTTTTATTCATCAGTTGGAATTTCCGTTTTGTATTTTTTATTTTTCTGTTCTAAAATATTCATTATACTACTTACTTTCAAAGGCTTCACTCTAAGCGCTACTTTCATATTCTACTTATATGATCCGATATTATTAAAACCTCTTTCTGTCGGTGTGATTTTAATTATCAATTTTGCATTCAGTAGATAACTTGGCCTTTACACAAATATATATTTTTTTAAAAGTAGATAAAAATATATAGAGTTGTATAAGTTTGAGCATTCAAAAATAATTTATTTTCAGAATATTAATTTCAACCGCAGTTGATATTGGTTCTATAGCTTTGGACACTATACTGTAGAAACTGCTACAGCCAGTTAATTTACACACAACATCTCACTTTCGATAAATTTGTGAAATATGGAATTTCGATATTGTCATAAATTTCATATGTGATTTGTTCTTTTGACTAACCTTGAAATATAACTTATATTCGTTATTTTTTAATGGCAACTAATTTACCAGTTAATTATACATTATAAATTTGGTTTTTTACAATGTTTTGACATAATTAAAAGATCTTAATAATAATTGTGCGCCATGTATGCTTTTACAAATACTACACAAGGCAATTAATTAAAATTGCAATAATATTAAACACTACATACATCAATTAATATAAAATATTAGTCTCCTTTTGATTTACGAGTAGCTAATCTCTCTTGTTTCTTGGATACGATTAATCTTATGATTAACGATGGATTTTCACCATGAAGCCTCATATAACTCTATATTAGTAGTTAGTCGTGAATTCGCAGACTTTATTACACTCACCTTATATATAACATTGACATATATTTGCACATATATGGTATTATATGGTTTGGCCTGTTGTAATATATCAATTGTTCTATTCCAATCTTTTTTTCAACCCTTACAGAATTAGAAGGTATCTTGATTCCTGTTAACCATACAGGTCGGTTTCATTGCAAACTAGTTAAGCGCTTCTTATAGCCCATCTATTAGCTATAATTCTTATCCTTCTCCCCGCTCTGTGCAGAGAAGTTTGGCAATACGCAGCCAAAAACATAGTCCAATGGACACAGCCTTAGCGATTTTTTCCAAGGGAATCTCACCCTATGCGCTGTGGTTCATATTTCAGAATTAAGATATATAGAGACTTTAAGACCATAGTATTTCTAGTGTATTATCCTAAGCAACTCCCAAGAGGCTCGTAGTACCAACTCTACTGCAAACATGTAGCAGGCTTAGGCTTCGGAATTGTTATTACCACCAACTGAATATTGACAGTTACGAAAAGTATGTATCACAGTGTATCCTGTTTGAATTTGAATGTTTGGTCATCGTTTTCTAGAAAAACTCACTTAATTCGCATTCATCTGACAGCAATATATATCACGCTGAGCACGTTTATAGTGTTGCATTCCACTTGTTGTTAAGGGATTGTTCTATCTTTTAGGTAACTAAAGTTACGTCTCAGATACTATATAGCGTAGAACCCTCTGAACGGTATCCTTAACTTCTTTTACTACAATAAGTAGTATTGTAATTTTCCAGCAATATTTCTAAATCCTTTGAAATTTAATATTGCATATCCAATAATGTCTATTGTTTTTGTATCCTTTATTTCTTTAATTAGCAGATTTATTGCTAAGTTTAACTCATCCCATTTAATGTTATGAGTGTCCAATAGATCTTCTCTTGGTTCAATATACAATCTATATCCATTTTCAACTTTTATAAGAAAACAATCTCTTATTAAAATATTATCTTTTATAGATTTTTCAATAAAATCTAATTTTATTGTTAAAGACGGATAAATTAAATGTCTATTCTTTCTAGCTAAAACATGTAAATACTTTCTATTTCCTTGTGATTGAACATTATCAACTAATGTACCTAAATCTTCAGATAATAATACCATTCGTTTGTTTTTCACATTAGTTTCTACTGTAATTTCACCAACAGAATTACTTATTGTAGGATTTTCATTAATATGAACACTTTCGAATATATCTTCTGAGTCTTTTAATAATGTTCCACCAGATTTAGAATAAAAATTTCTATGTTTAAATAGAATAGGATCTTTGAAGGCTAAAAAATTACCTTGTTCAATAAAACCATAACTAGAGGTAAATGAAATTTTAGATTTTCTAAGTACATCTAGACACCATGTTCCAAGTTCTTCATTTAAAATATGAATTTTGTTTACGTTTTTACCAAATACTTTTTTTATTTCTTTCAATATAAAAAATATTGGTATCCAAGATAATAATTGTATCTTAGATAGTTTAAACAATATTTTATTACCATATACTTTTAACAATATACCATCCCATATTGTTTTAAATTTATCAGAACTTATAACTATAATTGATGGTTTATGATAAGAAGTTTTAAATTGATCAATAAAATCATTTGATGATTGAATGTCTTCAGCTGGTTGTATAAAAAACAAACCATTTAGTAATCCTAATAACGTAAATATATTTGGGAAAAACTCAAAATCAGTTATTACACTAATTTTATCTCCTGCTTTGAGTCCCATAAAATGTGACATTACTTTCATTGATTTAAATAAAACTTGATAAGCTACATTAACAACAGATGGTTCTGAACTTGTTCCAGGTGTAAAAATACTTACTTTTGCAATATGATTTGAATCTGTAAGTGTTTTATTTATTCCTTTTTTATACAATCTGTTTAAATGTGTTTCGTTTTCGTCAGTTGTAATAGAATTCATTTTTTCTATTAAACTCATGGTAGTTTCTACATACTTAAAATAATTTAATACAATTATATTTTCTTCTTTTTCAAATTGCAATATCATATTTTCTATATTTTTATCTAATATAAGAACATTTGCTTTTTTATTAAATAATATAGCATTTACAATATATGCAATTGTGAATTTTGGAGAAATTAAAATTAAATCTGTATTAGTTATAAAAGTATATATGAAGACTATTATTTTAGTTAATAGATTATCAGATATCAATACAATTGAAGGATATTCAACTTTTAATTTTTTGTTGAATATACTATCTAATCCTAGTAAATATAAAACTAATTGTTTATACCATACTACATTATTATTAGTGTCTGATAAAAAAATTCTGTTCATATAATGTCTCCATTTATTCCTAACTGAATTTAATTCTTTATTCATTTGGAAATAATTGTTAAAGTTATATCTTTACCCAAATCTGCTTTTTGAGAAATATAACATTTTGTAAATGAATCATCTATCTCTAATTCAAATTTGGATATTTCATCATCTTCACTAAAATCAATTTCTTGAAAATTAGTAAAGTTTAAAACTAGTTGCTTGTTTACGTTGTATTCTTCAAATTTTAATTTAAAAGAAGAATTAGCATTTCTTTTTATAAAAGATAATACTTGAATTTGTAAATCTTTAATTTGTGATGCACGAGAAATACTATTTAACGTTTCTTCTCTACTTTCTTGAGCAATTCTATTATTGAATATAGATTTTATTATTGCTTCAGTAGAGTCACCTAAAACTATTTTTTTGATTGTATTCATTGATAATTAAATTTAGTATTATTTATTTGTGTTTATTAGGAACTTTACCTTTGTCTATGGCTTTTTGCCATTGTTTACGTAATCTTTTAGTTCCTTCACAATTATACTTTTTTTTGGCTTGTTTTTTATTCATATCTTTAATTTTGATTGTCGAAAACGCATTGCTATTTCTATATTATGTATCATAGCATCATATAATCCTTTAACTTTATCCTTTTTTTGTGGTATATCTACTATAAAATGAACAGCTTTTTCATATGGTATAAGTTCACCTCCGTAAAATTTACCCAAAGTTGAGTCTTTATAATCATTTAATAATAATATGTACTTTCTTCCAAACATTGTTGGTTTATCATTGTTATTATATTTGATTATTTCTTCTAGATCGCAATAACCACATTTTATATCATTCATAGATAATGACCAATGATTTAATTTAGCATGACCAAAATCAATTCCTCCTAATAGAGGTTCTAGTAATAATCTACAAGCATGTTGTACTTCATTTGTTCTATTAAGTAACTGCTCTTCTACATTTCGTAAATCTTCAAAACTAGGTATTGTAAGACCTAATCCTCTTATCATAAGCATAGCTTTACGTAATTGTAGTAATGTGATTTTTATGTCTCGTAATAGTATAGAATAATATACAATTCTATCTATAGCTTTTTGATCTGGTTTCATAAAATCTATCATATTTAAATTATGTAAAAATAAAGCCCTAAGAACTATTTAAAATATTATAAATATAAAGACTAATACATTTATCAAATTCAAGCTAGGATAAAGGGCTTTCTTTTTTACATATATTATCTGTAGTAATTCTTAGGGCTAAATATTTTTATTTATTATTAGCTATTTTTAGCTATTTTTTCACCATTTTCAACAATTTTGTGTATACCAGACAAAAGATCTTTTGTATCGGTATTTTTATAATTTCTGGCAAATGATTTTTTATAATGAGGATCTTTTCTCAATTTATCTATTACCATAAATACATTTTTTATACCTTCTTTTTTATCTGGATAACTATTTACTTTGGCAAATACAGCTTTATCATAATTTAATTTATTATGAGATTTAATTATGTCTTCAAATCCATCATAAGAAATATCATCATTGGAATCTGTAGAAGGTTCTCCAACAGTACTCTTTGTAGGAGTATCGTTCTTTTCGCTTTTTGCGTTTTTGTTTTCTGTTGGAGAGTTTTCTAAAGGGATTGTAGATTCTTCTTTAGACGCAATAACTGTTTTTGTAGAATCTTCAATTTTATCTTTTTCTTCTTTTGATTCTTCTTTAGAAATTTCTTCAGCTTTTTTTATAGATCTTATTATACCATTTTCAACTGTAATATAATGATCTATATCATTTTCTTGAATTATCCATTCGCCATCTTCAAGTTGAATCCATTTGGAATTTTTCATTTCAAAAATTGGATTTCCAACTTTTAATTCATCATAATAAGTTTCACCTTCTTCTCCACTTTCTGGGAAAATAATGTCAAGCTTACTTTCTGTAGTTGATGCATTAGATTGTTTAGCGTTATTGGATTTATCTTTTTTAGCTTCTCTACGTATTTCATCAGCTTGTTTAGTTAAAGATTCAACAATACTTTTAACTTCTCCGTGAGAAATATCATAATATTCAGAGAATTTTTGTTTAACAAGTTTCCTTACCTTTGGAACATCGTTACGTTTATTAACAAGAATATCTCTTTGGCTAAATAAGAAATCAACCATATTGTCTTCTGTAATAAATAGATCAGGATGTTTATCATCTGTTACATCTACTATTTCAAAAGATATATTTTCAGAATTATAATGTTCTACAGGAACATCAATGCTTCTTGATTTATAATTATGTTTCCATATCTTTGCAGATTCTGGTTTAAGTAATTTAACATTAGAAGCTTTTTCAACACCATTAACAGTAGCTTTTTCGATACTATTAGCAGTAGGTACAATTCCTGTATTAGATTTTACTTCAGTATTATCTTTTTTTGTTTCATTTGTAGAAACTTTTTTATCTTCTTGTTTGCTATTCATAATAATATTATAAAACCAATCTTTTATTTGATCGTTTTCCCATTGAATAACTGTTTCAGAAGATTCATTTTCCTTTATAAAACCAGAAGATATAAGAAGAATACACATGGATAGTGCATCTTTCCATTTATTTTCTTTAATAAGTTCTAACGACTTATTATATAATTGGTTCAATGAAGTATAAGATTTTACTGATTCCCATAATTCTTTATTTGATTCTTGAATATTATGACTATCGTCATATATATCAACTTTTTCGTTTTTATTATCAGAATCATTTTTAACAGTTTTGTCTACTGGTAAAGAATTATTAGTAGTTGTTTGTCTTCTTTTTAGAAGATTGGGTGCTATTTTTTCTGCAATACTTTCTATTTTACCCATAGCTTCACGAA
>Ga0265293_10011389_pt1 | contig 12119 bp, 16 predicted proteins | sample Munlanlewell138R_FD_192505 | JGI IMG/M metagenome (GOLD analysis project Ga0265293, IMG submission 192505) | Leachate microbial communities from a municipal landfill in Southern Ontario, Canada - Leachate well 138R | ecosystem: Engineered > Solid waste > Landfill > Unclassified | place: Canada... | reverse complement strand
TTATAGCCGTACCCCCCGCAGCTTGCCACGGCTCCAGATTATAGCGCATGTCATCGATTAAAACACTCTTGTCATCAACGACATATTTTGCCTTATCCTTTTCAAAGATTATATCAAATTCTTTTCCGATGTTGTCCTCAACCCACGCCGCTTTATCCCATTTGCACCAGGGCATGCCCTCCATCGGAGTCGTCAGAAATACAACATTATATTTTCGTTTCAACTGGTTCAGCAATTCCAGCCCCTGCGGTATCACGGGCAGGAACCTGAAGAAATGCGGGTTCTGGCGGCAGAATTGATTAATGGTAAAGTCGTCGTCTTCGTAGGCGTCTCTGCCGAATTGCTGTTTGTAGCCAGCGACGAAATTGGCGACGACTCCATCCATGTCTAAAAAGATTGTGTGTTTCATTGTTATATCCGTTGAATTAAATCTTTTTCATTAACATCGTCACTTAATTTAAATCCCCATTTGCTAATTAAAGATAATGCATATTTAGGATTATCTTTAATTTTTTGTCGAAATTCTTTTTTAGTTTTTTTATTCTGCAAAACAAATTCATCTCTATCTGTATAACATTTTGATATATTGTTTTCGCATAAAGCCTTCATTGTTATTCCTCTGTTTTTAAAACTATATTTAAATTATATTTTTCTTTTATCTCTTTTATTTTTTTTTGCGAAATATTCGATGGGAATGATATTGATTCTATGTCATCAATATTGACTCCACCAAAAATTTGCATTTCTATGAAATCAAAATCTTCTTCAACTATGATAGAAGCCATTGCAACATTGTTCCCAATTTTATTTTTCCTAAAATCAGTATCACTATCTAATATTTTAGAAATACCGTTTTTAACAAAAGCTCCTTGCTCAAGAGAAGAATTCCCAAGAGTAAATGTTGATCTATCTTTTATATTATTTCTTAAAACAATCTTTATATCTCCATAATTATTCAATCTGTCTTCAATATATGTTTTTTTATTTTTTGATATGTATCCATAAATAGGCTTATGCTCTGAAGATATATCAAAATATTTATTATTTTTCAATTCTTTATTGTCGGTTCCATTTATAATAGTTTGTTCCCATTCGGCTCTTGCCTGTGTATTTAACATTGCTTTAGAAGTATTTGTTTCCCATTGATTTTTTATTTTTTTATCTTTTAAAATATTTTCTAAAGATTGCAAATCCGTTCTAATAACAGGATTGCCTTTATTTATTAAAATATCTATGTCTTTTAAATTTTTTAATAATTTTTCTTTTTTATTCTCAAAATTATCAATATGATTTTTTATATATTGCTCTGCTTTTTTAAAATTATCTTCGATATTATTATTTGTAGGAGTATTATTTTTTTTTGCAGAATTAAATAATAATAAATTATCTATATTGTTTTTTGACTTTTTTTTTACGTCCTCCTCGTAAATATACCGCCACCCGCCTCCGGCCTTCGGAATTTTTTTAACATACTTCGTCATCCGCGCCTTGCGCATCTCCTCCATTTCCTGCCAGTCGATCTTGTTATTTAGAACGGGAACAACTGCCTTGCCGAATCTGATCATCCTGCGCCCGCGCTCGTACCTTTCCATATTCTCAGCCTGCACTTGCTCAGGGATACTTAAATCCCGGATGCTGTCAAATGTGCCTTTCTTGACAATCCTTTTCCCGGTTGTTATATCCAGTTTCGGGTTCAGGTAATCGAATAATTCTTTCCCTGATAATGCCCATGTTGCAGCCGCGATCTTATCCCGGCGCAAGCGGTCAAATATCTCTTCCAGCATACGCAACCCTTCCGGCTCCTCGTATTCGAGGATATTCCGAAAAGATTTATTTAAAAGCAAACTCTTGAGATACCATTTATAAACGGTACAAAAGAATTCCTCCGGCGCCGACCTCTCCCATTCATATTCAAATATCCCGGATACGCGCAGGAACTTGAAATATTCCTTGAATCGCGCCTGCTCGTCCGGTTTGAGGCAATCCCTCCAGAAGACGTGCCCGATCTCGTGCATGATATTATCAATAAAATTTTCCTGACTGTAAATGTTAATGTTATCGCCTGAAAGCATCGATACGATTTTTTTCTTTTTCAATTCGTCGGTTTGCGGTAGAAAGTTAACGATTACGCTGTGCGGGGGCAGGAATAAATCGCCGACTTTGAGGTTTCCGAATATTGATTGTACATTTAATAAATTATTCTTTTCGCCCTCCCATCCGTCTCTGCCTATAATTATAAACATATCCCGCTTGTCGCAGGCGGGATCGGGATGATTTACGTCTTCATCCTCTGAGAATCCTTCCGTTTCATCCTCGATAATTACGGCTTTGACCATGCGGCCGATCTCTATTCTTTCTTTTTTATCGGATATAAAATGTTTATCTTCGTATCCGATGATGAAATGGTCCTGGATGAAAAAAGGCGAGTGCTCGGAAATTGCTTTCCTTAATTCGCGCGGGGAATAATCTCCGTAAGAAATTTCATATTTATTTTCTAAAAATTTTTTTATTTCGGAAATATCTTTTTCATGAATTTTTTTCCCGGAAATTTTTAAGATAGAATCTTTTTCCATGTTTTATTTTTTCTCCTGGAAAAAATATTTTTTCTTTTTATGCGGAAAAATTATTTTTTTGTCAAGAAATAAAAAAATTGACTTTTTTTTATTGTTTCATAAATATTTCAGGGAGAGGGCAAAAATGTCTATTCATCAATACTTGGGAAAACTTGGAAGATTATTGCCCACACTCACGGAATGGGAATGGAATAACATTTTCCAGTTTATTGATTATTTCAATTCAATTGAATACAAAGACGAAAGAATCTCTATCCCTGAAATCAACTGGAAGAAATTGAAAGAAGTGTTGGAATTGATCGAAAAAATTAAGTAGTGTACTCCTTCACAATATCTTTGCAGTATTCCATGATCACTTCATGGATGCGCCTATTAACCTCAGCCAGCACTTTCTTATATACGGGTTCTGCCGTCTTCCCCGGATGGATCCATCCCTCTGATTTCTCCGATACCGTGCGGAATATTCCATACATTTCATGACGTTGCCGGGAAACGTAACGCGTTAAACCGGAGACATCGACATCCTTGCCTTTCACAGTGAGGCTTCCAGAACCTAATCTGCCACCGCCTTTTACGATTTTATGCATTGCATCGGTCATTTCCCTGCCACCGAAACGCGATTGCATAGTACCCTGTTCCTCTTTCCTCGGTGTAGAAACGGGGAAAGGAATACTGATATATTTTAACCCGGATGCTCCTATTTTAGCTTTTTTGCTTTTTAATACGGCTTCCTTAATTGACCAGGACTTGACACCCCTCTCCACCATTTCCACGTAGAGCATAAGCGATTTATTCGTTGTCTTATCCTTTGCCGATTCATCAACATATATCTCTCCGACATTGCCCCTGACATCTGCTTTTATCGCGGCGGCGTATTTTTCTCCCCAGCCCGTACTGACTCCGCGGGCTTCAGATTTCCAGTGTTCCTGCATCCCATAAGTCAATACCTCTATGACATCGGGGAAGCTTCCGTCAATCGCCTTCACAATATTATAAAATTGTTCCTCGGATGCCTGTGAACCCGCCGCCTCCAGCGATTCCGCAATTGCATCTATAATCATTTCCGGATTAATGTCAAAAGGTGTCATTTATTTCTTTCCGCTTCCTCAAATATTTTCATATCCTGGCTATTTCTGCGATTGACCGGGATGGGCCCGCTCGAATCCTTGCGCCATTGCTCAAGTTTAAAATTATATTCCGCGGGATCTACCGCCTGGTAGATATTGCCATTGAATTGAACTAAATCATTCCCAATATAAACAGGTTTTTTTGATTCCTTCTCCTCTTTTGACTGCTCGGAATAATCAATTTGCTGTGGAATGAATTTCTTTTTCTTCTGCGCATGTTCAACGTCATCAGTTTTAGGGTTATAAAATTCTTCCTCTAAATTTATTGGTTGCATCGTCGCTACATTATTGGGATGTCCAGGGCAAACTGCTTTCATCCACTGCTCCTGCTTTAACCCGATATTTGATTTTCCTATCCAAACTGCATATTTTACGCCGTGCAGGTCTTTTATCCCCATGCTTGACAAAGATTCCTCCTGTTGATCGGAAACAATTGATGCTGGGACCAACCTCGCAATAGTTCCCCTTGCCGCCTGACACCATTTACATTGCCCGCCCGTCCTGACAAAATACCGCGCTCTTTCGGGATCTTTTAGCGATTCCATTGCGTCCGCTTCATAAGGCGCGAGAATGCCAGCCTCGTAACTGGATGCCATCTCAGTCGCAGCTACCCTTGACCAGTTCCGGCGCAATGATTCCGCGCTATATTTATTCGTTAATTTTTCATTTTTTTCGATATTCCAGTACAAGTCGGAGGCCACTTCGACAGGGCTGCGGTTATTATCAATTCCGGTTTGAACCTGATTACGGATAGCGCTCTGAATCTCTTTTCCGCTATTTGTGACGTACATCGCGACAGAAGAATACTGCTTATTTAACGCATTTTTTTCCGCGTTAGTGAAATCGTATTTTTTATAAGCGTCCAGCAATCTCTTCGGCATCCGGCCCCGATATTGATCCGTTGCGACCTGAAGTAATGATTTATTTTTATACGGCTTTTTTCTTCTGCGAAAATCGGTTGTCTGTTTTCCCAGAATGTGCGCCTTGACTGTTATTTCCTCGGCTACGGGATCAGTATATTTCCGCCAGTACTTATCGAGATAATCCTCGAATTTCTGCCACTGCCGCGGCGACATCGGCTTTCCCGTGCCATATAATTTTTGTTTGTATCTGAATTTCGGAATGCGGTAATCGAATATACGCTTGAATCTTTCAAATAATCCTTTAAAAAATTCAGCTTTCTTTAGATCGGAGGGATTTGAATTTGCAAGAGAATATGCCTGCGACGGCGACAGCCCCAGGTTAATTGCCACGCCGGTATATATTTCATTAATGAGCGCGAACATATAAGCATTCCAGTATTCCCGGAGTTCGCTTATATATTTTACGTCATATTGTTCCTGATCCTGAAGTTGTAATTCTTCGTCCATAATCAGAAGATTTTACAAGGGAAAGGAAAAGTCAAGAAAAAATTGATTGACAAAATATATCACTAATATCAGTATCGGGCTTCATTGTATTTCTTTTTTCCTGTTTCTTTTTCTTTTGTGGCGGGGCTGTCCCCGCCGCTTTGAAATCTTAACAACACAAATCAACCATACTTGACCGCCATCCCCGGCGGTCTTTTTTTTATTAAATTAATAATTTCACATCCTTTAATGGTATCTGAATATTAGTCTTATACAGTTCTTCAACTTCAATTAAATCAATTTCCATTTCTTCAGCGGCTTCAACAGGTGACTTAATCCAGCCATTTAATCTACCAGCTTCAATATTTAATTTTTTCATAAATTTTTGATTAAATTTACAATGGATATTCCCATTTTTATAAATACGAACCCGCATGAATTCTTCCGAATCATTTCCAAAAGTAAAAATATTTTCTTTTCCGGGCTTCCATAAATAATTCATTGTAGATTCATTTACAGTAAAACCTAAATTTTTAGCAATTGTAATGATGTCATTTATTTTTTCATGCACATTAATATTTAATCCATTTTTTAAATCACAAGAATATCCATTAAAAGTTGAATAACATTTAAAAACTAGCCTGTAATCTAAAACATAATGTGTATATTTCCCTTCCCGTAATTCACAGTTAAACCTCCAGCCATCTTCAATAAACTTACTATTCGATTTATAATTTTTTACATTTTCAGAACATGACATCCATAAATAAATTTCTTTCAACTGTTCATCAAAATAAAAATTTGCATTCTTTATTGCCCACAGAACTATTGCATAAGCATTATCAGCGGTAAAATCTATATTTGTATTTTTAGTTAATTTTTTTAAAAGTTTTTCCCTGCTATTCTTTGTTAATCTGTCGGTGATGGTATTCAAATGGTCAAATAATTCTTGCCAATATAAATTCTTTATTCCTTTAATTTTTAATTTCAATCCTTCTTTTAAATTTGGAATATTTACTCCCAGTTCTTTAAAAATACTATAATCTAAAGACTCAAGTGCTTTATAGTTATTCAAAAGTTTATCCATGTCTTTTCGATACAATTCTTCCAGCCTATCAATTAAATTCTGACCCTTAACTATTTCATCTTGAATTTTTTCTTTTTTACTTTTGCCTTCTTCATATTCAGAATAATATTTGCCTTCCATTGCATCTATTTTGAAAAAAGAATCAAACCATATTTCAAAAGGATCAGATTTGGGGTCATTATTATGATATGAAATATACGCTAAATCAAATCTAATAATATCAACTTTTGCGCGTGCAGGTCTATCGGCTTCAAGAAAATCAAAGTTGCCTAAAACTTTATATTCAATTTTTCTTCTCTTTATTATTTCCTGCAATTCTTTATTCTTTTCCCATCTTTCAGGAATAACTAAATATATATAACTGCAATTTGCTTCTGTAATAATTTTCTTTGCCCATGACTCAAATTCAGAATATGGAGGATTGCAAAAAATAATATCAACTTTTTTGTCAATAAGTGATTGCTGATGAAAATCTGTTCCTATAATATAAATATCTGCATCTAAAGAATTTATTAAAATAGAAGATTTCTCAATGGCATATTTTGTAAAGGAGTATCTGTCTTTAACGTAACCGCGTTCATCTTTCTCTTCCGGATTTAAAGATTCAAGAATTTTAAAAAAATTGCCGTTTCCTGCTCCTACATCAAGAATGGAATAATGAAAATTTTTTGTATGTTTATTTTCTTCAAGATGATGAATATCTTGATTTATCACTTCAATAATTTGTTGAGTAGTCGGATAAAATTCAAAATCTTGATCGCCTTCTTTAATTGCCTGAATCAATCCTGTCTGCATTATTTTTTATCCTTCTTTAATCGAATTTATACAACACAACATAATCTCCGTCCTCGCGCTTAATCTCATACGTGAAATCCAGTCTTTTTTGATAGTGCGACAGAAATCTTATCATTGCTTTTTTAGTTGTAAAGGTTCTGGATTTCCACATGCGGCAGCCTCCTGTTTGAAAATTACTTGCCGGGTCTCCCCGGCGTGGTGGCTATACTCTGCCTGATAATATCGGTTCGTAATTCTTTTCGTTTGGCTCTCCTTCGTATACTGACCATTCCCCGCAATTGCCTGAAAAAGTATTTCCTTTTGCAATCGTCCGCATATCTTTTGCTAATTCTCGTTTGTTGTTGCTTGTGTATGGTTCTCTGTTATAACTGTTATTATTTGCGTTCCAGTATCCGTAATATTTCATTTTGTTTCCTCCATTTTATCCTTTTTTTAGTTTCTGGCTGCCTTGCCTTCATCAGTTCCCCGGCATCAGGGGAAGACTTGCCGGGTTTCCCCGGCTTAGTGTGCTAATATACCATTTCCAAATCAGCTTCCGCATCATATTCCGGATCTTCGCCTGTAACATTTATTCCGGCTAATTCACACGCATCCCAAATTGTCATTGAACGATTTGTTGTAATTTTAGCTATTACTTCTTGAGTTTCTTTTATTCTGATTTCCATATTTTCTCCTTTTTGTCCTGCTATTTTCTGCCCGGCAGGTCGGTCATTTTTTAATTTCTTTCTATATATACAATATATAAATGCTCTCATATTGTCAAGCAATAAAATAAAAAAATTCACAAAAAAAAGCCCGCTGTTTCCAGCGGGCAAAAAGAAATAATATGGAGGAATTTAATAGATAAAGCCTATTTTAATTCTGACAGACATCTTGTATAGTTACTTAATTTTTTTAAATCATCGTATTCTACAGGTAATGGATTTCCTTTATCATCTGTTCCGAATACTTCACCCTGACAACTTAACCGATGTAATTTTTTAATACAATAATCGTATGCCGGTACTGTTGCTGATTTATCTTTGCTCTCATAATACATTTTAAAAGTGTTAAGACACATGTTGCATTCTGCCGGAAGCTCGTCTTTCCATATAGGTTTAAAGCTCATGCAACATATCAGGCTGATTGCCATGATCACTAAAACGATAACTATTACTGCGGTTATGATATGTTTTTTGTTCATACATTTACTCCGGATTGAAAATTAGTCCTGCTCTCAATGCTTCCGATTTCTTGTTGTAATCAATTAAAAATTCGCCGTATCCTCTAAAGTACTGTACATAAATGTGGGGCCTGAATTTTGTAGTAAATATTCTGAATGAAAATTCGGCTTCATACCAATAAAATTTATGAGTGAATTCACCTTTAATAGAAATACGTTCATGTCCTAAATAACCATGCCGGCTTTTAATCTGTGCAAATACTTCTGTTTCAAAAAATCCAATATAACGTTTGATATCGTGATTCTTATTTGCGACGGAATAGAACCCGCCGGCTTTCTCTCTTATTCCGATGTTGATAAAATCTCCGTAACTGATTTGAGATTCAATAAAATATCTATCTGTACTGCGGTTGTCAATGCCGGATTTGCCGTTGCTTTTGTGTTCGTAAGGTATTAAACGAATAAAATCGAATACTTTAAAATTTTCTTTCTCATACATTAGTGAAGGATTGTAATCCGAGCAATGAAAAGGGCTTGATCTATCGTATATATTCCACTTATTTATTTGCGTATAAGTAAAATATAAGCCAGTATCATAGGGATAAAATAAACCGTATTTAAATGATACCTGGAATTTTACCTGATTGGAGATATTTCCAGCGGCAATGTATGTCGATTTATACCCGGAAATTGCATCCATCCCAAGCAATTTTTCTGATATTACATAAGGGGATATAATAACTATTAATGTAATTGCCATACTAATAAAAAATTTTCGTTTATTCATTTTATTTTTCCCATAATCCATGCCTTGATTGACATTGCTATCTCGGGATTGATAATAAGCGTTATCACCCATGCTATTAAAAGTATAATTAAAAAAAGAAAAAATTCTTTCGTTTTGTAAAAAATTATTTTATATATTAATCCCATCCATGTGTTAGGAATTTCTTCCTTTCTCATTTTACTCATCGATTAGTTCCCTCAGTCTTCTAAAAAATCTAACCTGCGATTCACAGGAATACAACTCCCGGATAACATGGAATATTCCTTCAGAAAGTAATTCCGCAGCTTTTTCCGGTGTACTACTTCCATCAAACAACAAAATAAGCGCGCTTTTAAGGTGTAGAAGTATCGATATTGCCATATCATAGTTGTCCCTACGGCTGAATTAATATTATTTGCTCAGTTTTAATGTTTCTGCAATCTGCATGAAGCCAATTAACTTTATCCTCAATGACTGTAATCCAATTCAATAGTGGGCTTTTTTGATTCTTGAGAATCGCTTGTCTTGCGTCTTCCGCAGTATATCCCTGTATATCCATATCTCCAGCGCGGCCATATTTATGCTGACTGTATTTTGCGCCAACACTGGTATCTGCCGGACGGAACCCGCGCAATGTGAATGATCCCTTTATATGCCAATTATTTATAGTTACGGGAACTCCGAAAAAATTCCTGATCCCATCAACCATTTTTATCATATTCTGATCAAGTAGAAATAAGGCTTTATCGCCAAATTGCTGATATATTTCGGGAGGTACTAATTCTTGTAATTTAAAATTTTGGGGTTCGTAATATTTCATTTTATTTTTTTACCTTATCTTCCAGTACTGCTATCCTGGGTTTGATCTCTATTACAAAACACGTAAATTGTTTATTTACTTCCTTGATGTCTTCTTTGATTTCTTTCATGTCCATTTTGAAAGACGTAACGACAAATGTGATATATGTAGCGACTAATGTCATCACCAATTTCATTAAAAAATCGGAATCGAAAACAAATCCCTTTTTGTCGGTTTTACGTCTTCTCAAATTTTTAGACATTCCGTACCTTCTGATTATAGATATTCACGCTACCGTTCCAAATGCCGGCACTCTCTGAATCTTCTGTACCGTCGGAGAAGATGAACCCTGCTCAACTATCATTCTCCCCACGAGTACGCAACCTTCCTTTATCGCATCAGGCAGGTCCGTAATCATGTCGGATTCCTTCGCCAGTGCCGCGCTTGCAAATTTATTCGATAATACATTGAATATCAATTTATTCGCATCATCAATGGCCCGGAACAAATAATTTATTACAAATTCACCAGGGCTGAGGCTGGCTAATCCAGCTCCGCTTTGATATTGCGTGTTATTGAGTGTTGAACTCTGTGATCTCTGCCAATCGCCACTTCCGTCTTTATACCATAACCACATGTCGTCCCCAGTTGTTTCTGTATCCATGGCAGGACAAACTATAGTTTCCGCGCCATTGCTGACGCTTAACGCACCTAATTCAACATACATCGTTGAATCATTAAGAGTAAAATCAGCAATAATATCGAATTCTTTTCTTCTCTTCTGTATTTCCAGTAATTTTTCTGGAAGTCCATATCCGGCCTGACCGAATGGGATAACATTAAGTTCTCCGTCAAAATATAGGACAGCGCAGACAGGAATAATTGAGCTATAGTTAAAACTTGCTGCGGATGTATATAACGCATACGCGGGAACGCCGGCATTATAAGTAATCCCGATATAATTGACTTCGTTTGTTACCAGGCTGAAAGACGCCGTCGGCACGGTATATTCTCCAAAAAATCCGGTAAATCCTGTGGCAGACCATAACTGCGCGGTACAGGCCGGCATTACATATAAAGATGCCACCAATACCTTTGGCAGTGTCGGGAAAGTTCCGGAAATACCCGCATATCTTGGAAAATCCATATACGCGCTGACTGCTGATTTGACATATACGTATTCATCGACATTTTTGGATGTTAAAACTTCGGTAATATCCTGATTCTTAGTCAATGCGGATGGCAGATCCAATTCCTCGCCGATATCCACATGGGCCAGCGCCCATTCCTGCAAGATATCATTAACCTCATCGAGATCAACGACTCCGATAAGGACATCATAATATACGCCGTCATGTAAAACTTCACAATATCTTAAATTTCTTGATGTTGCCATTGTTTCACCTGCCTTAAATTAACATTACTGCTTTTGCCATTGCCTCATCCGCGATATCATCGATATCGTCCTCGCTGAATCCACCGAAATTATTGCCTTCCTCCTGCCCCTGCTGCATCGACATTCCCTGCTTATTCTGTAAAAACACGGAATCAAGAATAATCGCACCCTCGCCGTTCGGAAGAGGCGGCAGATCAATTTCTGCTCTGCATTCGTCTACAGTTTTTACACTCTTTACGTTTTTAGCCCGTAATTCCGCTTCAAAATCCTTATCCTCTGTAGTCAGGCCATTAAATCTAAAAATAAAGTCTTTGGCAAAATCGTATCCGCACGTACGCAAAAATTTATTCGCGATATAAGCAAATCCTCCCAAGAGTTCCCGGACTCCCCGATTCTTTGAAAATTGCTGCTTCGCGTCCTGATTCTCGGATAATACCTGCTGCGCCTGGTTTAACCGGAGTCCAAGCTCGGCGGCATCGGCGCCCATAATCGAACAAGTTAACGCCCCGGTAAACTCCATGTATTTTTGATATTCCATGTCCCGGTTCGTCGGAAGCATATTCAGAACTTTGGCGTCGCCGTTAAGCAATGGAATATTCCACTGTCCATCCATGGCCTCAAAATTAGCAACCCATTCATCCTGCATGTCTTCGAGTTGTTCCACGGTATATCCCGATTCTTTACCCATCGCAATCGCGACTTTCGGGATGCTGCCGCGACTGAGGCCGTTGCTGTTGAAGGTTAAGGAATTGATAAACGCTACTATAGCGACATTAGCTTTTTCCGTAACGGAAAAACCCTGCTTGTAATAGCGAATGTCATTTAATTCATTGCCGAGGTCGTAGACGAGATCGGTCTCGCGATAGGCTGCGGTTACGCCGCCTCCGCTGGAGCCGTATAATAATTCCTGAATATATGCGATTTCATCAATTGGAGGTATTTGTTCGAGTTTAGCTTTCCTGATTTCTTCGGCAAGCCTGTTGTATCCGGGGGATAGCCCGAATCCGACCTGTGAGGTACTGCCATAAAATCCTCCAGGCAGGACAGGCAGAATAGTGGCGCCAT
>Ga0265293_10011388_pt1 | contig 12120 bp, 10 predicted proteins | sample Munlanlewell138R_FD_192505 | JGI IMG/M metagenome (GOLD analysis project Ga0265293, IMG submission 192505) | Leachate microbial communities from a municipal landfill in Southern Ontario, Canada - Leachate well 138R | ecosystem: Engineered > Solid waste > Landfill > Unclassified | place: Canada... | reverse complement strand
CCGCCAAAAGCGCTAACCCCTATCAAGGAATCAATAAAACCGGCAGCATCGGTCTACCCTTCCCCGATACCATTATGAAAATTGTTGATGCGGAGGATGGGCAAAAAGAGCTTCCTCCCGGGGAAACAGGCGAAATAATCCTAAAAAGTCCGGATATAATGCTTGGTTACTATAAAAATCCCGAGGACACAAACCTCACTATTAGGGATGGCTGGCTATTTACAGGAGATTTGGGCTGGATGGATGAGGAGGGCTACTTTTATATAGTAGAGCGCAAAAAGGATTTGATTATTACCAGCGGTTTTAATGTCTACCCCAACGAAGTAGAGGATGTTTTGTATTCACACCCTGCTGTTAACGAAGCCTGTGTTGTAGGAATCCCTGATTCTTATAGAGGTGAAGCGGTAAAAGCTTTTATCGTCCTCCGCCCTGGCCAAGAAGTCGGTCCGGAAGAACTAAAGGCTTTTTGTGCCGAACAGCTAACCCCCTACAAGGTCCCTAGAACCATTGAAATACGTAACGAGTTGCCTAAAAGCGCCATCGGCAAAATATTGAGAAAGGAACTGAGAGGAGTAGGATAAATGATAACACAGACAGCATTAAACCGCCTTCATGACGAAACAGACCATTTACTCAGCTATCTTGATCTGTCCTATGATAATCAAAAAACTTTTATTAAGGAATTGCTCCCCTTTAGCTTTTTTTGCAGTTATTGGCCGGAGGAAATATCCTTAGCCGCAGGGGCTCACCCTTTTAGAGTTTTCTCTCGGGGCAACACCTATAGCCCTTCCAGTTTGCCCGCGTATTGCTGCACGGTTGCCAAGGGCTGTTTGGAGCTAGGTGAAAAGCTTTCCGCGGCCAAAGGTGAGCAAGGCTTTGGCTTATCAGGATTTGCCCATTCCTGCGATACCATGCAGTGCCTCAGTCAAATCTGGCTGAACACAATTAACAAAAATACTGTAACCTTTGTACCGCCAATTAATCTTGCCGCCTCAGGAGCCGCCGACTACACTGTAGCTGAGCTAAAAAAAGTAGTAAACAAGGTAAGTGAACTCAGGGGCAAGGAAATCACTGAAGAAGATCTTAGGAAGGCTATTCTTACCTCCAACAAAGTGCGCAGGCTTGTTTCCAGGCTGGAAAAATTGAGACCTTATTACCCTTCCGGCTTCATAGCTTCATTAGTAAGGGTGGCACAACTGGCTCCTAGACCGGAATATATTAAAACCATGGACAAAATCTTACCCCGGCTGGAAGATATTCAAAACATCGCTCGGGAAAACAAGATTCGGGTGCTAATCAGCGGGGCTGTGTTTGAAAACGAAGACCTGCACAACCAATTGGAAGAATTGGGCGCCAGAGTAGTTGCAGATGACAGCTGTAGCGGCTACCGGTATTTTGCAGAGCTAACGGAAGAAGACCTCAACCCCTTTGAAGCAATAGCCAACAGGTTAATAAAAAGGCCGAACTGCCCCTGCCGCCATAAAGGTGTGGCTGAAAGAGCAAATTATTTAAGCCAACTGGTAGAGGAAAGAAAGGCTCAGGGAGTCATCATTGCCCTTAGAAAGTTTTGCGAACCCCATGCCTGGGATAGTGTTTCCCTGGCAGAAAAGTTTAAAGAAATGGGACTGCCTGTCTTGGTTTTGGAAATGGAAGGCGCAACTCCCGGCGGACAAGAACGAACACGTCTGCAAGCCTTCCTGGAATCCATAGAAGGGAGGCCGGATAATGAGTAAAAACAAGCAAGCGGCAAAAGGCTACCTACCGTTAGATACAACTAAAAAATTAAAATCCACCATGGGAAAACACTATCTTTTAGCCCGCTACCATAAATATTGGGGCAGACCTCTAAATAAAAAGGTGGCTTGGGTTACCAGCGGCTTTCCTGTCGAAATACTGCGGGCCTTTAATGTCTTTCCTGTTTATCCGGAAAATTATGGGGCAGTCTGCGGGACGGCCCGGGTTAGTACGGAACTTTGTAAGGAGGCGGAATCAGCCGGTTACCTACAAGATCTTTGCTCCTATGCTCGCTCCAATATAGGCTCCATTACCAGAAAGGATCTGGCACCAGCGGGTGGGTTGCCGAAGCCCGATTTTATCGCCATTTGTAATAATATCTGCGGAACAGTTTTAAAATGGTACGAATCCTTGGCAAGAATCTATAATGTACCCATGTTTATTATAGATACGCCGTTTATTGTTGACCGGGTTGAAGAACATCATGTTCAGTATGTGCTGGACCAATTTAAGAATTTAATTTCGGAGCTAGAGCAATTTACCGGGCGACAATTCGATCTTGCTAAGTTAGAAAGGATTATTTCCTACTCAGATGAATCTATTAAGCTTTGGCAGGAAATCAGAAGCCTTTGTAAAACAAAACCGTCTCCACTCAATATTCCTGATATGTTCCTGCATCTGGCACCCATTGTTTCTTTACGGGGCACAGCGGAAGCCGTCAACTATTATAAGACCTTTAGAGGAGAGGTTTTAACGAGAGTTAAAAATGGTGTGGCCGCCGTGCCGGGAGAAAAATACCGGCTCCTTTGGGATAATATTGCCATCTGGTACAAATTATTTGCCTTTTTTAAAATGTTTACCGAAAGAAAAGCTAGCTTTGTTGTGGACACCTATTCCGGCGGTTGGGCCATGGATCTTTACCTAGGTAACCCTCTAGAAAGCCTTGCCGAAACCTATACAGCTATCTTTTTAAATAGATCAGTTGAATTTAGGGCCCAACAAATAGTAGAATTGATAGGTGAATACCAAGTGGATGGTTTCGTCATGCACTCCAACCGTTCTTGCAAGCCATATTCTTTGGTACAGGAAGAAGTACGTCGCATTGTTACTAAACAAACGGGAATACCGGGGGTGTTAATTGAAGCTGATATGGCTGATTCCCGGGCCTACTCGGAAGAACAAGTCAGAACTAGGGTGCAAGCCTTTATGGAAACACTTGAAATTATCTAACCTATCTGCTAAATATACTTTTAAGCAAATTTAACAATGACAATGAACAATGGGGGTGCCAAAACCATGGGCGAATTCTACCTGGGAGTAGATATTGGCTCTCTGACTGTCAAGGTAGTGCTGATTAACACCTCCGGAGAAATAATTGGTTCCGGTGTAAAAAGGGCAGGTTTTAAAGGAATAGAATATGCTACTGAACTAAGGGGTAGGCTGCTTGATGAAGCAGGTATCGCCTTGGATCAAATAGTAGCCACTGTTGCCACCGGCTATGGCAGGCTTAACTTCCCTGCCGATAAAGAGGTGTCTGAGATATCCTGCCAGGCCAAGGGCATTGCTCACTTGTTTCCGGATGTCAAAACTATTATTGATATCGGAGGGCAGGACAGTAAGGTAATCAAGCTAGGGCTAAATGGAAGGATCATTGATTTTAACATGAATGATAAATGTGCCGCAGGAACGGGGCGTTTTTTAGAGGTTATGGCCCATGCGTTAGAAATTAAGGTAGAGGAAATAGGTGCCTTGGCCCTTTTAGCTACTGAAGTCAGTTCCATTTCTTCCACTTGCACCGTTTTTGCCGAATCAGAGGTAATATCACATATAGCCCAAGGATCCTCTTTGGAGGGTATCGTGGCGGGAATCTGTCAATCTGTAGCGGAAAGAGTCTATGCCCTTGCAAGAAGAATTAATCCTGAGCCCGTTATATTACTAACCGGCGGAGTTGCTTTAAACGAAGGGGTGGTAAAGGCGGTAAGCAAAAAGTTTGCTGCTAATATATTGGTGCCCCCCTTACCCCAGATCACCGCCGCTTTAGGGGCGGCCCTCGCAGCTAAAAGCATAAGTGAAGACTAAAACCCAAGCCCTAGGGCTTGGGTAAATTTGCCATGGCCTCAACGTCCATTTCTTCTCCCGTCTTAAAAACAAAACCTTGATCAAGCAGGTATTCAATGATTTTCGGCAATGCTTCCACAGAAGTCCCATGGTTACCGCCATCATGGATTAAAACTACCATAGAAGGCCAAAGTCTTTCTTTAGCCGCCTGCCTTTTTACGTTTTCAAAGATTGTCTCCGCATCGGGTATGGGGCTTCTGGAATCGTAGGAATCAACATTCCAATGCAGCAGACCATATCCTTCCTCCCTGATCATTTTTTGCTTCTTGGTGTTAGTTAAAAACCGGCCGTAGGGCTCTCTAATCAGCTTAATTCGTTCGCCCACTATATCATAAACCAAATCCTCGGTTTTTTTGACCGAATCCCAAAAGCTTTCGTCACTGCCATAGGTATCCTTCTCCACATGATTCCAAGTGTGGTTGCCGACAACATGCCCTCCCTGATAAATCTGCTGAATCAGTTCAGGATGTTTCTCCGCATTAACACCTAGCACAAAGAAGGTCGCTTTAATCCCATAATCCTCTAAAATTTCCAGCACAGCAGGGGTATTATCGGGGTCCGGCCCGTCGTCAAAAGTAAGGTAAACGATTTTCCCTTCCTCGTTGTCGGGCACTTCGTTACCACCAACAATTAGTTGTCCTTCGGTTTCACCTTTACCGGTGGATTCCGGCTGTCCTGCTCCCTGGTTATTTGTCTGAGTTTCCCCATTAACTTCCTGTTCATCATTAATACCCGGCTCCGCCTCTTTGCCGCCGGGGAATTCTCCTTGATTACCCTCTTGTTGCTCCACCGGGGCAGGAGGTGCAGCAGGATCGGATTTCTCCAAGGGGTTAGCACTAGCCACATTAGAGGAATAGTTTAGATAATAATAGCCATAACCTAAACCACTGCCCACTACCAATGCCAATATCATACTCATTACGATAATAATTGTCTTTTTAGCCATTATGCTTCCCCCATAAGATTTGTCTTTTAAGCCGTTCAAGTTAAAACTATTTAAACCACCTGTTATATAGACGGTATTAGCGGAAAAAAGTTGCACCAAAAAACACTATTATACTGCCTCTTTCCTCCATTTTTTGTTTTCGACTTTTACCGCTACCACCCTTTTGATGAGAACCGCAGACTGAAAGCTGAAGGTCCTAGCTTTTATGAGTTATTCTTTGGCGTTTTTAAAGGGAAAAGCTATAATCCTTTGCGAAGTAAGAGCAACTGATCCAGTTATAGTGAAACCCCTTTAATAAGGGGTTTGATGAAACAGCAAAAACAAACAATATCAATTTCAAACAACCGCCGCACTTTATACCAGACGTTTCAACAGGGCCTTCCTATCCCCCGGCAAATAATCAATTAGGGGGATCTCCAGCATGGTATAGGCTCCCGGTTTCAGCCTGAAGGTTGCCCTTAAGGAAGCAACCATTATCTGGGCGGTTACAGCAGGGTTATTAATCCTCATTTCATATTTAAATAACTGGTTATCAGTTGTGCCGGAAACCCCTTTCCTTTCCATTAGAACACCGTGCCCCATATCAATCAGGTCATCAACCCTATTGACTTGGATAACATGTGTTTCATCATTGGCAAAATAACCATCTTTCAAAATGGCTTCTTTAATCGTCAGAAAATCCGCTTCCTTTGTCAGTTCAACATAAACCAAGCGCCGATGAATTCCACTGCCCAAGGGGATAGTAACGGATAAAGCATCCTTGACACCGGCAATAGCCTTTACTGCCACTGTATGCCCCATACTCATGCCCGGGCCAAAATTTGTAAAGGTTAAGCCTCTGGGAGCCATTAACTCCATTAAACCCCTCAAGATGGAATCAGTACCCGGATCCCAGCCGGCAGAAACTATGGCCACCCTTTGGTGGGTTTTGGCTTGGACATCAAGCTTTTCCCTCAGCTCCAGTAAAAGTTGCCCATGCAAATCAAAGCTATCCACTGTGTTGATACCCAATGCCAGACATTCTACGGCCTGCTGTAATACTAGGCGGGTAGGAATTGCTAGAACCGCTCCTTCTACTCCGGAAAGTTCAGCTAGATTAGAAACGAAGGGAACCCCCGCCAACATTTTTTGATCCCCCGGCAACCTGCCCGAGCGTCTTACCACCCCTACAAGCTGCAGATCAGGAGAAGCTTGAATTGCGTTAACTGCAAATTGACCAACATTGCCGTAGCCAATTACTGCTACCTGCCTTTTTGCCGGCATTAAAAGAACCCCCCGCTAAATGGTATCTAAGTTTTAGTCTAATTTAGGACAATGTTCGCAGACACTACAAAAATCTGCTTTATCATCTAAAACAATACAATAAGAATCTGGATCCTTCCAGCAAACCTTCGCATAGTTAACCGGTCTGTCCTTTACATTATCCCCGGGGCCATCACAGTTTTTAAGCCACCAGCAAGGGTATAAAAGTAACATTTGCTTTACACCCGCTAAATTCAAACCTTTGGTTTCGATTAAATTGTTTATAAATTGCAGGCGTTTAAGATCGCTGTTTGAATACAAACGCTGTTTGTTACTGCGAGCGGGTTTTAACAAACCATTTCTTTCCCACACTCTGAGGGTTTCAGGGTGAACCCCTATCAGCTCCGCAACTACCCCAATGGTGTACAATGGCTGATCAAAATTAAACTCTATCATTATTTCTGCCTCCATATACAGTCATTTTTATTGAAACAACATTCTTTTAATCCACTTAATTATATTCTCTTTATTAATAATTGTAAACACTTCAAAAAAGTTTTTTAAATTATCGAATATATTCTCCGGTTCTTCGAGCTCATTTTTAAAATTTCGCAGTTAAAATCAGGTAGCACAGCCTTCTAATCCCTTTTAACTGTTTTTAACTTATTTTAAGGACGCTTTTTGTTGATAGTTGCCAGAAGGGGCAACTATTACCTGGCATAACCTGCAACTATACCAACTCAATATCGTCTATAATTTAAGTGGCTCCCGTTGAGCAATTAATTCATAAACATTATTTTAAGGAGGGACTGAAATGAAGTCCAAATTCAAAAAATTAATCATCCTATTCTTTATGGTAGCTTTTTTATTTCCTATCCTGGTTGGTCCCGTTGCCGCAGCCCCCTTGGCCCATGACCCGCTGAACTATTTTGTCTATTATATGGAGGATAGCAATCAGTTTTATTTTTTAGTGACCAACCCTTCCAGCCAGACCGTTAAACTGAACTTTGCCACCGAAAAAGAGTTTGATTTAGTGGTTCAAAGAGGTAATCAGGTAGTCTGGCGTTATTCCGACAACAAAAAATTTAACAATAGCTTTAAACAGGAAAACTTTTTACCCGGACATGCTAAGTTCTACAAGGTTGATGTACCTAAGCTCACTTCGGGCAACTACACTGTTAATGCTTATTTTACCGGCGGCCCTTCCGGCGGACGCATTGTGGCCCAAACTCAAATAAACCGGGGCAACCAAAATAGCTGGAAACCGCCCGTGACGGAAGCACAGGGCTTAAGCTACCGCCTTTTTGAGGGGAGCAATCAGGACTTAGTCTTTGTTGTTGAGAACAACTCTAAAAAAAATATTAAACTAAGCTTCCCTTCCGAACAAGAATTTGAAATTGTTGTTTACAATTCCAGTTGGAACAAGGTTTGGCAGGATTCCTGGAATAAATGGTACTCGCAAAAAGGCAAATCAGAAGTTTTGGCTCCAGGGCAGGCAAAGATATACACTACCAAATTACCCAAACTGGCCAATGACAGTTACTACGCCTATGCCTATTTTATGGGCAGTAACAGGCAGGATGCAGTTACTTCCCTAAACTTTAACACCTACCCGGGGGGAAACTGGAACAATGGTAATTGGAATGGCAGCCCCAACTGGGAGTTGGCTAATAAGCTGAGCTTTGCTGCTTGGTTTAACGGCGGTAAGCAGCCTCAAATTGCCTTTGAAGTTAAAAACAAAACTCAGCAGCCTGTAAAAATAGCCTACCCTGTCAGCAAAGGAATTGAGGTCATTGTTAAAGGAGATAATGGCTTCACCTGGCGCTACGGTAACAACCTGGGAGCCCTAAGCACCACAGAAATTGCTGCAGGCGGTGCCAGCTATAGCTTCGTCTATTTGCCAGATCTGCCTAAAGGAAATTATAAAGCAGAAATTTATTACCATGCTTATTCTTCCGTCACGCCCGCATCTGTAACCAGCTTCAGGATTTAGCAACCGACAAAAACTTAACCACAAAAAACTAAGGCAGACAAATTTGTCTGCCTTTACTTTACCTATTGCTAAACTGCCACCTATCCATTCCACAATCGGTACCAAGCTACTGTTTGACCCCTAATCATTGTTGGAAGTTCCCCTTGAATGTCACTACTGCACTTAGGGTTAGGTTGTGCTTGTCCGCGGGCAAGCCAAAGAATCGCTCCCACAGCATGATTACCAGGATGCGGTGGAGATGGTCCGTTCCCGGGTTTAGGGATTTTCTTCGTAGCAGATACCAATCAGCCCCGGACCAGCATGAACCCCCATCACCGGACCAATCTGTCCAAACCAAGTCTCCTTTATTTTAGTTGTGGTACTTTCTTTTAACTCATCAAAGATTGCTTTTGCTTCTTCTAAAGCATCACTATGGGCCACAAATAAATTAATTGTTTTCCCCCTGGTCAGCTCGTAAAAAATTTCTTTCAACTTGACCAGCGATTTGGCACGCCCTCTGATTTTGCTGTAAGTGTAATATTTGCCATCCTCGTTGATGGAGATTATCGGCTTAACGTCCAGCACCTCTCCCAAGGTGCCTTGCACTAAACCAATGCGCCCGCCTTTTTTTAAGTACTCCAGAGTTCTAACCACAAAAAAGACCTTAATTCTTTTCTGGGCTTCATATAGTTGTTCGACCAGGTCCCTAAACCTGTAGCCCAAATCCCGCAGTTTGACAGCTTTTAAAACCAGAAAGCCTAGACCCATGGATAGAGCTTTAGAATCAATCGCTTCAATCTCCAGCTCGGGAAAATCCTGGGCGACACTTTTAACAACATCCAAGGTGCTGCTTAAACCCGATGAAATATGAATAGTAACGATCTGGGTATAGCCTTCACCCTGTAACTTTTTAAATAAAGCTCTAATCTCTGCCGGGCCGGGCATGGAGGTACTGGGAGTTTCCGCCGGCATCCGTGCATAAACTTCCTCCGGCTTAATTTCAATACCGTCAAGATATTGTTCCGAATCGCTAAAAACAACTCTGAGGGGAAGAATATGAAAATTAAGCTTCCTAGCCAACTCTAACTCAAGATCACTGGTACTATCCGTTACAATTGCAATTTTAGTCAATTTAATATCCCCCATTCACCAAATTAAGCCTTTTGAAAACAATTATGCACAAATATTGGCTATTTGCTTACATTGTAGCCGATTTTTGCTTTTAAAACAAGGATAATTACCAAAATAAGGCCCCGACAACAAATTAAGTCCTTAATTGGAGAAACATCCTAAGGAATTTACAAGACTAAGCTGCCTTCAGTCCAATTCGTGAATAAAAAGGCCGCTTCTAAGCTTTGGCTCAAACCAAGTAGATTTTGGCGGCATTAACCGATCGGCATCGGCAATTTCCATCAACTCTTGGATGGTAGTAGGGTAAAGGGAAAAAGCTACCTTCATTCCTTCCTTGACCCTTTTCTCCAATTCCACAAGTCCCCGTATGCCACCCACAAAATCAATTCTATCATCGGTACGAGGATCCGCAATGCCCAGGATGGGTTCTAGAAGATTGTTTTGCAAAATAGAAACGGCTAAGCTTGAAACAGGCTCCCGGCTGTCAAAACTGCCCTCCTTGGCTGTAAGCTTGTACCACCTTCCGGCCAGATACATGCCAAAGGTTTGTTTGCTTTTTGGACGGAAGGGCTTGGTAAGAGCCTCCTCAACAGTAAAAGCTGCACCTATCTTTTGCATAAACTCCTTCTCCGTCAACCCGTTTAAATCCTTAACTACCCTATTGTAATCCATTATTTCCAACTCGTCGGACGGGAAAAGAACTGCCGGAAAATAATTAAAATCCTCCTGCCCTGTAGGATCGGTCATGTCTCTTCTCTTTTTCAAGGCCACATTCACTGCCGAGGCCGCCCTATGGTGGCCGTCTGCTATGTAGAGGGAACTAACTGCCTGAAGCAAGTTTACCAGCTGTTCTACTACTTTTTGCCGGTTAATTTGCCAAACCTGATGCCGGACTCCATCTTCGGAAATAAAATCATAAATAACTTGGTTGTTTTCTATCCATAGCTGCAGTAGCTGAGAAACCGAGGAATTCGCGAGATAAGTCAAAAAAATCGGTCCCGTATGGGCATTGCAATACTCAATATGTCTGGTGCGGTCCATCTCCTTATCCATTCTTGTTAGTTCGTGCTTCTTTATTCTGTTGTCCAAATAATCATCCACCGAAACACAAGCTACTAAACCCCTCTGTGTTCTGCCTGCCATAGTCTGTTGATAAATATAAAAAGATGGGGTAGAGTCCTGCAGAAAAACTCCTTCCCTTTTGAATTTTTTGTAATTCTCAGCTGCTTTTTCGTAAACTACCTGACTATGTAGTTCAACATCCAAGGGCAAATTGATTTCTGCTTTGTCAATATGCAAAAAGGAATATGGATTTCCTTTCGCCATTGCTCTGGCCTCCTGACTGTCCATTACATCGTAAGGAAGGGCAGCAACTCTGGCCGCCAGTTCGGAAATTGGTCTAATCGCTTTAAATGCTTTAATAATGGCCACAATAAACCTCCTTTAATTTATCCTTTAGCCCAATAACTGCAAAGCCGCCGCCTTTAGAACAGCAACTGCCGCTTGCAACTGCTCCACCGGAACATATTCATCCACTGCATGAGCCTGGTCCAAATACCCCGGGCCGAAGGTTAAACAATGCGGTGAACCGACCGTGGCAGCCAAAATTGCGGCATCGGTATAGGCAGGAAAACCGGCAATTTCAAAATCACCGACCACCTCTTTAACGGCCGCTTGAAATCCTAGCAAAAGAGGCGAATCTGCAGGCATCTTTAATGGTTTCCTCTTAAGGCCCAATCTTTCCCAGGTAGCTTTTGCCCCGGACACCTTTGCCAGACCTATTTCCAACGCCCTATCAACTAGGCTGTCCGCTTCTTCAATGGACATAGGAAATGTGACCCGCATATCTACTTCCGCCTCGCAATAATGGGGTACTATATTAGTCTTTAAACCACCGTTAATTCTGCCTAAATTAATAGTGGTTGGGCCCAAAAGCTCATCTCGATAGGGCAGGTTGGCAATCAACTCCTTTAATGAAACCATAATCTGGCTGGCGGCGTGAATGGCATCCACCCCTTTATCCGGCTTGCCGGCATGGGCCATCTTGCCCCGGGTGGTGATTTTATACCAATTTGGTCCTTTGTGGGCAGGCATTAATTTTAAACCGGAGGGTTCAATTGCCACCAACAAGCTGTCTTTACCGACCAAGCCATTTTTTAAGGCAGTCATGGCTCCTTTCATTTCCTGCCCTTCTTCATCCACCGTTGCTAATAAAATTAACTCTCCCTTAAGCATCTGTCCCATAAGAGCCAAGTCTCTAATAGCCACTAAAGCTGCGGCCAAACCGCCTTTCATATCCGCGCTGCCTCTGCCGTAAAGACGGCCCGCCTTAATTCTCCCGCCAAAGGGGTCCTCTGTCCAACCCTCACCGACGGGAACCGTATCCATATGTGCCAGCCAAATTAACGCTGTAGAACCATACCCCTTGTTTCCAACCCGTGCAACAACATTAAAGCGATCCCCTTCCACCTGCTCCTTCCAAGCTGTAACTCCTTGTTGCTGCAACCAGTGAAAAACGTATTCCCCGATGGCTTTTTCGCTACCATTGGGATTCTCGCTGGGAATTTTCACTAACTCCCCGGTTAAATTAACAACTTCACTCCAATCGGCTTCCTTTAACATTCTAACTCACCTGTTTCTGATATTTTCTCATTTATTATATAGCATTTTGGAGGATTTAGCACAAAAAATAGCTCCACCCATGGGTGAAGCTATTTTAGATTTACTGCTTAGATACCTTCAATTTTCACATTTACATATCTCGGCCCGTCATAACCATCCGGCACCGGATATTCCGAAGGATCATCCAAGGCCTCTCCATATTCCGAGCCACCCGCAGGGAAAGTATCGGTAGTAAGCACCAGGTGAATTATATAATCAGCCTGTATCGCCGATAAGCTGCCCTCATCTACTTTTTTCTGAGCAGGTGCCACTATATGTTTTGCAAAAACGCTGGCAGGCATTCCGCCCACTTGGG
>Ga0265293_10011387_pt1 | contig 12120 bp, 4 predicted proteins | sample Munlanlewell138R_FD_192505 | JGI IMG/M metagenome (GOLD analysis project Ga0265293, IMG submission 192505) | Leachate microbial communities from a municipal landfill in Southern Ontario, Canada - Leachate well 138R | ecosystem: Engineered > Solid waste > Landfill > Unclassified | place: Canada... | reverse complement strand
CCGAAGGAAACACGCTAGAATCGAACGGAAAATGGTACCACAAACATCGAAATCGGAAAGGTAGAAAAGACCAAGCACCCATTAAGATGAAACAATATAAAACGAGTGCCTGTAAGACCTGTCCTGTCTATGATTTATGTACTCGAGCCAAAAACAAGAGAGGAAGAGTGATCGAAAGGCTAATTTATGCACATCTGCTTGAAAAAAACAAGCAACGGATAAAAGAGAATTACGAGATTTATCAACAACGACAAGCTATTGTTGAACATCCATTTGGAATTATAAAAAGACAGTGGGGATTTGATCACATTATGACCAAAAAAACCAAAAAACGAGCATCTGCCGATGTGGGTTTAATATACATTGCATTTAATCTCCGCCGAATTTTCAATATTTTAAACCAAAATGACCTCAAAAAGTACCTAAGCGTATTTGCTTTTTGTTTTTCTGCTCTGACAAGCCATTTTAAGGCCTTTTGGCATACTTTATTTTTCATTTTAGGGAAACCCATTTTTGAAAAAAGAGTGTTTAAAGTGGCTTAAATAGAAAATATATAAGTAGATTTAAAGGGCAAATCAAAAATAACGGAAGTTTTTAGACGGACTGCCGTTATGCGTCAGTGTAAAAAGCCACTTCAAACAGTACATTTATTTTTTATGATAACACTGAATTGATTTAAAAACTATAAAAAAGTATATTTGACTCATAGATGAATAAATTAACAGTAATAGATTTTTTTTGTGGAGCAGGAGGTTTTTCCGAAGGCTTCAGACAAATGGGATTTGATATAATTTATGGATATGACCATTGGAAACCTGCTGTTGATACTTTTAACCACAATTTTAATCTTAATTGCAAACCTAAAAATATTCTTGATTTTAAAAACTCAATTAAAGAAATTGAAGAATTACCTGATACAGATATAATTATTGGATCACCACCTTGTGTTAGTTTTTCTAGCTCTAACAAATCTGGGAATGCAGATAAATCATTAGGAGTTGAGTTGACAGAAGCATTTTTAAGAATTGTTGCTGTTAAAAAACATCAACCTAAATCAATCTTAAAAGCTTGGTTTATGGAAAATGTTGTAAATTCTAGAAGATACTTGCAAACATCATACACTTTTAAAGATTTAGGGTTAGAAGAATGGGCTAAAAAGCATCGAATTGGTATTTTAAATACCGCTATTGATTTATACGAAAATACAGCTGTTATAAATTCTGCTGAATATGGTTCATTTCAAGCTAGAAAAAGGTTGATATCAGGAGAGATTGTAAAAAAAGGTAAATTGGTTGTACCTAATTCTACACATAATAGTGAGGGAATTGATGGAAAAAAGAAGTTTTTGACAATTGGAGATATGAAAAGGATTTTCCCTCACCCATATTCGAAGCCTTCTAATAAATTAATTTCAGATCCACAATATGATATTAAGATTGCTCAAAATCAATTAACTGATCATTTTTATGATACAGGAATTTATAAGGTAGAATGGAAGTTTTCGAAGTTTTGGAAAACAAATCATCCATTTATGGGAAAAATGTCATTTCCTGAAAATGAAAATAAACCAAGTAGAACTATAACAGCAACAAAAATAGCCAATTCAAGAGAGTCTATAATATATAAATCAGAAATTGAAAGAATTGGTGATGGTGAGTATCGGTTACCTACAGTAAGAGAAGCCGCTATAATAATGGGCTTTCCTATTACCTATCAGTTTATAGGAAAAGAAAATAATAAATGGCGTTTGGTGGGTAATGCTGTTTGTTCTTCTGTAAGTAAAGCTTTTGCGAAGGTCGTTCTTGATGAATGCAAATTACCTGTTCCTAAATCATTGAATTTAAATTTAAAAACTGAAGAGATCTTAAATCTGAATACCTTTAAATTAAAATCATTTGATAATCCTCCCAAAAAAAATCCAGGTTCTAGATTTAGAAGACATGCCATAAAAGATGGTAATCTAACAGTTACTTTATCTAATTATGATATTGAGAAAAATACTAAAAAAGCTGAAGGTAAATGGTATACCTCAATTCAGTATGGAACAGGGAAAGGTTTCCCAATTCAAAAAATTAACGATAATTACTTTAAACATATTGAAGAATTAATTAAAGAATATAAAGAAGGAAAAGATTTTTTGAAATATATCAACAATGGGTTTTCTGAGAAAATTGGAAATGCTAATGAACTTCAAAATCTATATGAACAACAAAAATCGAATAGTAAGTTAACAGAACCAACCGAGTTAGTAGACACAGTTCAAGAAAAGCTTAATGAACTCGATTTAGAGGACAAAGTACTTGAACAAACAAAAAATAAAATATTCAAACATAAAGATAAGGTCCCAGTAAAGCAACTTTTTGCTTTATATGCAATTAATAAAATTTCGACCATTGCAAACGAAAATTAATTATGCCTGTTACATTTCACCCAAACAACCCTATTGATGCTTTGGAAACTATAATTGTTAAGGAAGATGGATCTCCTCTTCGTGGTGAAATTGATATTTATAGAAAACTATGGCGTGAATTAGGAGAAAGTGAATTAGAATGGGATGTATGGCACGATTTGAAACTACCAGAACATTCGGACAATTATAATTATTACAAAAAAACAAGTGCACAAATCGACTTTTTAATTCTTTCAAAGCATGGAATGATTGTTTTAGAAGTCAAAGGAGGGCCAATATCAACAAAGAACAATGTGTTTTATTATGGGAAAAATTTCGAGATAGAAATGAAACAAAACCCATTTAGACAGGCTGAAGGCTATAAATTCACGTTAAAAGACAGTGTTTTTAACAATATAAAAAATTGTTTTTTCTGTGACGTTGTTGCATTTCCTCACGTAGATTATCCATTTGAATCAACATTATTTGATTCAAATTTATTGTGGACTGATTATAATGCACAATTCTTTGATAATTCTATTGAGAAATTTCTTCTGAAGGCTATTGAATACTCAAAAGCAAAACACAAAAAACACTTTAGAGTTTATGAAAATCTTACTGCTAAAGAGTATTCAGTAATCAAAAACATTTTGAGTCCAAAAATTAGCGATAGTAATCAAAAAACCTCTATAAACACCTTAGAGTGGCTCGGAATTAATAATATAGAAATCCTAGAAGGTTTATATAAAAACCCAAGAATAATGATTGAAGGACCACCTGGTTCTGGAAAAACAACGTTGGCTAAAGCTTTTATTGATAAGCAAGATGACAAGAAAGGAATTTATTTATGCTGGAATAATCTTTTGATGCATTTTACAAAATCAATGCTAGAAGAACGACAACTACTTAACAATGTTGAAGTAACAACGTTTTTTCGATTTTTCCAGAAACTTAATCCTGATACAAGCTATGAAAAACTAAGTAAATTTACGGAAGATGAATTTTATAACTTGGTAAAAGAATCCATTTTTAGATTAGAAAAGACAAATAGTTTAATTCCTTATGATTTTATTGTTATTGATGAGGCGCAAGATATTTTTGATAGAGGGCTAGATTTATTTATTAATTCGTTTTCAGGATATAGCAGCAATGGATTAAAAAACGGAACTTCTCTTATACTTTACGATATAGATCAAAGCTATTCCAACAGCGGAAGGAATGTTTCTGAACTTGCCGACTTAATTTCAGAATACTATTCTCATTTTAAATTAAATGAGGTTAAAAGAAGTAGTCAAAATCCTGAGATTAGAGAATTAAGTTCAGAAGTTTTAGACAACCCCAAGATATTTAATAATGATAATTTTGAAGATACTTATTCTAACATTTCTGTTTTACGTCACAGGGATTTGAGAAGCGTAAAGAAACACATCGTTAACAAAATATTAATGCAAATTCGTAATGCTGATTCTTCTTTAAAAGGTAGCGATTGCATTATTTTAATAGAATCAACTTTTATGAAAGGAAGTTTTAAGGATGATGAAGATTTAAGAGAGTTATTGATAATCAAAGACATTGAAGAACTTTCCGAGTCGAATATTGGAGATACTGCCAATAAACTCCGATACACTTCAATCTTAAAATTCAAAGGATTGGAAAAAAAGAATGTTTATCTTGTTATTTCAGAACCTTCTGAACTCAATAAGTATGAGATGTTTGTGGGAATTGCTCGAGCAATGTTAAATTTAGAAATTAATATAGTTGCATAATGAATTTAATTAATCAACATATTCTTCAACATTTAATTCATTTTCATGACGTTGAAGACGATTTATTTAAAGAGATTTTTATACTAATTCAAAGCGAAAAGAAAGAAAAAAATCTCTTTTTACTACGTTACATTCATTTGTTATTAAATGAAGCATTTTCTGATGAGAATAATCAACCTCAAATATTACATCTGCATATTGAAGATAAGCTTAATGATGATTCATTATTAGTAATTGCACAATATATTTTAATACGATTTTTTAAAGAAAATAATGCAAGCTCCTTATCATCATCTCAAAATAACAAAAAACTTGAAAATCTGAAAATAAACCTTAGTTCTAAATTAAGAAGACTATCTATTTGTCCCGAAGGAGCGAGTGGGAAAAATGGAGGAAATCGAATCTACAAAAATTGGATTAAAGAAAGAAATGATACAAATGCATTACTTGATTTTTACAATAAATTTAAAAATAATAGTCATATTGCATCCAAAACAATTTTTAATTGTCAAGTTCAGTTGTCTAATCTATTGAATGATATTTTTTTCACAAAACCTTATGCTTGTAAAATAGAAGATTACGAAAACTATCCTACCTTTAACTTGTTAAATACAAAATTTACCGTTAACAACATTGATGAAATTAATCATTCAATTATTGATAATTTAAAAACAGTTATATTATTTAACTGTGAAAGGAATACAAAGATGCAGTATTTTTCTCTAAAGGATTTAATTGATTATGAAATAGATTTAAATAAATATTTGATTCTATCATTTGGAAATAGAAATCATTCCGTCCAAAGCCTAAGCGATAAATTGACTTTAATTCAAAATAGATTTAGAACACCAAGTAAAGATAGTTATTCTATTCTTCATTCTGAGATTGATTTTATTTTAGAGAGAAATGAAAAAAAGCAAATCCCCATTTCATTTATTGGGGTAGAGACATCTGATTTTTGGAGTACTTTTCTTCTTGAAACAAGTATCCAAGACTTGTATGAGTTGCGTTCTATTAAAATGATGAATTTATATTCATTATGTTTAAATGAAGATATTAAACAACATATTCTCAATGATTTATTTGGTAATAATGATACTTCCTACTTAATATCAGATGAAACAAAACAAATCATATTAGAGTTAAGAGATGAAGATGTTTCCAATTTAAAAGAGTCTCTAACAAATGTTTTGGATTTGATTATCAATTCCAATTTTAAACAAAATTTATTTGAAAAATTGAAAAATGAAACCAAGTTTATTGTTGATGATTTTGTGCTTAGCAACAAAAAATTAAGTAAACTAATTTTATCTTCACTTTCATTATCAAATGAGAATAGGTTAATTTCATGGAATGATTTGCAAAGTATTAGAAATGGAAGTGTTCTTATTCTTTCATATCAAGATCAAGGAAAATATCCATATTATTTTTATCCAAATATTATAGAAACTACTGTTTCAAAAGATACAATTATTAAAGCTATTTATCACAAATTTTTGTTTTCACTCAGATACCAATGGTCAAAATACAATGCCGCTAAAGAAAGATATAAACTTTTAAATCATCCTATAAGACAAAAGTATTTTCACTGGGAAAGATTAAAAAACAACATTGAAAGTTTAAAACCTCAACGAAATGATGATACAATTTGGGATTTAGAACAACAATATTCCGGAAATTCAATTCGTGAAACAATAAAATTAAAGTTGAAAGGAGAGCGTGAAAGAACTTATAATAGCTCAGAACTTTTCATCTACTCAACAGACAATAAAAAAACATTTAAAGTTGATAGAATAGATGATATTATAGAAGCAGTTGATGATGCAGACAAGTGTTTTCTTCATCACCTTGAAGAAATTCAAGAAAACATCAACCTGTACGAAAAAATGGTAGATACAAGTCAGCAAAAAGAAGAGTTAAATATTATTCGTCAACGTTTCAATATTGAAGAAACAGAAACAGGAAGGTTATGGAAAATTTTATTAAATCAAAGAGCTTTAATCACTAATGGAAAAACCGTTTACGATGAATTAAAGGCTTATTTACAAAGTAAAAGTTTAAAAATTGTTTCATTGCACCATTTCGAGAATAATTGGCTTAACCCTGAAAGTGATTCAATAGCTCCGCTAAGCAAAAAAGTATTTATTGAATTATGTAATTTTCTAAATCTACCTAAAGAATACTTTATTCTTGTACAGCGAATAAGAAATAAATCCAAACAATCAAATCATCAAAGCACGAGGCGAATGAATCGGCTTTTGCAAGATCTGTTTAATGATGGTAGTTTTGATAAAAATATTGATAAAGAAAATATCATCAAGGCTAATCTTGATAAATATAAACAAGAGCATCCTTTGGATGAATTAGGAATTGATGAAAAATATTTAGGAGAGAATCTAATTACTTTGGTTGATTTAATATCTACTGAAGTGACATTAAAAGAACTAGAAAAATTTAAAAAGGTAGAATAATGGATAAAACATTAAAGAAAAGAAACTCTTTAGAAACTTTTATTCGAGAGCAAACATTAGGTCCTGGTATAAACGGATATAAATATGTTGATTTAGAAGACGAGATTTTAGTAGATAAAAAACTTTCTGTAGAACCATCATTGAACTATGAAACTGAGATTTTAGACATAGTTCCTGCCGCTATTTATAGTACTGGTATTCTGTTCCCCGAAGATAAAAGTGAAACTAGCATAGAGGGAGCAATTCTTGATAATAACGAACAAACGGAATCGGAAGATGGAGTTGAAGAAAAGGATTCTCAAGATAATAGTATGGAGTCAGAAGAAGTCTCCAATGGTATAGAATTAAACCAAATGTATCCCAAAACTATGGGACTTACTTTTTGTTTAGACGAAAAATGTTTAGAACGCGGAGAAATAGAATTTGATGTTTCATTCAGATATTACAAAAAACTAAAACAAGACAAGGAAGGTAAATTCAATAATAGATACGGGTTATTGTGTGAATCTGATATAGAAAAGTTCAAAACTTTTTTAGTTGAACACAAATTAGTGCAATTTTCAATTGTAAATAAAGGACAAAACAGTTTTGTAGTTTTATCTAAAATAAGTTCAGAACAAATTACGGAATTAAAAACCTCCATTCGGTCTATTAAAAAGAACAAAGCCGAAAGTTTATATGATAAAACAAACAATATTTATAGCTTGCCTCGTCTTTCCAAAGACAAATGCTATTTGAGCAACTTAAAATCAACAATTTATTACGAATTAAAAAATTCAATTACCGACAATAATAAAAGGCAAGATTTATATGAAATTACTCAAGAAATAGAGTTGATTGAAAATATTACTGAACATTTACGAAACCTTTTAGATGTATATTCAGGTGGATATGGACTATGGAAATCGAATCCTATTAAAAAAACAATCAAACTCAAAAATATTGATTTCCCAGAAACCAAAAGTAAAATATCATTTTTGTTTAATAAGCCTCAGTCAAATGAAGATATTGATGTAATTGATGAAAATGGAATTGAACAGAAAGGCTTAGAACATCTGTTTAAGTTCGATATTGAAGATAATGATGATGAATATGCTTCATTATCTGCGAACATTCAATTAAGCCGAGACTCAAGAAAAAAAGCCAACAAGATTTTCGTGAAAGTTCAATTAGTTAATACAAGTACGGCTTTTACCTTAGACAAAGAAAAAGATAGTAGGTATTTCTCCACTTTTAATGAAGTAGTAAATCAACGAACATTCTTTGGTGTTAAGATTTCTGTAGAAAACGAGTTTTTAGTACCTTATTCAGACTATAAGTATTCAGTAAATGAATCAGGTATTTATGACGAAGACACAACTACTCAATTTATTTATGACCAATTCAAGGATTATGCTATTGGTCACGGTTGTTCTGTAAAATGGAATGAGATTAATAAAAGGGTAGAAACGGAATACTTACCCGAGTGTGAAACGCCTGATATTGATCCAGTTCCAAGAGATAAAAACAAACCTGCAAAAGAGGATGAGAATGGAGATTATATCTTGCCTTTGTTTTTAGATAACTCACAATCCCAAGAGTTCAAGTGGCTTTCTGTATTTTCAGACATAGAGAATAGTGAAGTCGTCAATGGATTGTTGGCATTTGTAAATTCTTACGGAAATTGGATTGAATACAAGAAAAAGGATGTGAAATTCCAATCAGATTTTAAAGATATTGCCTATCAAGAATTGGAAAAATGTGAGAAGGATTATCAACGAATGAAGATAAATATCGAAACTCTATTGCAAGGAGATAACAACAAAGATAATTTAAATTCATTCCGATTGATGAATGGGGCAATGTTTATGCAGTTATGGCATTCTGTGAAAGTTAAAGAAGACAAAGTAATCACCCTACTTGAGAAAGAAGATTTTAATCATTTTGATTTCGAATTCTATAAAACTGCTAATGACAAACTGTTTTCTAAAATAGAATCAGCAGGTTGGAGAGCTTTTCAGTTAGCGTTTATTCTTTTAAATCTTGATGGAATTTTCAAACCCGAAAATGATGAAAATTGGGAGAAAAGGAATGAATGGGTTGATTTGGTTTGGTTTCCGACAGGTGGTGGAAAAACGGAAGCCTATCTTGGATTAATTGCTCTTACTATTATCAACAGAAGAAAATTATACAAAGAAAAAGGAGGCGGAGTTGCATCTATTATGAGATACACTTTACGACTGCTTACAATGCAACAATTTCAAAGAGCGACTTTGGTAATAATGGCATTGGAACTTATAAGACGCTGGGGGCAATATGAATTAGGTAATGAACCGATTACAATTGGATTGTGGGTGGGAGACAATTCCTTGCCAAACAAAACAGAAGATTTAATTGTTGAATTTGAAAAACTAAACAACAATCAACCTAATAAAATACCGTTTTCAAATTGTCCTTGGTGTGGAAGTACTATTGAAGGAGAGGATAAAGAAGATTCTGAAAACCTTAGTAATAGAGAAAATCATTGGTTCTCAAACAAAGTTCATTTAAAATGCTCAAACAATAAATGCTCCTTTTCCTATCCAAAAAGACGAGGAAGAGTTAGACAACACGACCAAGGGGCAATTCCTGTATGTTTGTCAGATGAGATTATCTATCAGCACCCACCAACACTACTATTTGGGACAGTTGATAAGTTTGCCCAATTGGCTCATAAGGTAAAAGGCACAGACAATGGAAGAAATGCCGATTCAAGACGTTTGTTTGGCAAAGGAAATTGGGAACAAGGTAAGCCTCAAAACGGCTATTTACCACCTGATTTAATTATCCAAGATGAACTTCATTTGTTACTCGGCCCGCTTGGTTCGGCAGTTGCGTTGTTCGAATCAGCAGTTGATCAACTTTGCACAAGAAAAGATGGAACAAGACCAAAGATTATTTCATCTACCGCCACTACACGCAACACTCAATTACAAATTGCTGCATTGTTTGACAGAAAGGTTAATCTTTTTCCCAAACCTGGAGTAGAATGTGATGATTCATTCTTTGCGTTTTATCGAAGAAAGTTCAATAATGCGGAAAAAGAAAACGAGGAATATTTATCCAAACGGAAATACATTGGCGTACTGCCAACAGGTAGAACGCAGATTTGGATGCAAATGAGGTTGGCTGCTATCATAATGACACATCGAGCAATATTTGAGTTACAAGAATTGGCTGAAAAAAGTCCTATGGATTTTGATGCCTATAATAAAGAATTTGAAAAAGCGATGGATTATTATCACACAACTATCTCTTATTTCAATAGCTTAAAAGAAGTAGGGAAAACCCAATCACAGGTACAAACCTACATTTTAAAAGAACTTCGGAGAGTTTTCAACAGGGTTATTCGACCTCAAAAGTTAATGCACTCTTTATACACTTATGGTCCTATACGAGAAGGTGAATTAACAGGAAGATTATCAGGTGAAGAAGTCAAAAATGAGCTTAAAAATGTTGAATCAAAATGGAAACCTCAAAATAGGTTTGCAAATATTGAAAACGGAGAAATAATAAGTGGAAATTTCCCTCCTGAATTTGTTGTCGCAACGAATATGATTTCCGTAGGAATTGATGTTTCTCGTTTCAATACCATTATTATGAATTCAATGCCTCGAAACACAGCTGAATATATTCAGGCAAGTAGTCGTGTTGCAAGGAATGATTATGGTTTGGTGTTAACGGTTCATCATCCTTTTAGAGCAAGAGATATGTCTCACTACGAAAAATTCATTGAATTTCACGAAAAGATGTACAGCTATGTTGAACCAATTTCCATTACACCGTTCACCAAAAAATCTGTTGAAAGATATATGGGATTGTATTTAGCAACAATGATACGACACACGACAAATTTTACAGAAAGAGAGTCTGCTAAAGACATCTCAACGATGTCAGAAACTGAATTATCTGATATAATTTCTGAATTGACTGACTATTTTGAAAAACGAAAAGACAGAATGAACTCGTATGACACATTAATTAGTAATCTGCTAAAAAACGAAAATGTTGAACAAATAAAAAGATGGATTCAAGAGGCATTTTCTGAATGGCAAGAAGAATCAAACAAAAACCTAGCTGATAATAAAAAATTTGTTTTCAATAACAAGAAAAATAAGAAAGATACAGTTGTTGAGCAGCTATATGTTGACATTGAAGAATATGAAGGCAATATACATAGTAAAAAATGGCAAGTTCCAATGTCACTAAGAGTAATTGAACCGGAAGCAGCAATTAAAATAAATTCTATTTGAAATGAGAATATTAGACGTAACTCAATATAATCAAGGTATTGGGAAGTATAAATTACTTTCTTCCACGGCAGGTGTAGGCTCTATTATTACAACAAAAGTTGGTTCTTATGTATTAATCTCCGATATAAACAAATGGAAATTTATTAAATCTATTAATTCTAAAATAGAAACTATCCGTACAATAAACAGTGATGACGCTAAAATTTATAAAGCAAGTGAATTAGAAATAGAAAAACGCGGAATAGAGTTTATTAATGACCAACGGTTCATTCGGTTTATTAGAACTGAAAAAGAACTGAATAATTTAGTTTGCTTGATAGGTGTGCCACATATGTCACTTAACGAATCTTTCAACACGCCTAATTGGAAGAATCATCCAATAAATAAAGCAAAAGAAAACACAGGTGAAACTTTAACATCAAGCGATTATATGATTGTTGGAACCCATTTCCCTAAATGGTTTAAAAACAGAAAAGGAGAGCTAAGAGAGATTTCTAAATGGAAACAAATGTGGGAAAAAGAAGGGCGAGAACACAATGGTACACCTACAATGAATGATTTTGCTCCACCAAGAGATGCTTCTGATTTTATAAGAGAATATAAACGTAAAAACATTGAAGGTCGTGAAATAAATTATAGAGAATATCGGGAACTTGAACAACTCAATTTATCTCTAATATGCCCAAATGGACATCTATCAGATATGCCTTGGGCAAGATTTTTATCTTGGAAGACATTAAAAGAAACTTTTCAAATAAATAGAGACGACAATGGTGAAAATTTGTTTGACATAGAGCCCTGTTGCAGTAATCCAAATTTAATTTGGACAGAAAGCAAAACCAAATCAGAAGGGTATGGAAGTATATTTATTCATTGTGAATCTTGTGGAACTGGAGATGGTGGAAGAGAAAATGGGAAGAGAAAAAACGACTTTAAAACTTTTCCTAAAATCAATTTAGAAGGAATAAACAATTTACAACCAAACTGCAAAGGGCAAAAACCTTGGGAAATGGAATTAACTAATCCAGATTCTATTCCATTTGAAAAATGCTATATCCGTGGTGAGCATCAAAACGGTCGTGAAAAAATGCAAGTGTCATTAGTGACGGCAAATAATGTTTATTATGCAAATGGATTTTCAAGTTTATTTATTCCAATGCACCTTGCCGAAGATATTTCAAAAGAATTACTTGATGCGCTTGAAATATTAGAGGAACGATATG
>Ga0265293_10011385_pt1 | contig 12123 bp, 9 predicted proteins | sample Munlanlewell138R_FD_192505 | JGI IMG/M metagenome (GOLD analysis project Ga0265293, IMG submission 192505) | Leachate microbial communities from a municipal landfill in Southern Ontario, Canada - Leachate well 138R | ecosystem: Engineered > Solid waste > Landfill > Unclassified | place: Canada... | reverse complement strand
CTTACATACCATACCCGGTATAACTTAAGCCGAGGTGGTGCGTCATACCAAACTTAACATGCCGGTGAAGCACCATGTGAAGGCGCCAACCCGACGACTACTCTTCCTTGAAAACACTTTGGAGGAGATGTGCGTAGCGTATTTCAGCCGCACAATCCCTCACCCTCCGCAAATTCTTTTTTAGAGGGATTTGAATTGAGCGAAGTCAGGAAATCCGACGAAGAGGCAGGATTTCCAGCGAGTGGCCGACCTGAGCCGTATTGAAAACCGAGGCTTGTTTGTACCTTACATACCATACCCGGTATAACTTAAGCCGAGGTGGTGCGTCATACCAAACTTACCATGACGGTGAAGCACCAGGCGAAGGCGCCAACCCGACGACTACTCTTCCTTGAAAACACTTTGGAGGAGATGTGCGTAGCGTATTTCAGCCGCACAATCCCTCACCCTCCGCTATTTTTTTTAACACATACACCGTTCTATCTTTTCTCCAAATCTACAGAAAAAAGTATACACTACCAACTCGACCCTTTTAAGAGTCAAAATTTGTTCTTCGCGACATCCTTTAAGATTCTTTATATTTCCCTGATCTATTCTAATCCCTCATCAGTAAATTCCAGATTTTCTTTGTTGGAACGACCTCATTTTCCCGAAGGGCCTGATACCATTCGTGCGTATCATTGGACACACTGAATCCCGGGTAAAAATTTACAAGGTCGTCTACAATATTCCAGAAGTGAGCAAAGTCATAAGGAAAGACCACCATTTCAAACTCGCAGGCTTCCCATGCGGCTTTATATCGCGACAGAAATTCTTTCCATGGAATTTTTTCCGATAATACCTTCCCGATCTTTATATCCCTCAGGGCAAACGTCCAGTCAGCATCTTCGATCTTGTAGAATCGCGGCACTCCATCAATGCAAAGTCGAAGATACAGCATGTCCACATACTGGTAGAACTCTTCAAAATATTCCCATGGCGCACACTCAAATTCCACGTCTTTGATTTTGCCCGATCCTCGACGAAGTCCATAAGGGAGATATATGACATTTGGAGATTCTTCGATCGCCTTGATCTTCTGCTGTTCTTCGGCCGGACGTTCAACATAGTCTTCATATTCCATACTGTAGAGATTCGAAGAGATGTTCTTTTTCCAGAAGTTCATCATAAATCCTACTGGTATTCGTTCCATCGTCTGTTTTGAAAATTCGTACAGGAGATCAATGACATTCATTTCAGCGCACTGTTGCATGATTTCATCGAATGACCTGCCATCCGATGTTCCTGCGACTGTTTTTGTTTCCATAAGGGCCTCCTGTCATTGGTTTTTCCCGGACCCATAACTTCGGCCGGAAGATAAAAAATTATTCAATTCGCACAACGTGCGGATAATTACAGGCCCGGCAAGTGATGGATGGTAGCAACACAAAACAAAAAAAGCCAATCCATCCGATGACAGGAATAATGATCATTATCATACTTAATATCAACACCTGAAGAAAAGTAAGCTCTTTAACTTGAGCTTCGCCTCTGTAACCGCAATTCGGACAATATATCACAATCGGTTTGCGGGGCTTTGGTATAACGGGTGATTTTTTTTCTGCTGTCTTCTGGTTCAAAATCAGCGCGCCGACAATACAAACAACAGCCAGAACGATCAACCCGGTTGTAAAGAACTCTTTGGACTTGACCCACGCAAAATGGTGGCGGAAAAAAAAGATGGCGTGGTATCTCCAGAAATTGTTTGCCACCCACAATAGACCGCCAAACGTAGCAAGTATTAGCACCAGACCGAATAAAACCACCCAGAACATCGCCTCTTCCTGATTTGTGCGTCTGCTCATATAGGATATCCTCACTGTAAGTTGTATGCTCTATGGATTCCCCGTATACTACGCACTGACGCAGGCGTGCTTTTTGTTTTTTCTGCTCACGGCTTACTGCGATCACTGTGTGCTATTTCCGAAACACCCGGCTCAATGCAAGATATGTGACGGCAATAGGCCTGGTAAAGAGGTTGCTCCTTTGTGTCCGGTTCGCGTAAGCCACCGCCGCCTGCAGAAAAGATATGATCGTTCCCAATACAATAAAAAGCGCCTGTATCAACGTACCGCCTTTCAACGCCGCTATGGCGGAAATGCCGATGATCAGAAGCACCAGAAAAGATACTATCCACACGGCCTTTTGAATGCCGATACGTTTCATCAGGAAGCCCACATACGGGTTCTTTTCCTGCGAGGGAGTGCGTATACCCTGTAACGTAGTTACGATATCCGCCAGTTTTGTTATTATCAGAAGGCCGCTTACAAGATAGACATATACCTGCATGGGTTTCTCCTTTGTTTGAGTACAGACAATCAGCATAAAAAACTGTCTGGATGCCCGACTGATGTCTCCCGCACACTGCGTACGGGACAGGCTCGGGAATGACAGGTGAAAAGAACGTCCGTCCCTTTTGATTCTACTCCTTGCCCTATTTTCCGATCATTTTACAGGCGTGCTCTATTCTCCTGAACCATGGTCTTCAAAACCACACTACCTTTTTTCTATCACTATTTTCTGATAACAGAACATTTTAGAGATGAGAGAGGGGTTGTCATAATTCCCCTATGAACAGGAAGTAGTTGTCTTATTGCTAAACAGTTATAGCATATAACTATTATTTTGTCAAGTCCTAATCCATTATTATAAGCCGGAGATTAAAAACGTATTGCAGATTTTACAATAAGGAGCGGGTGTATATTATTATAAGGAGATACTTTGAGTTTTATAACAGGGAACGGTTTCATCAAAGTTTGGGTTACAGAACACCTTGGCAGGTATATTCCAAAGTTGAAGCAAAAGAAGTATTGTTGAACGGATAAAAACAAAAAAAGGAAAGGAACCTTATTAAATACTAAAAAGTGGTCTTGACAAACCCGACCCCTTTAATAGATAGCAATCTAAAACTCTCGAACGTAGCCGTTCTTCTGTTTTAATTTTTCCATGGTTTAAAAGAAAATGATCTTAGTATAAATGAAAGTTAGGGAGAAAATAGAAAGTGAAAGAGGGCAGTTGTCAAACTGTGAATCCAAATCATAAGCGTAGAGAGAGGCAAATCAGATTGAGAATTACGATGATTTTTCAATATGCCTCTTGATAAGGTAATTAATCATTACAGCAGTTAGATTTATTGCAAGTTCTGCAAGGGATTTTGGTATTTCAATTTTTTCATTTCCCCTTCCATGCCCTGCTCCCGGTTCTTCATTTCGGATGATAGCCGGCGAACGCATAATATATTCCTCAAAGCATTCCAGGAAACCATTAAAGTATTTAGGTATAAATTCTTTTTCTATAATCTGCTGATATAGTTTCCCGGGTTTTGATTTCTTCACACCAAGTATTGTTTTAATCGCACTTTCTATGGCGAGATTTGCATTTTGTATAGCACCTTCATTGTTTTCATTGGCAATGTCGGTTCTGGCTTTTTCGAACTCCTCCAAAGCGCCGTAAAATTGCTGATCATGTAACAGTTCATATGTTTGGTTTATTATATGTTCTTGAATATAGCGCGAATCAACCGGGAAGATCTTTCCATTTGCCATCCGCCATGCAAGATTGCTTTCCTCCATTATGTTGTTGATTTCACTTTGGAAAGCATCCTTTCTTCCTTCTTCCATTGAGGAAACTTCGGAATAGAAGAGTTCGAGAATATCAAAAATAAGAGGCGGATAATTCCCGCGTAAAATGAACACTGATAAATTGGAGGGTTCTGGTGGACCTGAACCCTCTTCAGGAAAGGACAAAAGTGTACTTATTCCGAGTTCTGCTTCAATTGACGCTGGTAATTTTCTTAGAAAAGATGTTGTATAGTTAAAACCGGAATCATCTGTCACATAAAAATTTTCGTCGAATTTGTTAAGACAAGTCAATAAACGAGTGCGTACTTTCAGAGGGATACTGACTTCTATCTTTTTTTCTTTTAATGCCTGGGCGCATCTTTTGGAAAATGTCCAAGCCATATTTAAATTCCTACCTACGTTTAATTTTAAATATACCAGTGTATATTTTTGGTTGTCAATTTTCTTACCTTAATTATGCCCCCCTTTTGTCAAAACAATCATTCCAAATCGCTTTTATGTAAAAGCAGAGTTTTCTGACACACTTTCCAAGGATTCCGTCAGGTTAAAATGCACTCTTTCGGAGAACGATATTCCAACCTACTGTGCAACCGCTTTCTATTATAGAACATCTCAATGTAATAAAACAATATCTTTCTGAAACTCTTCATCATATCTCTTCACGAAGGGGATCCTTTCTCTTATATTTTACTATGCCCCTCGTGTCTATAAAAACAGGGAAAGCTCACATCGTGCACCAGTCGTAGGCACTCATACTGAACCATCCGCAGGCACCTAAAGTGCACCACTATCAATTTTGAAGGAATCCTATTGAAAAGGCTGCTGTAATGTGTATCCTTTCATGGAAAAACGTAGCTGACAACTGAAGGGAGGCATATCATGGCAGGAAGGAGCTTAACGGTGTTGGATATCAGAGAGATAATTAGATGTTTGAGGATGAAGGCGAGCAACCACAAGACAGCAAGAAGCCTGCGTATGAACAGGCGCACAGTATTGAAATACAGAGAATGGTTACACAGTGTGCTTGGGCATTGAAAAAAGAGATGGTTCCTATAATGAAAGAAGTTTATGTGCTGGAGTGGTTGTATCAGTAAGAAAGGTTTTTTTGAGGGTGATAAGACTCTCTTTCTCAATAAGAATATTTGTCAACTTTTTCATTTAACAATTTGACTTTTTAGAGGAATAATGTTAAAATACTGAACAATTTTCTGGGCTTCTTTATTCAGAAGAAAAGTTCACAATTTTATGCTATCCATATAGGTTATAGTTATAGATTGTTGCAGAAAAATAACTATAAGGGAGGGTAAAATTATGATTACAGAATTGCCAGAAAAAAAAGTTCCCACCTGGTTGGAGAGTGCAATAGAGCATGCAATAAAAGGAAGAGAGCCAGAATTTGTTCTTCGCGACATCCTTCAAGATTCTTTATATTACCCTGCATGTGGTTTAAATGGTATACCTGTAAAGTTTCTCACTGGAAATATCCATTCCTTTATTTATGCTGATTATATGGTAACGCGAAAAGGTTTTTTGGCGAACCTCAATGGAATCTGTGATGACTGTGGTTTTAAGGGATATCGCTCACTATATCAACGTGAAATAAGAAGAGAAGATCTTGTTCCGTATAATTGGTCTCCGTCTATATTAGTACCGACCTGTTTACATGCAGTAATAAGGTCTCATGAATCTTATTGTGAACCTTTTGGACATTGGAGTATTTGGTTGAAAGAAGGGGAGACCGATAGTGATGATCCATTAAGAGCTTTTAGTTTTCTCTTTTTTGCAGGAGAAATGTCGGCAATCTATCAAGGTTTATATTGTAGATTAGGTATTGCACCAACAATAGTAACAATTATCCAGCCTGGTTCGCGTTCGTTGATGGGAGATGGATGGGACAGTACCGACTCCGACGATGCTTTTTTTAGACAAGTTGTAGCTTCAAATAGCGCTGGTTTTCCACCGTATTTCTTATATGGAGGATTTCCTAAGTTGGGACCACAGCCTCCTTACCACACACCATGTTGGAGTGACTATGGAGGTGAAATGGTAGCACTGTTACCAGAAAGACATGCCGGGTTATGGAAATTAAAGAATACTTCTTCTGAAGAGTAAAAGAAGTTTAGGGGCTGTTAAGCCCACTTTTTCCTCTCTTTTTTATCAGAAGATCCTTTTTTGATAGATCCTGCAAGGGCTTTCTGTTAGATATGGAGTAACAGGGGGATATGTGATATGGTTTCTATGGTATTCTATTGATCTTAAAAGGTGTATCTTCCTGTAGTGTCAAGAAACAGATGCAAAGCAGATAAAAACATAGCCAAGTTTGGCAGAAACTATCTCCCAAAAAGGAGGAGAGGATGAAGGTCTATATCAGTACAGATCTTGAAGGAGTAACAGGAGTTTTTAAGTTTACCCAAACAAGAGAAAGAGGACCGGAATTTAGAGAAGCGATGGAACTTCTTATGGGAGATATTGCCGCTGTCGCGCAAGGGTTGCGCCAGGCAGGCGTTAAGGAAATTTATGTGTTGGACGGACATAATGGCGGCAACAATTTTATCCCTAAATATATGGTATCTGGAGTTCACTATATTACAGGGCATCCCCGGCGTCGTATATTGGATGAAACCTTTGATGGATATATTATGCTTGGATTCCATGCGATGAACGGAACTCCCGATGGAGTATTGCATCATACCCAATCGTCTATGTCGGAAAATAAATATTTTTATGATGGCGTGGAACGGGGAGAACTCTATCAGAGTGCAGTGATTGCCGGACATTTTAATGTACCGGTTATCTTGGTTACTGGTGATGAAGCAACCTGTCGTGAAGCGCGAGAGCTTCTTGGTGAAGGTCTTCCTACAGTTGCGGTAAAGAAGGGATTAAGCCGCGAGGCCGCAATACTTCTTAGCCCGGAAGATACGCGGGTATTGCTTGTGGAAGGTGCGAAAGAGGCAGTTAAGGCATTGCCGACTCTGAAGCCCTATAAAATCAATCTTCCTGTACAGTTGCGAAAAAAATGGATTAATAAAGTCGCGGGCGCAACTCTTGAGAATCCTTATTTTTCAGAAACAGAGATTGAAATAACAAGCGCGCTTGATATTATCAAATAAGCAGAGTAAAGATGAAGCCGTAGGGAAGAAAAGGGCTTTTTTTTTTAGAAAGAATAAAGGATTTTTCTTCTGTTTTCTATAGTGATCTTCTGTTATGGATTACTCTGTTTTGTTATAATGGATAGTGGTTTTGGAGAATGAGTAGAGGGCATAGGGTTTCTCCTTTTTCTTTTGGCGCTATTTTTTTTATGATATCTCTCTTAGTATGCCAAGCATTGTATAAGACAAGTGAGCAAGGTTATGAAAAAAGTCCGCTTCCTTCATACTGCCGATCTTCATTTAGATACGCCTTTTAAGGGTGTTGCCGCAATTAGTTCGGAGATTGGCACACGGTTACAAGATGCGACCTTCCAGACGTTCCGTACGATTATTGATATTGCTATTCAGCATGAGGTTGATTTTATTCTTGTTGCCGGAGATATCTATGATGTTTCAGAGCAAAGTATTCGGGCACAGATCTTCTTTCGGAATGAGTTAAGAAGGCTTGAAGAAAAAGGAATAGCGGCTTATATTGTGCATGGAAACCACGATCCTCTGAATAGTTGGTCGCCTTCTCTATCTTTTCCTAAGAATACACATGTTTTTTCGGCTGATACTGTTGAGCGATTTTTTGTGGTGAAAGGAGGAGAAAAGGTCGCGGAAATTTATGGAATCAGCGTATCGCAGGGAAACGTTCTTGAAAATCTTGCATCCTTGTTTCCAGTGGTTTCTCAATCGCAAAAAAATCTTGTTACGATAGGGATGCTTCACTGTAATCTTGGAGGACGAGGAGTCAATGCAGATGCTGTTCCTTGTTCTGAGAAGGATCTTCTTTCTAAACACTATGATTACTGGGCTTTGGGACATATTCATAAGAAAGAGATTGTCTCCTCTTCGCATCCGGGTATTGTATATCCTGGAAATCCTCAGGGTCTTCATCCGAATGAAGAAGGAGAGAGAGGATGTTATTTGGTTGAAGTAGAAAGAGGGGGCAATGTTGCACTAAGATTTGTTGAAACCGCACATATCCGTTGGATTTCGCATTCTATTTCTATAGAAGAAAGTGAAACAATAGATTCTCTTCTTTCTTTCATAGAACGCTCTCTTGCTTCTGTAAGGGAGAAGATGCGAAACAAAACCCTGATTTGCAAGATAATCCTTACAGGAAGAGGGCCCCTTGCAAAGGTTCTTCGGAGAAAAGGAGTTCTTGATGATCTTCTGAAAGAATGTCAGGAAAATGTTTTTGTGGACAGGGAAAGGGTTGTATGGGTTGAACGAATTATTAATAATACAAGGCTTTCTTTTGATAGAGAAACATTGAAGGATCAGCAGGATTTTATTGGAGATCTTGTAAGGACCTTTGAAGAATTTGCAGAGGAAGAAAAGATGGGTTTTTTAGAAAAGGAGCTTAGTTCATTGTTTCTTTCGCCGTTAGGAAGAAAGTTTCTTACGCCACTTGAGACCGAGTATCTGCGGAGAGTGCTTGCACAATCTGAAGAACAATGTCTTGATCTGTTATTGGACAGTCAGGAGAGAAATGAGGATTGAAGAGATCTATTTAGACGGATTTGGAATATTTCACCAATATCATATTATAGGGATTCCTTCAGGAATAACAGTCTTATATGGTCCTAACGAATCAGGCAAATCTACTCTCCTTGCTTTTATTCAGCAGGTTCTGTTTGGTTTTCCCGATGGGCGGAGTCGCAAGATTCAATATCTCCCCCTTGCGGGAGGAAATCATGGCGGCAGAATTAGGGTAAGACTTCATAATGGAGAAGTGTATGGGATTGAACGGTATGGAGGTAGAAGAGAGGGTGTACAGCTTTTTTTGTCAGATGGAAGATTAGGAGGTTCGCAGGAATTGTCGCATCTATTGGGACATATAAAGCAAGAGGTTTTTGAGAATATTTATGCGTTTAGTCTTTCAGAACTTCAGGATATTAAGACGCTTCACAGTGATGAGATGAGGGAACGGATGTATAGTGCGGGACGGGGAATAGGAGAGGTTTCTATTGAAGAGGCAAAGACTTTTTTAAGCAATGAATCTTCTAATCTTTTTACACTCAAGGGGAGAAAACCGTTTATTAACAATCTTTTAAAATCATTGAAGGAGAAAGAAGAGAAGATTCGGGAAGAGAGTAAGAGTTTAGAACGTTTTAATATTCTTTATCATGAAAAAGAAGAGCTGAAAAAAGAATTAGATATTGCGATAAAAGATCAGGAGTATTATGAGAAGAAAGAAGTGCATGTAGAAAAACTTCTTGCAGTTTGGGAGTCATGGGTTGTAATGCAGGAAGCAACGCGGGCGTATAATGCCATTTCCGCGCCAGAATCTTTTCCAGAGGAGGGCAAAGAAAGAATGGAGGGGATTCTCGCAACGATCTCAGGGTATGAGGATAGAATTCTTGAAATAAAGGGAACTCTGAAATCATTGGAAGAACAGAGAGTTTCTCTTACCATAGACGAATCTCTTCTTCAGTATAAAGGAGAGATTCTTTCCTTGCAGAGAGGGATAGAAAAGTATGAGTCTGCGTTGCATGATCTTCCAGAGATAGAGGCATTGGTACGAAAGGAGGAGGCTCAGCTTCAAGAGAGTCTTTCTGAAATAGGCCGAAGCTGGACAGAAGAGAAGATGATGGAGGTGGATCGTTCGATTCCTGTGAAAGAAGGAGTACGAAAGAGATCTGATGAGATGGAAGAGATTAGAAGGAATCTTCGTGATCAGGGAATTGAAAAGAACCAGAGAATTGCAGAGAGAGAAGATCTTGAAAAAGAGAAGCTCCTTCTCCATGAAGAACTTGATACAAAGAGATTAGAGGCGAGGAATGAAACAGATGTAGGGGAAGAACAGAAAGCTCTTTTAGATATACGGTCTTTGCTTGGAAAGAAGGAAGTAATTGTTGATGACCTTCAGAATCTTTATACTTTACTGGATACAAAGAAGAACGAGAGAGAAAACCTTTCACATCAGGAAGGTATAGAAGAGGAGATAGAAGAAGAATTTCTCTCTTCTCGGAGTCATCTATTCTTTTCTGTGCGGCAGAATCTCTCTATTTTGAAAGAGTTGAAGAGGAAGGTGGAGGTGCTGGCAGAGAAGGAAGAACTGGTGCGGTTTCTTCAACCCGATAGAGCGAATGCTCTTTCTTTCTCTTGGGAGATATTGCGAGTTTTTGCTGTCATTTTTATTGGAATCGGAGGGGTGCTATTTTTGATGAAGGGGAATGTGCCGAAGGTTGGAATAGGTATTCTTCTCTTTTTTCTGTTGTTGGCAGGAGTGGTTTGGATGGTACAGAGAAAGGAGAGAACCAGAAAAAAGAAGGTTTTACAGAAGAAAGAAGTATATCCGAACTATATGAATTTTGCAGAAGAAAAGGAAAGATTGGAAGGAGAAATAAGTCAGATACAAAGTACAATCCTTTCTCTTGTGAAGGAAGCGGGCTTGGGAGAGATTCCTTCGAAAGAATGGCTGAACGAAAGAGAAGAAGCATGGAAGAATCTTAAAACTCTTTTTTTGCAGGAGATTGATTTGAAGAAGAAGATCTTTCTTAAAGAAGAAGAGAAAAGGAAGATAGAGAATGACCTTCTTGTTTGCGGTGAGAGAGCGGGAATAGAAGGTATCCCAAATCTTTCTACGACAAACGAGAGAGAAGAGATCTTGAAAAAAGAGGAGAAGTCTTTGAATAGAAAGAAGATACTTGAAGAGAAAATTAAGGATATTGATAGAAAAATGTTGGGAGTGGAAAGCAGGGAATCTATGATAGAAGAGAGGATATCAAGTCTTCAGAAAGATGAAGAAGAGCTTCAGGGTAGTTGGATGGAATGGAAAAAGAGGCGGGGGTTTGATTCTCAATTATCTCCTGAAGGTGTGCTGGAGGTTTTTACGAAGATAGAAGAATCTTCTGTTCGCAAGGAGAAGAAGGAAGAGATAAAGGCAAGGAAGGAAAAAATAAAAAAAGAGATTACAGTATATGAAGAAGAGTGCAATGCAGTATATGCGGGATGTGGCCGTGATAAAGAATCTGATAATTATGTTAGCGCGGCGGAGAGTTTAGTAGATGGGTTGCGAGAGTGTGAAGAGAAGAAAAAGATGAAGGAAGGAATAGAGAGAGAAGAAGAAAACGCAAAAAGAGATAAAAAGATTGTAGAGGAGAAACTTAGAAACGAGAAGAAGAAACAGTCTTTGCTTTTTAAGGAGGGATTTGCAGATTCCGAGGAAGAATTTAGAAATAATGCGAGAGAATGGGAGACGCGCAGGAAGTATGCGTACGACATTGAGCAGGGAAGAGGGAATATTAGAGTGGTTTTTGGTGAACAGAAGTATGAAGAGGTGGTGAGGGAACTTTCAGAGACAGATCATGAAACCCTTCTTTTGGATCAAAAACAAATAGAACAGCGCCGAGAAGAGGCACAAGAAAAATATTCACAATGTAAAGAAAAAATCGGTGAAATTGATGGCCAGATTGCGCAAATAGAAAAAAATAAAGAGGCATCGCAATTAAAGATGGAACAGGCAGTTGATATGGAGATATTGCAACGAAAGGCAGAAGAATGGGCAGTAGCAATTTTATCGCAACTGGTTATTGAAAAAACAATAGAAAAGTATGAGCGGCAGAGACAGCCTGATATTATCAAGAAGGCGCAATCCCTTTTTGCCTCTATTACTGCGGGAAGGTATCCTTCACTCTATATTGCGGCAGATACAAAAAAAGAGATCTGTGTAGAAGAAACAAATAGATCTCGGAAGAGTATTTCTCAGTTGAGCAGGGGAACCGCGGAACAGCTCTATTTATCGTTGCGGCTTGGTTTTATTCAGGATTTCAGCAGTTATTCTGAACCACTCCCCCTTATTTTTGATGATATTCTTGTAAACTTTGATCACGAGAGAGTGCAGAATGTGTGTAGTCTTCTTCGGGATTTTGCACAGGAACATCAGATCCTTTATTTTACCTGTCATAAGAGTACAAAGGAGTTAATGGAAGGGGTCGGCGCACATATTATTTCAATAGGAGAGGGTGTTTCCGGATAAAAAAAAAGTAATTGTAAAGAGGTTGAAATAGATGAAACAGAGATTTTTAGAGAATTGTTTTTTCATTCAAGAATAAAGGAGGGAAGAGATGGCACACCTTGTATATACGAAAAAGATACCAGTAAAGTATCAGGTGGATCTCTTTGTGGCAGGCGGAGGTCCAGCAGGAGTTGCGGCGGCAATGACTGCGGTGCGCCAGGGGGTTTCTGTATATTTGGCAGAAGCGCATACCTGTATGGGTGGAATGGGAACCGCAGGGCTTGTTCCTGTATTTATGACATTTACCGATGGAGAGAATTTTCTTGCAGGTGGATTTGGAAGAGAACTTCTTACCCTTCTTCAGAAGGCAGGAGGTACTGTTCCAGAAGAGGGCACTGGTATTCGG
>Ga0265293_10011384_pt1 | contig 12125 bp, 15 predicted proteins | sample Munlanlewell138R_FD_192505 | JGI IMG/M metagenome (GOLD analysis project Ga0265293, IMG submission 192505) | Leachate microbial communities from a municipal landfill in Southern Ontario, Canada - Leachate well 138R | ecosystem: Engineered > Solid waste > Landfill > Unclassified | place: Canada... | reverse complement strand
GTCAGGATTTGCAACACCGGTGGAAAACATGCCGTTGTTTCTGCAATGGCTGGCACAAGCGATTCCCTTGACTCACTTTCTGATCATCGTCGAGGGCAGTTTTCTCAAAGCCATGCCGCCTGCTGACATCTTCGCAAGCCTTTGGCCGCTGGCGCTTATTGCCTTGGTCACTCTAACGATGGCCACCGTATTCGTTCGAGGACGCTTGCAATGACATTCATGACAACCAGCCATTCGCCTAACGCCATTAACGAGGCAGGGGGACATGCCTTCATGATAAATACCGACAATCCACAACTCAATTGAGACCCCCCATGAACAACATTCTGAAACTTCCCTCGCTACTCGGAATCTTCTTTTCAGTAATTCTGACTGTGTTCACCACGAACCTTAAGGCACAAACCGTACAAGTCGAAGACCCCATGAATCTTCGTACCATAATGGAGAAGCTGGGTCATGATATGGAGACTGTAACTCGTGCAATTTCTACTGAAGACTGGCTCCTGATTTCTAAGCTGGCACCTGAAATTGCCCACCATGCCGAACCACCGATGTCAGAAAAGGTACAGATTCTCACTTGGCTTGGAACCGATGCGGGCGAGTTTAGAAGCTTTGATATGCAGGTTCAAGAAGCCGCAACGGAAATGGGCGAAGCGGCAAAACAAGCTGATGGACAAAGAGTTATTGGAGCGTTCGCAAAAACCCAGCAAAGCTGTTTGGCTTGTCACCAAAGTTTCCGTCAACCGTTTATTAAGCGATTTTATGGAGAGCGTTAATAACACAAGCAGAACACCATAGAAGCTATGGGAATGAATCACACCGGGGCGATTCAGAATGCAAAGAAAGGCACAGCAGTTACTCAAACAAAATCAGTTCACCTCTGTTTCACCCGGCAGACGCAGTTCAATGCCCAGGCCACCCAGAGGCGACGTACAGGCGCGGACGGAACCGCCGTAAGCGGTGACAAGATCGCGAACGATAGCGAGCCCAAGACCAGACCCGTGTTTACGCTCATCCATGCGCACACCGCGCTGGAAGATGGCATCGCGCTGTTCTGCTGATAATCCCGGGCCGTCATCGTCAATGCGAACAAGAATCATGCCGGGGGTATCGCGTGACGTCGCGACGTCGCGACGTGCAAGCATAGCGTTGGCATCTGCTTGGGTGAACCCGTCTGATTCAGACAATCCATCCAGTGCATCGGCACCAATTGTAACCAGCACGTTCCTATCCGCCCATTTGCACGCGTTCTCCATGAGGTTGCCCAACATTTCCTGAAGATCCTGCTGATCGCCTCTAAAAAACACGCTGTTCATGACCGCCTTGGTATTCAACTGCACGTCTTTTTCAGCGTAGAGCCGTGTCAGCATGCGTGCAAGACCTTGAACGACGGACGCTACTTCAGTGCGCCTTCCCGGAACCCGAACGGTCGCCGCAGCGCGGGCTCTAGCAAGGTGATGTTCGACTTGCCTGCTGGCCAGTTCCACTTGCTCAGCGACCAGCCGGCCAAAAGGCGTCTCTTCCTGCGCGGCACCATTGGCCAGGACAGACAATGGCGTCTTCAGCGCATGTGCCAAATTGCCCGCTTGCGTCCGTGCACATTCGACGATCTCTTCATTGCTATGCAGCACGGCGTTAAACTCCTGCACCAGAGGCTGGATTTCACTTGGGAAACGTCCTTCGATGCGGGCGGCACGTCCCGCGCGCACGTCGGCGAGCCGTTCCCGCAACAAAGCCAGTGGCCTCAGGCCGACCACTACCTGAACCACTGCCGCTACGGTGAGGCCCAGGGCAAGAAGACCCAGAAAAACGGCCATCAGTACGCGGAACTCACCCAGCGGGCGCTCGACACTGCTGTTGTCGGCTGCAACAACAAGCCGATATGTCGCAGCCCCTTCGGGCGGAGTGACGACACGCTGTAGCGCCAGCATGGTGCTGCCTTCCGGCCCTGCAAGTGAGACCATGTTTCCATAGGTAGTTTCAGAAGCATCGGCAGGCAGTTTCAGCGTCTGATCCCAGAGTGACCGGGAATGAAAAACGGATTCCGCAGGCCCATCGTTTGAGAGCCGGTCGATCTGCCAGTACAGGCCCGAATAGGGCTGTTCAAGGCGTGGGTCAGAAAGGTCGAACGCCAGCGAAGGCGTGCCCTGTTCGTCGACCGTCAGTGCCGCGACGAGCTGGTTCATGTGGACAGTCAGTTCCAACGTCAACTGGCGTGCTATGTGCTGTCGAAAGAGGTCGGAAAGCGCCCAGCCGGCCACCAGTACAGACACCAGAATCCACGTCAAGGTGCCCACAAGCAAGCGGCCCCGCAAAGAATGAGGCAGAGCGCTGCGTAGCGGCTTCACCTTTTGACTCCGTTAGTCCCAAGCACCCCGCCCGATTCCCGTACTGCAGTCGACTCGCCGGCGTAGGCGGCCCCTGGAGCTTCCGCGTTCATGCGATAACCAAGGCCGCGTACGGTCTCGATAGAGCCTTTGGGCAGTTTCTTGCGCAAGCGCCCGATGAAGACATCGATGGTGTTCGAATCCCGTTCGAAGTCCTGGGCATAGATATGGTCGACAAGTTCGCTGCGCGACACGATTTCTCCAGCCCGCTGCATCAGTACGGCCAGGACCCGGTATTCATGGCCGGTAAGGCTGAGCGCTTCACCATCGACCGTGACGCGTGCCTGGCGAGTATCCAGCACGATATTGCCACTTGTCCATTGCGCACTGGCATGCCGCCCGCTACGCCGGATCAGTGCACGCAGCCGCGCCAGCAGCTCTTCCATGTGGAAAGGCTTGGTAAGGTAGTCATCGGCACCTGCATCCATTCCGCTGACCTTCTCGTGCCAGTTATCGCGTGCGGTAAGGATCAACACGGGCATGTCACGGCCCGCATCGCGCCACTTGCGCAGCACAGTCAGACCGTCCATGACGGGAAGGCCAAGGTCGAGCACCACGGCATCGTAGGTTTCCACATCACCCATGTAATGCGCATCGGCACCGTCCCCAGCGTGGTCCACGACGTAACCGGCATCCGCCAGTGCGTGGCCCAGCTGCCCGGCCAGAGCGGTGTTGTCTTCCACCACCAGAATACGCATTAGTCGCCGTTCCTTCGTTCAATGTCACGGCCCTTCACCTTGATCACCGTTCCGGTGGTGGCGTCCACCTTCATTTTAAGAACGGAGCCAGCGGGCTGGAGCAACTTGATCTCGTACACATAGGAGCCGTCGTCATCTTCGAATTCTATCTCGACGGGCTCCCCCGGGTAATCGCGGCCAACGATGTCAAGCACCTGTCGCAACGAAAGCACTTCGCCCGACATCAGCGCCTTGCGTGCGCGGTCGTGGTCTTTGTCATCCCGCGTGTAGCCGACCACGGGTGGAAGCGCCAGAAGCGCCACCAGAGTGGACACGAGCACGATGTGCCGCGCACTGCGACGGCACCGGCGTGAAGCAGCACCGGAGCGGCAAGCGGTACCGGAAACCGCCGGAGAAAAAGACGTGGCGTGGTTCATCATGATGTTCCTGATTCGGGGCCTGGAGCGGCGCGTTCATTAAAGCTTTTTATAACGTTTGCAACATGAACGCCACATGAACAACGGCTTCATCAAGCATTCATGCGTGGGATTACAGAATGCAAGCATGCATCAACGGCACGGCCTCAATCCCGAAGGCACGGCCACCTCTCCAACCTTAAGGAGCCCACCATGTTGAATCGCTACAAAAAAACCGCCGTCGTCATTGCGCTGAGCGGGGCCACCGCCCTTACGGGCCTGGCCTATGCGCAGGTACGTTCACCCGAAGACGGGACGCGGCTCTCTCAAAGCCAATCTACCCAGCTGGTTCAGAATGACCAGAACGCCCGACAAGGGGCGACGGATAACTGGCTGAATCTTGGCCAAATCTACGACAAGCTCGAAGCCTCAGGCTACACAGACATTCGCGAAATCGAACGCGAACGCGACGGCTATGAGGCCAAGGCCCGCGACCCGGACGGCCAGTCTGTCAAGTTGTATGTTGAACCGATCGAAGGCCGGATCGTCGACAAGAAACTGCGGAACCGGGACGGAAAGCGTGATCGCGACAGGCGTGACGAGCGTTATTAAAGAGCTGTGTGACGGCTCAAGGCGAATCACACGTTATCAATAAACAAGGGGGCGGCGTCCGGTGCTGCCGGCACATAACCGCTCCCGCACGCACTGCCTTGTACGAGACAGCAGGAGCAACAAAATGAAGACCCGAATCGTGCTTGCCGGCTTCCTCGGCCTGCTTACTGCCGCCTGGGCATGGGACGCGCTGTTTGTGCACCCCATGGTCGGCGATCTACCCTGGCTGTTGCGTCAGCACGGCCTTTACTTGACCGGCCTTTTGGCGATCGGACTTATGTCCATGGTAATGGTGCTGGCTATTCGGCCCGCCTGGCTTGAAGGTCCGTTGGGCGGTATGGACAAAATCTACCATCTGCACAAATGGGGCGGCATTCTCGCGATCGCGTTCAGTGCAGCCCATTGGCTGATGGACATGGCCAGCGACCCGCTGAAAGACATGTTCGGCAAGTCCGGTCGCCCTGCCAAGGAAGCGGTGCTGTTCCTTATGCAACCGCTGCGCTCCGAAGCCAAGGATGTTGGGGAATTCGTCATTTACATCCTGCTTGGGCTGCTTGTGCTGGCGTTATGGAAACGTTTTCCGTACCGCCCATGGCGCCTGCTTCACAAAGCGATGCCCATTCTTTACCTGACGCTCGTTTTCCATGTCGTGGCGCTCATGCCGCTTGCCTATTGGTCAGGCCCCACCGGGCTGTTGCAATCCGTGTTGCTGACGGCCGGCTCCGCAGCTGCCGCCATTTCGCTGACGCAGCGCATCGGACGTCGTCGTCGGCATAAAGGCCGCATTCAGGCAATCACCCGGCGTGGCGATGTGCTAGAAGTGGTGTGCGACCCTGGTCCAGCCTGGGCAGGGCATCGGGCAGGCCAATTCGCATTCGTGACATTCGACCGCTTGGAAGGTGCGCACCCCTTCACGATCGCCAGTGCACCGAAGCCCGGTACACGCCAGATCACTTTCCAGATCAAGGCGTTGGGCGACTACACCCGCAAACTCGCGCACCAGTTAAGCGTGGGCCAGAATGTCACCGTGGAAGGACCCTATGGACGACTGAACTGGCGCGGTGGCCGCAAAAATGCTGAACAAATATGGGTTGCAGGCGGGATTGGGGTAACCCCTTTCTTAGCATGGCTGGAAAGCATGCAACATGCGCCGACCACCGTGCCTGTGACGATGCACTATTGCGTGCGCAGTGCTGCGACCGACCCATTTGTGGGCCGCGTGCGGCAGCTCTGTGTAGAGCTGTCCAATGTGACGCTGCACGTACATGACGCCAGCCAGGCGGATCGCCTTGATGCCATGCAGCTGCTGGCTGATGGCGGCCCACGTAATGGCAAAATGGACATCTGGTTCTGTGGCCCCGTAGGTTTCGCGAAAAGTCTGAACGACAATCTGCGCAAAGTGATTGGCCGTGGCCTGCGCATGCACCGCGAAGTCTTTGATATGCGGTAATTCTAATCGACATAGTGTGCATCTAATATGAGCTGCACACTACCACCCCACCCGGCATGCTGCGCCGAGACCCGTGAGAGTCGAATACCGGTCATTTTTGATATTTTCTTGATAAAAAATTGATACCGATTTACCTGATGAAAAATTACGCTGACACTCATTAGTTCCACAAGGGTTAGCTATAGGCCACCAAACTGGGGGAGAGCCATGAGTTCAGGTAAACAGGCAACAGTTGACCAGCAGTCCGCATGCTCACAACAGGCTGCGGAGGTATCCATCGTCCTTCCGGTATACAACGAATGGGATGTGATCAACCGTTTACACCGCCGCCTTACGACATCTTTGTCCGCGTTGGACATTTCCTATGAACTGCTGTTTGTCGATGATGGCAGCACAGACGGAAGTCAGGCAATACTATCGGAAATCACCAAAGTCGACCCAACTGTTCGGCTGACGTCGTTCGACCGCCACTACGGCAAGGAAGCAGCTTTACGCAGCGGCCTTGCTCAGGCGGCAGGTAAAGCGGTCATTATCATGGATGCTGACCTTCAAGACCCTCCGGAGCTCGTCCCTCGTATGCTGATAGCGTGGCGTCATGGCGCTGAAGCCGTATTGATGCGACCCCTGTCAGAGGGTCGCACGACATTGACCCGCATAAGCAGAAGACTTATAGACTATGGTTTGAAATTCATCGCCAATATCGATCTACCGGAGCATCGCGTGGATTTCATGCTCTATGACCGTAAAGTGTTGACCGCATTGAATTTGACCATCGACCGCAAGCGCTACATGAAGGCCATCTTTTCCTGGATGAGCGTGCGGCAAGCTGTTATCGACTATGAGAGGGCACGCCGTATTGCGCCGACATCGCGGCGATTCACTCCTCGTCCCCGGAAGCAAAGATCATGTCCATTAACCACTCGATAAAAATGTTGATCGTCGAGGATCATGCAAATCTGGCGACCAATTTGCTGGAGTTTTTCTCCGATACTCGGTACGTGCTTGACTTCGCCTCCGATGGGTTAACCGCCCTGCATCTTATTGCCACAAACCAATACGACGTCATCGTTCTCGACATCATGCTGCCCGGACTCTCGGGCTTTGAGCTGTGTCGGGGCATGCGCGAGGACCTGCAATGCGCAACCCCCGTGATCATCATGACTTCGAAAGACCAGCTGCAGGACAAAGAACAGGGTTTCAATGTCGGCGCCGATGACTATCTCGTCAAACCCTTTAATCTGCGGGAATTACAACTGAGGGTTGACGCTCTCTATCGTCGAAAGGAAGGATATAGCACAACGACGGACATCAGCATTCCCGGTATCCTTTTTAATCCAGGCACCTTCATGGTCAGCACTGCCGATGGCCGAAAGCTCGAACTATCCGGAACAGCGGCCCGTATCTTTGAGGAGCTGATCAAGGCCTATCCGAACTTTCTTTCGTATACCGAAATACAGGACCGAGTCTGGGGCGAAAAAGAGGTGGATATGAACACCTTGCGCACCCATGTTTATTCGCTCAGAAGACTGCTGCAAGACACTTTTTCCTACCCCATGATCAAAACCATGCATGGACGCGGTTACCGACTGCTATCGCCTACGCAGGAAAACTGATGCGCGGTCGCTCTATCTCGCAGCGTGTATATCGCGCTATTCTCTTGATCAGCCTCATCAACATCGTCGCCATGGTCGGCACGGTCCTGGTCGTCAATGAAGACCTTGAGCAAACCATGCTGGAAGTTGAGTTCGCCCAAGAGCGCGACTACATCATCATGAACCACGTGGGCGACGAGGTGCTGGTCTGGGATACGCCCAGCCTTGCGATCGTATACATCCCCAATGGGGAGCCTCGACCGTCCACGCTGCCCACGGTGTTTCAAGGGCTCCCAGATGCCGATTACTCCGCTGAAATCAAAGTCGACAAGGAAACCTATCTCGTTTCCATCAAGCATGTGGAAAATGGGCTGTTCTATATCGCCAAGAGCATTACGCATTTCGAGGAAAGGGAAGCGCTGTTCAATATCGCACTCTTCGTGATGGCCATCGTCATCCTGGCTTTGAGCCTGTTGCTTGCGACCGTCAGCAGCCGTCGCGTAGTTCGGCCGCTCAGGCAACTGTCCGAACGCATCAGCAAAATCCCTGTTGGGCGCAACATGCCACGACTGCAGAAAAACCACTCAGAAACGGAATTGCAAACCATCGCTGCGACCTTTAATCGTTTTCTGGATGAGCTGGAGTCCTACGTACGCAGAGAGCATTCGCTGTTGAGTCTGGCCAGTCACGAATTGCGCACCCCCATCGCGGTAATGTCCGGCGCACTTGACATTATCGAGACGCGCGAACAACTGCAAACGAACGATGCCACAACGTTCAAACGCCTGCGACGCGCCTGCGATGAGATGCGCGACAACATTGATGTGTTGCTCAGGTTGTCGCGACAAGAGTCTGACGCGCAACATCAAGAACACCTGGAGCTTCGCCCTGCCCTGCAGCGCGTCATTGATGACCTGAATGCTACTCACGAAACCGGGGACCGCGTGAGGCTGGCTGACCAATCTGACCTGTCAGTCAACGCCGACCCGACAATGGTTCACATGCTGCTGCGTAACCTGATCCACAACGCTGTCCAGCATACGACCCATGATATTCAGGTGAAGCTGTCCGGCGATGCCATCGAAATCGAGGATCAGGGCGCGGGTCTGGATACCGCCCAGCAAGAAATCTTGCGAGGAGAGCGCAGACTCGCCTCGGATGGTTCAACCCTTCCTGAAATATCACTCATGCTTGATTGGGTTATGCCTGCTCGGCCTCACGCTCATGCACCATGGCAGCCCCTGCCAACCGCAGCACTTCCACTTCAGCTGCCTTTCTCTCGCTGTAACGGTCAACTAGATACTCTGATCGGCCACGTACCAGCAACGTGAACTTCACCAATTCCTCCATTACATCCACGACACGGTCATAGTAGGCCGATGGTTTCATCCGGCCTGCTTCGTCGAACTCCTGGTAGGCCTTGGCCACTGACGACTGGTTTGGAATCGTCACCATGCGCATCCAGCGGCCCAGCACGCGCAAAGCGTTCACCGCGTTAAAGGACTGCGAACCGCCACTAACATGCATGACAGCCAAGGTCCGACCCTGTGTTGGTCGAACACCACCAGTCTCAAGCGGCAACCAGTCGATCTGGCTTTTGAAGATGCCGGTAATCGTGCCGTGACGCTCGGGACTGCACCATACTTGGCCTTCCGACCATAGTGACAGGGCTCGCAGTTCGGCAACCTTGGGATGGTCGGCCGGCACGCTGTCAGGTTGCGGCAACCCGAGCGGATCGAAAATTCGTGTTTCCGCACCCAGGCGTTGCAGGATGCGGGAGGCTTCCTCGATAAGAAGTCTGCTGTACGAGCGCTCGCGCAGCGAACCGTAAAGCAACAGGATACGGGGAGGATGGGCGATATCGACCGGTATGGCGATCTTTTCGTGCGTTGGGGCATCGAGCAGGGAATCGTCCAGAGCAGGCAGCGAAGCATCGTGTAGCGATGTGAACTGTTTCATAATGATTTTGGAGGTTGAGCGGAATCGGGCGGCAGGCGTGCTGTCATCATTTCGTCATTTCTATTATTATAAAATTATTCTAACTTAGAATTAAATGCCACTTGGAAAAACCATGAATTCCAAAGACGTTGTGCGGTCATTGGCCGCAATCGCCCATGAGTCTCGCCTGGAAGCATATCGTCTGCTGGTACAAGCAGGCCCTACAGGGCTGCACGCCGGGAGACTGGCAGAGTTGCTTGAGGTGCCGCCATCGTCCCTGACCTTTCACCTCAAGGAACTCGTCCACGCAGGTCTGCTGACGTCGCGTCAGGAAGGCCGCTTTGTCTTCTATTCAGCAGAGTACGGCGCCATGAGCTCGCTACTCGCCTACCTGACGGAAAACTGCTGCGGCGGCAACCCCTGCTTGCCCCTAAGCCGTGACATCTGTTCCACAACCGACAAAGCTCAGTAGTCACAACCACACTCCCTCCACCCGTCATGGGAATGCTTCAAGGAAACATGTTCGCTATGTCAGACAAAATCTTCAACACCCTGTTCCTGTGCACCGGGAATTCCGCCCGCAGCATCATGGCGGAAGTACTGCTCAATCAATTGGGAGATGGCCGCTTCAAAGCATATAGCGCAGGCAGCCATCCCGGCCCCCACGTCAACCCCATGACGCTTGAGGTTCTGGAATCAGCTCGTCTTCCCACTCACGCCTTACGCAGCAAAAGTTGGGACGAATTTGCTACGCCTGATGCGCCTCGAATGGATTTCGCGATTACGCTTTGCGACAACGCCGCGGGCGAACAGTGCCCCGTGTGGCCCGGCCAACCCATCACGGCCCACTGGGGGTTCGAAGACCCGGCAGCATTCCAGGGGTCTCCTGAAAAAAATCGGGAACATTTCGACAAGATTTTTCGGCAGATCGCAAACCGCATCAAGATTTTCACCAGTTTGCCGTTGGCCACTCTCGACCGTGTCGCCATCAAGCGCGAGCTCGATGCCCTGGGGGCTGGCAAATGAATGTCTTGTTCCTGTGTACCGGCAACTCTTGCCGCTCGATTCTGGCCGAAGCCACCTTCAACCACCTTGCCCCGGCGGGCTACAGGGCGATGAGCGCCGGCAGCCGACCCACGGGGGAAGTACACCCACGGTCATTGGCCCTGCTGGCGCGAGAAGGCATTTCGACGCTCGGCTACAAAAGCAAATCATGGGATGACCTGCCCGCAACACCTGACATCGTGATCACCGTGTGTGCCAGCGCTGCCGGTGAAGCATGCCCGGCCTACCTGGGTAAGGCCATGCGCGCCCACTGGGGCGTGGAAGACCCGGCCCACGCCACAGGCACTGACAGCCAGATCGATGCAGCGTTCGACACGGCTTATCGCATACTAAGGGCGCGCATCGAGGCATTCCTGTCCTTGCCGCTGAAAGACATGGAAAGCAACCCCATCAAGATCAAAGAAGAGCTCGAACGAATCAGCCTTATCGTGCCTACCCTGTAAAGCGCCCGCAAAAACACCCTACCCGCCGTCACCAGACGGCATTTCCCCGTTCCTGAAATAAAGAGAATCCCTCGTGGTTGTTGCACTGCTTATTTTCCTACTCACCATCGTGCTGGTCATCTGGCAACCTAAAGGGCTCAATATCGGCTGGAGCGCCACGCTCGGCGCTGGGCTGGCACTGGCTTTCGGCGCAGTCAGCCTCAACGATATTCCCGTCGTCTGGAATATCGTCTGGAACGCCACAGCCACCTTTATTGCCATCATCATCATCAGCCTGCTGCTGGACGAAGCGGGTTTCTTCGAGTGGGCGGCCCTGCACGTGGCGCGCTGGGGCGGGGGCCGGGGCCGGCTGCTGTTCGCCCTGATCATTCTGCTTGGCGCAGCCGTATCCGCCTTCTTCGCCAACGACGGGGCGGCGCTGATACTGACCCCCATCGTGATGGCCATGCTGCTCGCCCTGGGTTTCACGCCGGCGGCAACGCTCGCTTTCGTCATGGCCGCCGGCGTCATCGCAGATACCGCCAGCCTTCCGTTCATCGTGTCGAATCTGGTGAATATCGTATCGGCGGACTTCTTCGATATCAGTTTCGCGCGATACGCAGCCGTCATGGTGCCGGTCAACCTCGTCTCCGTCGCCACAACCTTGGTCGTATTGTTGACTTACTTCCGCAACAGCATCCCAACCTATTACGATGCCGGCCAGCTCAAGGCGCCGGCGGACGCCATCCGCGATCGGGCGACGTTTCGCGCAGGCTGGTATGTACTCGCTTTCCTGCTGATCAGCTTCTTCGCATTGGAAGGCTTCGGTATTCCCGTCAGCGCGCTTGCCGCTTCAGGCGCGCTCATCCTGTTGCTGGTCGCCGGGCGCAGCCATGTAATCAGCATCCGCAAGGTGGTGCGCGAAGCTCCCTGGCCCATCGTGGTGTTCTCGCTGGGCATGTATCTGGTCGTCTATGGCCTGCGCAATGCCGGGTTAACCGACATGATCGCCGGATGGCTCAATGCCATGGCGGATCAGGGCATGTGGGCCGCCACGCTGGGCACCGGCCTGCTGACCGCCCTGCTTTCTTCCGTCATGAACAATATGCCCACGGTACTGGTAGGCGCACTGTCCATCGATGCCAGCCAGGCGGTCGGCCCCATCAAGGAAGCCATGATTTATGCCAACGTGATCGGCAGCGACCTCGGCCCGAAGATTACGCCCATCGGCAGCCTGGCAACGCTCTTATGGCTGCACGTGCTGGCTCGCAAAGGCGTGAAAATCACCTGGGGATACTATTTCAAGGTGGGAGTCGTGCTGACACTACCGGTATTGCTTGCCACCCTAGCTGCACTGGCCCTGCGGTTGGGGGCTTTCTGACGACCGAAACCGGGGCGCCTGCTTACCGCTCGGATGATTTAGAGCTTCCCTAATCAGCTTACCGGTGCGGCAGAACGGTTGAGCAATCAGCCTTGAAATGCTCGCAAATGGGGAAACTGTTTTTTAGCTATGTAGGTTTCTTCGTCAGGAGTCGATCGGCGGCCAAGAAGCTGGTTGCGGTGGGG
>Ga0265293_10011382_pt1 | contig 12126 bp, 16 predicted proteins | sample Munlanlewell138R_FD_192505 | JGI IMG/M metagenome (GOLD analysis project Ga0265293, IMG submission 192505) | Leachate microbial communities from a municipal landfill in Southern Ontario, Canada - Leachate well 138R | ecosystem: Engineered > Solid waste > Landfill > Unclassified | place: Canada... | reverse complement strand
GTGACCTCCACCCAGAACCACCACCACGCGCGCTGGTCCGGGTCTTCGAGGATGAAGCCGCGGAACAACCACTGGAGGCGCTCCAGCGGTCCTCCCGACTCGGGCATCGCGGGCGCCGAGGGGGCCGAGTCGAGCGCGGCCAGGATGAGGCTGCGCTTGTTCGTGAAGTGGTAGTTGATCGTCCCGGTGCTCATGCCGGTGGCCTGTGCCACCTGCCGCATGGTCATTCCGTCGATGCCGCGCTCGCCGATGAGGGCGACGACAGCGCGGAGGACTTCGGCGCGGGTTCGGACGCCCTCGGGCGGCAGGTCTGACGCCAGCGTCACCAGAAGCCGATCTTGTAGTGGACGCCCTTGTGCTCGAAGCCGCGGTTGCCCGCCTTCTTCACGCGCTGCAGGTGCTTCCCGCAGAACCAGACGGTGTCGCGCTCGACATCGTCCGGGTCGGTGGTCCACCGAGCGATGGCGACCTCCTGGAGCGGTTGGGCGGTACAGAACTGGCAACGCTGCATCGGCATGTCCCGCATCGTAGCGGCAGATCCCGGTAGGCTCCGCTCCTTCGCGTCGGTCGGCCCGAGCGGTGTGAGACGCCCCCTCGAGGGGTTCGACGACGCTCGATCACCTCGGAGGTAGCGCGGGATGCTCGATGATCCGTGGTTCTACGCGGCTGCCATCCCCGCGCTGCTGCTGATCGGCATCAGCAAGGGTGGGTTCGGCGGTGGCTTCGGCACCGTTGGCGTCCCCATGCTCGCGCTGGTGATCCCGCCAACACAGGCCGCGGCGATCCTCCTGCCGGTGCTCGCGCTGATGGACCTCGTTGGCCTCTACACCTACCGAGGGCTCTGGGACCGCCGGCAGATGCGCATCCTCGCGCCCGGCGCGGTCGCCGGCATCCTCCTCGGCACCGCGACATTCGCCGTCACGTCGGAGGACGCTGTCCGCCTGATCATCGGGACGATCGCCGTCGGGTTCACGCTCTGGCGCTTCGCGGGCGCCCTCGCCGCCCGTCGGCGGCAGACCGAGACCGCGGCAGCCGACCCGAACCTCGTGAAGGGCTCGTTCTGGTCAGGCGTGGCCGGGTACACCTCGTTCGTGGCGCATGCCGGAGGGCCTCCGCTGAACGTCTACCTGCTACCGCAACAGCTCGACAAGACGGCGTACGTGGGCACCACCGTGGTCTTCTTTGCGCTGGTGAACTACGTGAAGCTCGTGCCCTACGGGTTCCTCGGGCAGTTCGACGCGACGAACCTCGCCACGTCCGCCGTGCTCACACCCCTCGCGCCGGTCGGGGTGCTGATGGGGGTGTTCCTGCACAAGCGCGTGAGCCAGGAGCTGCTGTTCCAGGTGGTGTACGCGGGCCTGCTGGTGACGGGTGTGAAGCTGCTCTGGGACGGATCGGCGATGTTCCGGTAGGGGCGATGTCCCGCGGGTAGCGCCTCGGCGGCGCGGGAGTCCTCGAACAGAGTGGGGTGCGAGGCGTTCGGGAGGGGAGATGTCGAAGCCGCCCCGTGGGGCGGCCCTGTGGCGCCCGAGGAGAGCGCCCCTCGACGTTGGGAAGTGGGTTACGCGGTCTGCTTCTTCAGACCGGAGCGGAGTACCCATCCGCTACCTGCGACGTTGGAGAACTGCTTCTCCTGGCCGCAGTGCTTGCAGGTTCCCAGGGTGGTAGCCCCCCCGGGTGCCGGCAGCACCCAGTGGTGAGCGTCACAAGAAACCTTCGACTTGGAAGCCATATCCCCCCCACACCAGATGAACGGTCGCCTTTACCCCATGCGACGTGCTTGCACCATAACAGATTCAGAGAGCCGATGACGGAAACGTGAGGGTCAATGTTTGCAACATCCGTCACAAGCACTCATGCGGGCACCGAAACGCCATGAATGACCCCGTCCCGCCTCGATCGCGGCACCCCTATCGAGGCCCGATCGAGGCCGATAGCGCCCCCGCGAGGTTGCCTTTCGGCCGCACGTCGATGCGTTCGAGGCCCTGCCACTCCGCCACGAGACGGAGTTCCTCGGCCAGCGCGGAGGCGACCTCACCCTCGTCCTGACCGGGCTCGATGTGGCTCGCCTGCACGAGGAGGACGCTCGCCTTGCGGTCGGCCTTGAGGTCCACGCGGCCGACGATGCGGTCGCCGAGGAGGAACGGGAGCACGTAGTAGCCGTACTGCCGTTTCGGCTCCGGGGTGTAGATCTCGATCCGGTAGTGGAAGTCGAACAGCCGCTCGGAGCGGTCACGGAACCATACGACCGGGTCGAACGGCGACAGCACCGCGCGGGCCTCGATCCGCCGAGGCACCCGCGCGCCGGTGGCGAGGTAGGCAGGGTCGCGCCAGCCGCGGACGCGGACGCGCTGCACCTCGCCCGCCTCCGCGAGCTCCTCCAGCGCCTGTTTCGCCTGGGTCGTGCCCACGCGGTAGTAGTCGCCGATGTCGGCCGCGGTGCCGATGCCGTGGTGGATCGCGCCGCGCCGCACCAGCTCGCGCTGTGCGCTCTCGGGGTCGAGGTGCGGACCGTCGAGGGCCTTGGACGGGAGGACGCGCTGCGGCACGTCGTACAGCCGCGCGAAGCTGCGCCGGTTGCCGACGGCCAGCTCGCCGTTGGTGAAGAGCGCTTCGAGGAGCACCTTCGTCTCGCTCCAGCCCCACCACCCGGCCCGGCGTTCGCCCTCGTGGATCTCGCCGTGGACGACGGGGCCGTGGGCGCGGATGTACTCGACGAGGGCGTTCGCCTCCTCGGCGCGTTTCCGGAGCAGCTCGTCGCGGCGCCACCACATCCGGCGCCCGCCTTCCATCCGGTGACGGAACAGCCCGTAGTCCTCCACGGGTACCAGTGAGGCCTCGTGCGCCCAGTACTCGAACAGGCGACCGCTTCCCCACGCGAACCGGTCGAGGGCGCTCGGCTCGTACGCGCCGAGGCGCGAGAAGAACGGCATGTAGTGCGCCCTCGTGAGGACGTTCACCGAGTCGATCTGTACCACGCCGACGGTGTCCAGCACGCGGCGGAGGTGCCGCGCATCCACGCGCCCGGTCACGCGCGGCCGATCGAATCCCTGCGCCGCGAGGGCAATGCGTCGCGCTTCGTCGACCGAGAAGGTGTCGCGCTGCCTCGGCATCAGGCTCGCATCTCAGGCGGGGACGTGGGTGGTGGTCACCTCCGCGAGGAGGCGTCCGCCGTCGCCGGTCACGGTGGTGCGGATGAACGCGACGCGCCGCCCGACGCGGACCGGGCGCGCCTCGAAAGTGATCGTGCCGCCGGGCTGGTTGGAGATCATGCTTGCGTGCAGATCGATGCCGACCATGAAGCGCTCGTCGCCGTCGATGGCCTGATGGGCGCGGTTGGCCATCGTCGTCGCCACGTTGTCGGACAGCGAGATGAAGACACCGCCATGGATCATCCCCGTGGGGTTCAGGTGATGCGGTTGGATCTCCACGGTGGCGCGGGCCACCTCGTCCGTGACTTCCGTGATGCGTAGCCCCATGTACTCCCCGAACGGGCTGTTCGGGAACGTCGGCTGCTCCCCGTCGCCCGAGTCGGCGTTGGTTGAGTCCGAGGTCATCGAGGGCTCCACGAGACGATCCCGATCCACGGTCGTGAGGGCGGGAGCGCGAGGCCGCCGTCGACCCCGTACCACTCCTGCGCGAGTTGCTGCATGCGCGCGTCGAGGTCGGTGCCCTCGCTGAGCCAGAGGAGGCGGCGCAGCACCTGGTGTGCCTCCTCGGGGGGACGCGCCTGCGAGGTCTCGCCGCTCGCGACGGTGCGCACCTCGTACTGGTTGCCCCGCGCGGCGAGGACGGCGACGAACTCGCGGAGGGCGGGGAGCGTCGCCATCGGCTCGCCGTGGACTGCCTCGAACAGGTCGGCGAGGTGAGTGCCCCGGGCGTGGCTTCCGAAGATGGCGAGACAGGTGCGGCGCGTGGCGCGCTCCTGCGCGGTCAGCCACCCATCGAGGTCGGCCACGTCGTACAGCGCGTGCGCGGCCAACGAGACATCCACCTCGCGGTCCCAGCCCTCGACGGGCCAGCGCGCATCGACGACCTCGAGGTTGGTGACGCCTGCCTCGGCAACTGCAAAGGCCATCACGTCCCGCATCGAAGGCGACGGCTCCACGGCGATGACGTGTTCGACGACCTCCGCGAGGGGGACCGAGAGCCGCCCGCCGCCGGCGCCGATGTCCATCCACGTGTCACCCGGCCGTGCGAACGCCTCGACCAGCGGCCACTCCACCGACTCTCGGCGCCCCGGCCGGAACGCAGCCGCGACCGGCGCGTAGTAGTCACCGCGGACCTCCTCGCGCAGGCGCTCCACCTGCTCCCGGTCCGCCTCGATCAGGCGTCGCCACTCCGCGAGGGCTTCGGCTTCGGTGGGGCGGAGGACGGACGGTGTGCCGGAGGTGGTGGTCATCGCCGCATCATACCGGTGGGATCGAGGTCCCTCGGACGGGGTGTGTCACTCGATGGGTCCTACAGGGGAAGGCCGGAGCCCTGCTCCGCGAGCGCCTTTCGGCGTGCGCGGTAGTCCGGGAGCAGGCGCTCGACCTCAGCCCAGAACGTGGGCCGGTGGTGCGGCCGCACGAGGTGGGCGATCTCGTGGACGACCACGTAGTCGATCACCGACGGGTCGAGCATCACCAGCCGCCAGTTGAAGCGCAGCGTGCCGTCCTTCGCGCAGGAGCCCCAGCGCCGCTTCTGGTCCCGCACCAGCACGCGCCCAGGGCCATACCCCGCCTTCGCCGCCCACGCCTCGACACGGTCCGTGAGCACCTCGACCGCACGGTCGCGGTACCACCGGCGGAGGGCGTCCTGCACCGGCTCGGACGTGCCGTCCTCGGCATCCTCGGCGCGAGCGGGGCGTGGGAGGGTGACGCGCAGGCCGAGGAGGTCTGCCTGCACGCGCGGCCTCCGGCCGGCCGTGGGGCCGCCCTCGACGACTTCGAGGGGCATCCGCCCGCCGAGGTAGGGGAGGACGTCGCCAGTCACGAACCCCGGCGCGGACGGGCGAGGGCGTGCCGTGCGGTGCTTCTTGATCCACTCGACGCGAGAGCGGACGAACGCGTCGATCTCGTGGAGCGGGGTCCTCAGGGGGACGGCGACGCGGACGCCATCGGCCTCCATGCGGAGCTCGAGGGTGCGGCGACGTCGCGCGCTGCGCACGATGCGGTACGGGACGACGATGCCGCCCGCGGCCACCATCCCGTGCTCGTGGCGCTCCAGCGCCCTCGTGGTCTCGTTCGAGGAGTCGGACGGCTGCGCTCGGCGCATCGCACTCTCCCGTCAGGTCATCGCCCCGCCCGGTGGAGACGTCAGAGTGTTGACGTACTGGCGGCCGACCCGCGGCGGACAGCGTACCCCCGAGCGCATCGAGGCGCGCGGAGCGCCTGTCACGAGAAGTGGGCTGTCACTGGAGCAAGGTGGCAGCGGTGTTACGAGCGGCGGCGGTTGGCGACACTGCAGACGGAGGACCGGCCGAACGCGCCGTCGAGGTCGTAGAGGACGCACTCGGCGATGGCGATGCCGTGCGAGGAGTGGTGCGCAGCCACCTCCATCCCAATCCACTCGCCCACCGGATCGCGGTGCAGATAGAGCGTGGCGTCCGCGTTCACGAACTGGAGGCCGGCGCTCCCGCTGTTCCCAAACGGGTTCGTGAAGTCGGAGGCCTGCGCCGCCCGTACGAACGGACTGGGCGCGAGGCCCGCGACCAGTTCGTGCGTCTCGCGCAGCCACGCGCGCTTCTGCGCCACCACACCAAAGTCGCCCTCGATGCGTCGGGTCTCCCAGGTCGGCAGCCACGGCCCCTCGACACCCTCGGGCGGTGGGGGAGGCGAAAGCGACTCGGGTGCGGGCACGTCCCAGGCCGGCGGCGACCACACCTCGCCCTCGGGCTGCTCCGCGCGACGGAGGAACACGACGTTCCCGCGCGCGATCTCGGTGCCTTCGTCGTCGGTCATCGAGGCGTCGACCACGCGGATGCGGTTGCCGTCTCGCACCAGGGTCGTCGTGACGGTCATCGGCTTCATCGGCGCGACGCGGAACATGTCCACCGTCAGGCGGGCGGGCTGGAAGTTCGGCTCGCCGTGCTCGTGCTCCACCTGGTGCGCGATGAGGCCGGCGAGGACGCGCCCGTGCAGCGAGTTCGGATCCCACGGCCCGCGCGTGCGCGGCGTGGGGTGGTAGCGGTTGCCCTCCGCCTCGAAGAAAAAGTTGCCTTCGGACATCCCCGCTCCTCTGCGACCTCGCCCGGATGCTACGGGCGCACCCCGTCACGAGCGAGGCGTCCGGGGCTCACTTCTGACTCCCTCGCCCGCGAAGCGGGAGAGGGCGGGGGTGAGGGGGCTGCTCGGCCTCTCGTTCCGACGCGCCCCTTCACTCACTTGCCCCACCGTCCGAGGATCACCGCATGAACGGCGCAGACCGCTTCGGCTTCTCCGTGCCTCGCGAGGTGTGGCCGCCCACCGGGTGGCTTGCCCTCGTCGGTTCGACCGTGTTCATGAGCGGGTTCTTCCTCCTCGCGGTTGCGGGACGCGAGTTCGACTCGGCGGTGTACGGGCTCGTCCTGGGCGGTGCCGCGATCCTCGCGCTGCCGATCTACTTCCTCGGGCTGGTCGTGACGTGCTCGGAGTCCGTCGTCGGGCGCGCATGGGCCTCGGGCTTTCGCGCGCTGAGGCCGGACGAGCGCCGGTGGGCCGGGACGGCGGAGCGCGCGCTGCGCTACGCGGGCTTCCTCTGGCTCGCGAACGGGTGCGCGCTCTGGTTCGCCACCCTCGCCGACCGCGTGTAATACCGCGGCGAACGACGCTCCTGCTCGGAAATGGGCGACCTCATCACGTCCGTTACGCGGACCTCAAATCGCCCGGATTCTCGGCAAACTTCCCTCGCCTGTGAACCGAAGCGAGGGGACGATACTCGTCGGCTCGCCAACAGAGGGACGATGCTCGGACGGGTGTTTCTCTCACCAGTCCGTTGAGGGATGCGGAGATTTCAACTTGCGCGATTCACGAATGATGCGCTTCGCCCTGGTGGGCACGGCCGGCCTGGCCCTGCTCTTCGGCGCAGCCTGCTCTGACGACGAACCCGAGGCCACCTCGACGCCGACCGCCACCGAGGCCGCGGCAACCGCGACCACCGAGGCGACGGCCACCGCCGAGGCAACGGAGACGGCCACCGAGGCCGCGGCCGAGGAGACCGTCTACCCGGTCGAGGTCACCGACATGCTCGGTCGCACCGTCACCATCGAGGCGGAACCGACGACCATCGTCACGCTGAGCCCGACCGCCGCCGAGTTCGTCGCCATCCTGGGCGCCGAGGTTGCCGGCCGCTCCTCCTCGACGGACTTCCCCCCCGAGGTCGTGGACGCGACTGACGTGGGCTCGGCGTACCAGCCGAACCAGGAGGTCATTGCCCAGCTGAACCCGGACCTCATCGTCGCGGACGCGACCATTCACGCGGCGCCGCAGCTGCGCGAGCCGCTGGAGGCCTCTGGCATCCCGGTGATCTTCGTGACCGCCGCGAACATCGGGGACATGACCACGACGTACGAGCTGATGGGGACGGTCCTCAACAAGTCCGGCGAGGCTGCCGAGCAGATCGCCGCGGTGGACGCTGCCGCTGCTGAGGCGTCGTCCTCGGTGCCGGAGGGCGTCTCGGCCATCCTGCTGATCGCTGACCGCGACAACACGCTGTACGCGGCGAACGCCGGCTCCTGGGCCGGTGCGCTCCTCGACGAGGTCGGCGCGGAGAACGTCGCCGGCGGCGAGGCCGACTCCGGCCCGTACCCGGGCTTCTCGAGCGTCGCGCCCGAGGTGCTGCTGCAGTGGGACCCGGACTACATCCTCGCGGTGACCCCGGCCCCGGAGCCGGCGCCCCGTCTGAGCGACATCCTGAAGCAGATCCCGCCGTTCGCTGGCCTCTCGGCGATGCAGAACGACCACGTGGTGGAGATGGACCTGCAGCTGTTCCTGCAGTCGCCTGGCCCGCGCGTGATCGAGGCGCTCGGCGCGCTGTCGGAGACCCTCTCCGCCGAGTAGGCGGATGGCCGGCAGGCCGATGATGGCTGAACGTACGCCAACGGGCGTTGCCGGGACCGGGGCCGCTGACCAGCGGCCCCGGTCTCCGTTCCCCGGGGCCGCGCCACCCACTCCGAACGGCGCCCCGAACGGGGCGCCGGTGCCCGCAGGTGGTGCTCCTGGCTCGTGGCGTGCGAGGCGCGCGCGACGCTTTGGCATGTGGACACTCGCACTCCTCGGGGCGCTCGTGGTCGTCGGGATGCTCAGCATCATCATGGGCGCGATCATGCTCGGCCTGCCGGACGCGATCCGTGGGCTCATCCATGACAACGGTGAGTTCGAGCGCCTGGTGGTCTGGGACCTGCGCCTCCCGAGGTTCCTCGATGCGGTGCTCGTCGGCGCGGCCCTCGGCGTTTCGGGGGCGCTGCTGCAGGCGGTCACGCGAAACCCGCTCGCGGACCCGACGATCCTCGGGGTCTCCGCGGCAGCGGGCCTTGCGCTGGCGGTCGGCCTCGTGCTGTTCCCGGGCATTGATCGCGAGTGGCTGGCGGTGATCACGATCCTCGGAGGGCTCGTGGGCGCCGGTGTCCTGCTCTCGATGGCATGGCAGGGCGCGATCTCCTCGATCCGGCTGACGCTCGCCGGGATCGCCATCTCCGCCTTCTTCGGCGCCGCGATCGTCGGGCTCCTCGCCTCCAGCACCACGTTCCTCGAGCTGTCGCTCGGATTCCTCGCGGGCGGGCTCTACGGCTCCGACTGGCGCGACGCGCAGATCGTCGCGCCGATCGTGATTCCCGCCGTCGCCATCGCGATCGCGCTGACGCCCAGGCTCAACGCACTCGCGCTTGGCGACGAACTCGCCGCCGGCCTCGGTGTGCTCACGGACCGCACGAGGCTCATCGCGCTCATCCTCGTCGGTGCGTTGACCGGCGCCGCGGTGTCGGTCGCCGGGCTCGTCTCGTTCGTCGGGCTGGTGAGCCCGCACGTCTCACGCTCGCTGGTGGGGGAGGACCAACGCTACCTGCTGCCCACCTCGGCGCTGACGGGCGCCCTCCTCGTGGCGACCGCGGACCTCGTGGCGCGGCTGGTGATCCGTCCCTCGGAGCTGCCGATGGGCATCCTCACCGCCGCCGTGGGTGCGCCGTTCCTGCTGTACCTCGTGCGGTTCCGGCGATGAGGGCGTCCCGGTGGACCTGAGCGCGCAGGGCCTGACGCTGCGGTACGGCCAGAAGACCGTCATTGATGGCGTGTCGCTGGACGTGCCCTCCGGCGAGTTCGTCGTGATCGTCGGCCCGAACGCTGGAGGCAAGAGCACGCTGCTCAGAGGCCTCGCCCGGGTCATGCGCCCGGCGGCGGGCGTGGTGCGCCTCGGTGGCGACGACATCGCCACCCTCGACGCGCGCGAGGTGGCGCGGCGGTTGGCGATCCTCCCCCAGATGCAGCAGTTCGACGTGGACCTCGTGGTCGAGGAACTCGTGTGGCGGGGGCGCACGCCCCACCACCGGCCGTTCCGTCCCGCGACGCAGGCGGACCTTGCCGCCGTCGAACGCGCGATCGAGCACGCGCGGATCGAGGGCCTGCGGGAGCGTCCGTTGCGGTCGCTGTCGGGCGGGGAGCGTCAGCGGGCCTGGCTCGCGCTCGCCCTCGCACAGGAGCCGCGTGTGCTGCTGCTGGACGAGCCGACGACGTTCCTCGACCTGCGTCACCAGGTGGAGGTGATGGAGGTGCTCGCGCGGCTGAACCAGGGCGGCCTCACCGTGATCGCCGTCCTCCACGACCTCGCGCTGGCGAGCCGCTACGCGCAGCGCATCATCGCGATCGCGGACGGGAAGATCGCCCTCGACGGTGCGCCGTCCGAGGTGCTGACGCCGGACGCGCTGTCGCGCGTCTTTGGGCTGGACATGGTCGCGCTCTCGGACCCTCGGACGGGGCGGCCGCTACCGTTCCCGGCGTGAGCACTGGCCTAGCGTGACTGGCCTAGCGTGGACCTGGCGGAGCCTGCAGACCGTGCGTGTGGCCGGCCGTCCCGGGACCGTGCGAGTGCCCGCCGTGCGACCAGCCTCCTGCGGGAGCCTTCGGCTTCTTCGCGGTGGGTGCTTCCGCCTTCCCCGTCACCGTCAGGCCCGTGAACACGCGCCGCGCATCCTTGCCGCATGCCGGGCAGGCGGCAGGTTCGCGCATCGCCGACAACTTGCGGGTCACCTCGAACTCCGCGCCGCAGGCGTCACAGGCAAAGGGGTAGATCGGCATGCGCCATCCGCTCATCTCGGCCGTCGAGGTACCCGACGGCGCTGGGATCGTGGAGTAAGGTGAGGATGCCGGGTGCTGCGATGATTCGCAATTCCGCAGCGCCGTCGGGTACCTCGACGGCCGAGGTCCACAAGCACGCGTAGGAGTCCGGTTATGCCTCACGTCCTGGTGATCGCGGACAGGGAGCTCCCGTGGGAGCGCACGCGCGAGTTGCGCGACCTGAGCCAGTCGTTCGCGGCGTTTCTCGGGGAGCCCGTGGAGTTCGCCTTTGTCCGCCCGGAGCTCATCGACCTCGCCCGGCTCTCGATCGCGCCGATGACCGGCGACGACCCGATCGAGGTGCTCTCCCCCCTGCGCGTGCAGACGGAGGGCATGGCCGCGGGCGACATGCTCTACACGGACGACGGCCGCCCCGACTGGGGCGCGATGTGGGAGTCGTTCTGCGAGCTCGCCTACTTTGGCGGCCCCGCCCACCGCGGCCCGGACAGCGCGATCTTCGCGCCGTCCGAGGGTGAAGCGACCGGGACGCCCTCTGCCATCCCCGCGCCCGTCGAGGGCGAGTTCGACCCGATCGCGGAGATCCGGCGCGGCATCTACATGACGACGGGGCTGTTCTCCGAACCGGCGGAGGAGCCCGGTTGGCTCGCGATCTCCTGCCGCAGCCGCCAGATGGCCGCGTGGATGTGCGCCTGCATCATCCTGGAGAACGTGGACGCCCGGCTGGACGACCAGGACCGCCTGCTGGTCCCCGCAGGCACCGAGTTCACCCTGAAGGACCAGGTGAAGAGCGTCGTCACGGTCGTCGCGAAGGTCGCGCACTACTGGCAGATGCACGCCGTGGTCTACGGCCTCGACGATGGCGAGGGGGCCGAGGCGACTGCAGTCGCCGAGGAAGCCGAGGCCGGCGGGTGACCCCAGCCGTCGAGGCCGCGCGGAAGGCCGGCATCGCCTTCGACCTGCTGGAGTACGAGCACGACCCGAGCCAGACCTCGTTCGGCCTCGAAGCGGTCGAGGTCCTCGGGCTGCCCGGGGAGCAGGTGTTCAAGACGCTGGTCGCGGAGGTGGACGGGAAGCTCGCGGTTGGCGTCGTACCGGTCACGGCGCAGCTCGACCTGAAGGCGCTCGCCTCTGCCGTGGGAGGGCGTAAGGCGGCGATGGCAGCGGCGGGTGCCGCCCAGCGGGCGACCGGGTACGTCCTCGGCGGTATCAGCCCGCTCGGCCAGAAGCGCCGCCTCCCCACCGTGGTCGACGAGTCCGCACAGGCTTTCGAACGCGTCTACGTGAGCGCAGGACGTCGAGGGCTGGAGATCGCCCTCGCTCCCGCGGACCTCGTCGCCCTCGCGGGCGCGACGTTCGCGCCCGTCGCGCGCCGGTAGGTTACTCGCGCTCCTCGGTAGCCCCCCGCTCACCGAGGCGTGCCGCGACGCCGAAGAACACCCCCGCCACGAGCCCGCCTCCGGCCGTGCCGAGCACCGTAGCCATCGGATCCAGCGTGGCGAACGCCGCGACGGCTCCGCAGAGCGGCGCAAAGATCAGGGCCGCCCGCACCCCGATGCCGATCGGTCCGGTCGTGCTCGCGCGCGGACTCACGAGGCGGGGGCCGCCTCGATTGGAAGGATGGCGCGGACGTGCGTGCCGCCGGACGCGGTGGACTCCAGCGTCAGCGAACCGCCCACGGACTCCGCTCGCTCGCGCATGCTGAGGAGCCCCAGGCCGCTCCCGGCCCGTGTCTCCGGGTTGAACCCCGGACCCTGGTCGATCACCTCGGCCTCCACGGCATCCTCGCGGATGGCGAGACGCACGAGGATCGGGTCGCCGGCGGTGTGCTTCAGGGCGTTCGCGGCCGCCTCCTGCGTGACGCGGAACGCGACGATCG
>Ga0265293_10011380_pt1 | contig 12127 bp, 10 predicted proteins | sample Munlanlewell138R_FD_192505 | JGI IMG/M metagenome (GOLD analysis project Ga0265293, IMG submission 192505) | Leachate microbial communities from a municipal landfill in Southern Ontario, Canada - Leachate well 138R | ecosystem: Engineered > Solid waste > Landfill > Unclassified | place: Canada... | reverse complement strand
TGTAGTTGTTGATTTTTTAATGTTTTACAAATTCCGTCATTTACATAAATTAAATTTTGAACTTTTTTATAAACTCTGGCAGCAGATGATTTTAAAGATTGCCACTCACTTTTTTCTCTGTTTATAGATATTAAAATTGATGCGCAACGAGATTGTAAACTCTGTACTCTAGCATATAAAACATTAAAATCAGCTATGGATTCTTCTGGTGCTTCTAATAGAGAAAAAGACATAGTTTCAATTTCGGCCATTTCCGAAGAAAAATCATAAAATCTAGAAAAAACAGAATCTAATAACTTTGATGTGTCATTAAAATACTCGGGATATGGAGGAGTTTCTAATATTTTTGGGACTGTATTAGAAAAATTTTCCGTAAACTCTATTGATCTAATATCCCCAGTGGTTGTAAAAATTATAGTAGGCATTAACCTTCTTTTATCTTATCTATTACAGATTGTCTAATTTGATCGTAGAACACAGGATCTTTTTTTAAAGCATCCTTAAACTGTTCCCGTCCTTGAAAACGATCTTCACCGAATGTATACCAAGCACCAGATTTGTGTATAAGATCTATGCTTACACCCATATCCAAAACATCACCAAACTTATCTATTCCTATACCATATAATACATCAAATTCTGTTTCTCTAAATGGAGGAGCTACTTTATTCTTTACCACTCTTACCTTAGTTCTATTTCCTATTGGACTATCCCCTGCTTTTATAGTAGCTATTCTTCTTATGTCTAATCTCATTGATGCGTAAAACTTTAAAGCATTTCCGCCAGTAGTTGTTTCTGGATTACCGAAAAATACTCCTATTTTATCTCGTAGTTGATTAGTAAATATTAAACAAGTCTTTGATTTAGAAATTATTCCAGTAAGTTTTCTTAAAGCTTGTGACATAAGCCTTGCTTGAAGAGCCATATGCGCATCACCCATTTCTCCCTCAATCTCTGCCCTGGGAACTAGTGCTGCAACCGAATCTACTACTATTATATCAAATGCATTACTGTTAACTAGTGTTTCGGTTATTTCCAAAGCCTGTTCTCCATTATCGGGTTGGGATAAAAACAGTTCATTAACTTCTACACCTAATTTAGAGGTATATTTAATATCTAAAGCATGTTCTGCATCAATAAAAGCAGCTGCCCCATTTCTTTTCTGTGCTTCTGCAATAACATGTAAGCAAAGTGTAGTTTTTCCGGAAGCCTCTGGACCATAAATTTCAGATATCCTTCCTCGGGGAATTCCTCCAACTCCTAAAACACGGTCTAAAGATAGGCAACCAGTGGGAATTACGTCTATGCTTTGAATAGGTTTAGCCCCTATCTGCATTATAGAACCTTTTCCGTACGCCTTTTCTATATTTAAAATAGCATTTTCAATTGCTTTAAGTTTTTCTTGTGCAATAGGCAAGTTTATCTCCGGATTTTGATGGAAACTACTTTATTGTTATAAATTTCTTTACCTTCTTTTCCTTTTTCTATAATTTTCTTTCTCCAACCTTCAAGAAAAGGAAGTATAGCATATAGTGTGTATGTGCGAAATTCCTTCTCCCTATAAGCTTCTAATAATTCCGCTGAAGAAGGTAATTTAGTAGTTACATCTTTTAGTAACAATTTCTCATATTTTTTACATTTCTCTCTCAAATTTGAGTACTTGTAAACTAATAAGAAATTAACAAATATGCTTATGATAAAGAAGAAAATTAAATTGGGGTTCATAATTTCTGTCCTTTTATTATTAAACACAATTATTAAAAGAAAAACAGGCTTCTATTTTGAAACCTGTTTTCTATATAAAAAACTATTTTTTACTAGTTAAGAAATATATTTTCAAGAACCGAATATGATTTTGCTACTCTGTCGAAGTCATTCATTCTCGTAGCTAAGTGATGAGTTATGTAATGAGTATAAGCATTAAGCAATGCATAATGATTAGAACCTAATTCATCGAAATAACGTTTGATTAAATCAGATTGAAGAAACATTTCTTTATCTTTTTTAGTTTCAAATACTCTATCTGTTATCTTTTCTATTTCTTCAAATTGTTCCGGAATAGATACATTTACAATCTCCTCCAACTTAAATTTAGTTAAATTTATCTCTTCCCACCAATCATTAACTTTAAGTGAAATACTTGAAAGATCTATTTTCTTTCCTAAATGTTTAACATTTAAAATGGTATTTTTTGAATGATATCTAACTAAACCATTGGTGCAAATTTTTCTGTAAAGACCTGCAACAATTCGAGCATTAAGAGATTTGTTATAAGAATTTTGAAGTTGCATAAAAGGAAAATAATCTTCATCCGCTATTTTTATAGTATTATCAGGAAATGCATAATTCAAAAACATCTTATTTCCCTTTGTGCCACCCGTAAAAATATCAAATACTTCAAAATCTAATTTATTAATTTTAAAGGCACTTTCTACTGCATCAATAAGGTCTTTATGAAGTAATAAACTATAATCAGTTTTGACAGTATCAATAATTACATTGGTATCTTCTCTTACCACGGCTAATCCGCAATCCCCATCATAAAGAGTTTTAGCACTAGGCGAAACAAATGTTAAGGGTTCAATATGTACTGGAAATGTTAAAATAGATTTATCAATTTGTCTATTTCTGAGGAAGGTAATATTAAAAGTTTCCATTGCATCATCCTTTCATTTTTATTTTGTTTTACTTTCATAAATATATTATACAAGAAAATTAGAAGAAAATGAAAGGACTTCAAAAAATTATAAGGTGGTTATTGGAATAAAATCATAAGGGAGGTTATTTAATTTATGTAGATAAAAAAGACCTTCGTTTAGTTCATCTAAATTGCAAGCGTGACCTATACGAAACCATTCTCCCATTTTAAATGTTGGATGGGTTGCTATAGCATTATTCCAACTAAAAGGAATATTTATTTCATATAGGGGTGTTCCAATATTAGTTGCAGACCTAAAAGGGGAAAAAGTGTCTAATCCTCCTGTTCGAGTTTCTCCGTTACCATATAGTTTAAGTTTCGGACTATCTGAATTATCCCATCGTAAAGCAACAACAAAAATTTTACCAGTATCATAAACCGGATATGATGTATTTCTTCTTGACTCTGTAGTGCTTGAACCATTATTTTCATGAGCTAAAAAGTAAAGATTAAATAGATTGAGTAATTCAAACATACCTATTGCTACATTTCCTCCTCCAAATGAAGTATTATATGAACCTTTCAAAGCCCACGCCCAAATATTTGTACCCCCATTCACATACTCCCCAGCTAAAGTAAAAAACCATGTGTTATTGTCTATCCCCTCACCAAAAGGGGGGTTGCTTCTTTTTAGAATAAAATAGTCGGGGTTAATACACCTCACCATCTCATCAATCAAAGTAACCTGCCCATGTACTGACAAATAATTACGTCCATTTATTTGTATCTTATCAATATTATCATCATATTGCATATTTTTTAGAATAAAACCATACTCTACATCTGTCCATGTTATAATCTTACTAACTGGATCTTGTTCTAGCGTAGTATCCTTAAACCAAATCTCGGGTTCTAAAGAAAGGGTAGGATTGTCGTACCCTTCCACCCCCCAATTATAAGGCTCTCTATTAGAATCATTATTATTTATTGTTATACTAAAACTATAATTTGCGCTTAAAATAGGAGAAATTTGCAATTGCAATGTAGTAAAATCATTTGGAAAAATTATTCCAGAAGGTTGAACAAGAGTTGTGACATTACAATTAATTTTATTGAGTATCTGTATGGTAGAAAGTACTAAGTTACCATCTCCTTCATTCTTGATAATGTATGTAACAGTTACATCCCCTTCACTTTCCCCTAAATCCTCTATACTATTAATTTCAATAAATACATCATTTCTATAAACAGCAATATTAGGTAATAAAATTCCAGTACAAATAGATACAATACGTTTCCTTAGCATTAACTCATCAATTATCTTTTGCTTGTCGGGAAATAAAATACCGGGAGAAGTAACCACATATAGTTCAGAATAATAAAGAATAGAATTTATAGGACACAAATTAAACGATCTACATAATACTTCTAAAACTTTTATTAAAGAACTTATTTGAAAAGGAGAAGGTAAAGATTGATTAAAATCTCCCATAATAGCAACATGGCACATTTCCCTCTTTTCTTCTAAAGTCTTTCCGACTTGCGCATAATGATGCAAAGTAGTAGGAATTATGTTTGTATAAGATACATTCTTTTTATATTGCGTATATTCTAAAGCATAAATCCATTGTGGTGATAAATCAACTTTTCCGTCAACATTTATTATTATATCGTAAGGCACCCCGAATCTATCATAAACTGAAAATTCTTTATTATAATTCTTCCCCTCAAGAAAGTTTATATTTTCTGTATGATAGACGACTATATTCTTTATATCTGAATTTGTTCGTATTTCCTTATTTGGAATAATATTCTTCAAATTAATCTCTTATCAAATATGCATCCGTTAAGTACACTTCGTCATTAGGAGAAAAAGTTATTAATTCTGGTAAAAATTCCCAAGGCTTTCTTCCATAAGACAAATGAATGGTTGTTTGAAATGTTTTTCCAAATGATAAAGTATGATCAACTGTTTCTACATAATATATCATATTCCGCATAGGTATATAAACAGGTCTTCCAGGGTCTAATTCGGGTCTCCCTGCTAAAGTAACTTGTCCTTGATATTTCTCCGCTAATAAACGTTTTAATAAAGCTTTGGCATAAACATCCATAGCTCTAGATCTAGTTCTTCCTCCTGCTGCGGATATAACAGTATCTCTCGCTACATTTATATTTACTATAGGATTAGAAGCAACATATATTCTTTGACCATACTTTAAAACAGCAATAGGATCTCTATATGATCCATGGAAAAATCCATAATCGCCAAAAAATTGATTAGTGAAATCAGATTCTGTACTTGCGTGAACAGAAGTAAAAATATTAGTATCATCTTCTACAAAACCATAGCTAATGATACTGGGGGAATCTATGATATACACTTCGGGTATCTTTGCGCTAAAAATCCAATTTTCATCAAATCTATATGGGTGAAACCAGATATGACCAAATCTATCCGCATAAAAGTTAAAATGAGAATCTTCTGCTGCTTTATATGCTATTTCTCTTCTGGTTTTAAAATCGGCTTGATAAAAAGATTTATCTGTTTGCAATTGCAGCGCGTAAGGACGAAAACCATCTAAGTCTGTAATAAAAGGATCGATTATATGTACAGAACTTTCTTTAAATAATTCTCCAAGAATGGCGGAAAAATCATAAGTAGCAACCCCTCCTTTTCTACCCACCTTCTTAAATTGCTCTTCTCCATTAACTATTTCTATAACTATATTATCGGGTTGTTCATCTTGATCAGAAAACTTATATGCACCTATGGCATCTATGGATTGATTTAATGCTTTAGATTTAGAAGAAACAGCACCGGATCCTAAACACATCATTCTTACGATTTCAGGAGTAGTTAATCCATTAAGTATTTGCGCCCATATATTATACTTTTCATCAGCCGTAACGTCTGATAAACTTATTAAATTTCCTAAAGAAGGATTGACATTGATAATAGAAATTCTCATATACTTTGTTACATCTTCTCCTTGTACTGTAACTATGTGATGTCCGTTATCATATCCTGCTTGTGCTGTATTAACTACCCCTGTAAACACTCTGGTTAATTCTGAATTTGGAGTTTCATTAAATTTTCCTTCCTTTGAAAAACGCGGAGTCATGAATATAACAACTCTATCCATTGGGTGTATTTTACATCTACCTTTTTCAAATTTACCCTCTTCAGTACCTTGTTCATCAATATCTCTATATTTTTCTACTAAATCTGTATTATTAAATCTTAGTACATCAAATGTTCTTGTATCTCTTGCGCCTTTATAAGGAGAAACGGTAAAAGAAAAAGTTTCTACTGTACTTTTTAACCCATCTTCTTTAATAAACTTATTAATAAAGGTATTCTCTTCCTCTTCTGTTTTAGCTACAAACACAATAGAACTATCATCTAAAAATGCCCATCTTTCTTTTATGTTTCCAGAAGGGTTTCTAACATATTGTGTAGGATATTTTTTACCTGTTTGAGGGTCTAATAAAATATAATGATCAAAAGCAGCCCAAGTTTCGTAGTTATTATATTCATAAAAATTACCTCTAGTATTATCGTAAAATAAATCAGCGGGGTTTGTAGTAGATGTAGTGGGAGGAAGATTGTTTGTTTGTACAGTATCTCCTACATTTTGTTTTAAATTAGTTTCTTGACTTGTCGCTGTTTTTATTTTTACATCTACATTTTCCCAATCGGAAATATACGATAGTAACGTAGTAAAAGCATGCTGTTTCAAAGAAGAATCATTACTAAGCTGCATTTGTTGGTATTTGACAGATTCTAATTTTAATCGAGGTATATTTCCCACATAATTAATAAGAGGCCCCCACTGCCAAATAAGCATTAAATCTCTTATTTTAGTAACTATTTCAAATTGTTGTTTCTTTAATGCATCTACAGCAGATGTAGTAGATCTGGTAAAAACTTGACTTGTAGTAGTATTAGAATTTACTTTTTGTATAGGAGAATTGTTCCTTCTCTTATCCCTTTTATTTTGACTAAAATTATATAATTTTTCTATTTCTTCTTTAGGATCATCATGTATAGTAAACTTACTCTTATCATCCATTAACGTAATAGAAAAGGTTCCTGGCTGATTTCTAACAGTCAATGTTAATTGAATAGAGCTTACATCCTGTACTTCATTAACAGATGACGCTACTACTACATCTTCTCTTGTAAATTCATTACCAAAGGAGGGTACAAATATAATGGTTGCAGAAGGATAGATATGGTGTATTTTATGATATATAGGAGCCATCCAATTACCTCATATAAAGTTGGCCCTTGTCCGTCAAAGCATAAACACCTATTCTTATAGGTTCTATAAGTCCTTCGTCTTCCAAGATTTCAAATATTCTAACTACATCTTTAAACAATGCGTCTTTCTTCGATTTGTTATCAATACCATACTTATATGCTAATTCTTGAGCAACTTCATTTCTTCTCCCTTTTTTGTGAGATTGAAACAGTTGCATTATTTCTAGCGGTAACGTCCCGTAGGTTCCTAATAATTCTTCATTAGATAATTCCTCTACTAAATAAAAGTTATCTGCTCCTCCATCGGGACTATTAAAGTGAACAAAATATTTTCCTATTTCGGAATTTAACACTACTCCATCCGCACGAACTTCTAATACCTTATAATATTTTTGGGATAGAAAAGCTGTTCTATTTTTTATACTTGAATAAAGACTATCATATGGTACTAAAAGATCTCCTTTTTTTACCCCTCCATTTTTTAGCAAATCGAGAGTAAAAGGAATTTCTTTTACACTTGTTTTTTTCATCATTAAACTCCATTCAAAGCTCTAAGGGAAGAATCAAACAGTATCTCTTCTTCCACTTTAAAAGAAAAAGAATAGGTCATTATAAAAGGTGCTTCTGCATCGGCGGATGGACCTGTAAATTCAGTAAAATAACCTATATAAAATCGATCATAATAATTAAAACCTAACTTAATAACCTTTTTATTAGATATAGTGGTATTATGATCTGAATCATAAAGTTTTTTTAATTGGGCTAATTTTTTCCAAGCCAGGGATTGAGTAACATCTACATTTCTAGTATATAATCTTTCTTCTCCTCGGGGAATTTTATTTAAACCTCCTGTTCTTCCCTCCACTCTTATTTCTGTTAATTGTTCTCCCCAATGTTGTACATCCCATCCTCCACGTGTTCTCGTTTCTGTAATAAGTTTTTTATAAGTGGGGGTTATTCTTTCCGGATTAACATAAAATTCAAATATATTAGGAATAACATTATCATCTTCTAAAACTTCTTTATTTCTAATAAAATACTTTTCGTTATTAAAAAAAACATAAAATATCCCCGTAGTATTTCCATTAGAATCTTTTATTTCATTAGAAGAAGTACTTTTAAATACAGTTAGTAAAGTAGGTTCTTCCAATGTTGCTCCAAAAATATCTCCTGTATCTACTAATATTTCACCTTCTTTATTTTGAGAAAAATCAGCATTAGTTTTATCTATATCATCTTCTGTTTTATTTTGAAGATAATTCCATTCGTTGAGTCTTAAGATACTTTGAGTATTAGAATCTTTATCCTCAAGTAAACGATATATTCTTATTGGTACTCTTTGCATTAAAATAATATAGATGATGTTAAACTACCATTTTCAATTATAGCTCTTATTATATCTTGTCCGTTAGATCTAATTTCATTATCAGATACTACATTTCCTTCGGCTGTCAAAATTTGTATTCTAATTAAAGGTACCCCCCGATCGTCTACTTTTTCTTGCTGCATTTGTAAAATCTCTTTCATTTGTTCTTCTTCAGATTTTGTTTTATCTCCATAAAATAAATCTGGTATGTTCTCAAACCATTTTACTTGATTTTTATCCCCTATAAAAGTTTTCCAAATATTTTCTGGGAGATCAGAAAATTTATCTCCTCCGAAAAGGGTACTTCCTACTTGATATATAGAACGAGGGCCAAATAATAAAGCATTCAAAGTAGCATCACTACCCTTGCCTATACCTCTTAAATAAGATTCATGCCAACTAGCCCCTCCTTGACTAGACTCATACATTTCAGTACCAGCCGTAATGGCTGCATCTATAGATTCTCCTACCAAAGGAACCCATTTACCCCCTACTTTTATTAGTTTAGATGCACCTTTACCAAACTTACCTATTTTACTCATAAACCCAGCTTCTTTTGTGCCTACCCCAGCTACTTCTTCTATTATCTTTTCGAATGGTTTTCCTGTTTTAGGATTTAATATTTTAGATAATCCTCCTGCTATCTCATCTCCCCCTTTTGTACCTCCTTTTAATAATCCTTCAATATATTTAGTCCCTTTTCCTTTTAAGTAGCGACCACCTAGATAAGTTATGCCAAACCCTCCTCCTATTCCTATTCCTTGCATCACTTTTGGAGATAATCCTGCTTCTTCCCCCATTTCGGATAAGTATATAACAAATTTTTCTAAATAAGCACTTATAGCTTCTATCAAATTACTAGTATCTTCTAATCCTCCTAAAATTTCATCTATATAAGCTTTGGCTTCTGCGGATTTAGAAAATTTATCACCTGTTTTTAAAGATTGATATTGTTTTGTTAAAGTAGGTTCGACTTTTTGTATATCTTCTCCTCCTAATATGCTAAATATTTCAGGGGTTATTCCGAATTCTGGAGCTATTTTAAATCTCTTAGCCCAAGCCTCAGGCCCCATTTTTTCAAATAATGCAGCAGCACTTTCAACAGAAGTACCCCCTAATTGTTTCTTTACGTACTGCTGCATAGTCCCTAAATTTTCCATCCAATCTTCTGAAACACTCTTTCCTGTCAACGCTTTAAATTTTAATGCCGTCTCTGCATCTCTTAGTTTAGTATTAAGACTAATTATAGGAGTAATATCCCCCGCTCCAAACTCACTTCCTTCAGGTTGCCCACCTAAAGTTTCTAACATTTTCATTGATTGAATTTTTGCGGTATTAGCGTTGATTCCCCCTTTCACAGCAGAATCTGTAGATTGTAAATATAAGTTTAAAACTTCTTCGGGAGAAAGTTTACCAAACTTATCTTGACGAATCCCCACCATTAATTGATCTAAGATTTGTTTAGCTTCACTCTCCCCAGTTTTAAATGTTCTTCTTGAACTTGTTAAAGTAGTAATAAATTTAGAAACATCTAATCCCGTAGCTTGAGAATATGCTGCTAAATCCGTTATAAATTGCTCTCTATTTTCTCCCCCCATACTTTTAGGTAAAGTTCTTTGAAATCTTTTTCTATTCTCTTCTATAGATTTTGCAAATTCTGGGTTGTATGTTATAGTATTAGAAAGTTCTTTTTGTCTCATGTATCGTGCAGCTTCTATTGGATTTGCTCCTCCCCCGGGCAAATTACTATAAGATGAAAATTTGCCCATTTCAACAGAAGCTTTTCTTAACTCTATGGTTGTTTGAGCAATTCTAAATGCTAAAGATGTAAATGCTCCTGATAATGCGGTAACTACTTTTATACTTCCCATTATTTTTTCAAGTTCCGCATTTTGAGCTTTGGTTAATTCTATCCCTTCTTTTAATTTTTTATTTAAATGATGTTCGATTTGATTACCTATAGCATAAAATGCTGACCCCGCTGCAAGTGGATTATGCAGTATCTGGCTAAGGCTTTGATATAGATTTTGTAGTATAGTAAAGGATGCAGCAACTCCTACTGTACCTTGGACGGAACCTATCCCACCTTCTTGGGGTATGTTTACATCATCTGCCATATTATTTTACTAAATCCAAATCTAATTTTTTAAGTTCTTCTTCTGTTATAATCTCTAAATCTTCTGTTTTACCTTCTATCATAGCTTTTCTTTGTTTCTCATACTCTACGTTTTCTCTTGTGTTACCTTCTGTTTTCTTTAACTTAGACCATAATTCAAGATTAAGCCATGGTAATACAGATTCTCTAATATCATTAGTTATTCTCATCCATTCTTTTTTATCTTCCAACGTGTTAACATAAACCCATAACTTTTGTAAAAATGAAAGATCGTTTTTAAATATATAGGAAATTCCACTCGTTTGCACAATCTTCCAGTTTATTTTTGATCCTTCTGTTTCGCAAACCTCCTTTATATTTTCTAAAACATAATCTCTCCAATTATTGCTTACATTGATAAATTCATCTACTAAATAAGGACTAAGAAGAAATGGTAATTTCTTACCTTCCTTAATATAATCAAACATCTCCTTTAAGCTAATTTCCTTAAATAAAAAAGGAACTTCGAAGGTTATAGTATGATTCTTTATCTTACGGAAAGGAAAAGGTTTAGTAGCTACTAGAGGGTTTTTATTAAGAAATATAGCAAATTCTATATCCTTAAGGGTGAATTGGTAACTTTTCGCACTCTGGTAGGTGATCGTTGAGTTCTTCAAATGTTTTTAACTCCAACTCACAATGAGGACATTTATAAGCTTGTGTTTTTTCTTCTTTTATGATTTTTTTAGGTTCTATCTTTTTTACATCTTCTTCAAATTCATAATTACTTAAATCTGCGGATTCAACACAGTCATTACAAATAATTTCAGAAACAGAATATAATAATCTTTTTGAGTTATGTGGAATTACTGAAAATGTTTCTCCACATCCATCACAAATAGAAAGTCCTTGTAGTTGTCTTATTTGTTTTCTTTGTAGTGCTGCATAAACCGCATCTAATCTATCTAAAATTATTTGTTCAATGTTCTTAAAATATTCTACTAAATAATCTGTTTGGTTTAAATGAAATTTATGCGTTTCGTTAAAATGCTTTAATTCTTCCGGCTCTATAGGAAACGCATTATCGATCATATAAATTGCTTTAGAAAGTATGTAAATTTTAGTTAACTGAGCCTTGCTATCACTACCAGCTTTGCTTAATTCTTCTAGAATTTCTAATCCTTCTCCTACATTACAAAGGCGAAAATGAAAAATCTTTTCTCTCCAAGAAGATACTTTCCAATCCTTGAATGGTTTTACAAGACATATATTATCACCATTTAATGCACCTAGATTCTCTAAAGATTCTAAGATAGAAGAATTAGGTAAAGCCTTGAAAGGAGATTTCATAAATAAAAAAATCTTATCTAAAAGGAGATGCTATAATTTTTGTTACCTGAACTGTTACAGACTCCATAACAGTTATGGTGCCTTCTCTTACAGTTTTTGTAATATTTTGTATCCAGCAACCATCATACACAATTACTCTTCTTCTACCACCTTTAGCTACGGGACCTCTGATTTCTTCTACTATTTGAAAAGAATCAATGACCTGAGAAAGATCTGTAAACCCGTCAAATGTAAATTCCTCCATGATAGATCTTTCATACGTTTCTAATCTATCAATAGATATAGAAAATTCAGATCTACCGGGAACTATCTCTACAGTATCATCCAGCTCATTCATTATCTCTCTTATTCTATCCAACTGTCTGTTAGCTGTGGGTGTAAAACCTTGAAGAGTTCCTACAGGTCTACCAG
>Ga0265293_10011379_pt1 | contig 12127 bp, 8 predicted proteins | sample Munlanlewell138R_FD_192505 | JGI IMG/M metagenome (GOLD analysis project Ga0265293, IMG submission 192505) | Leachate microbial communities from a municipal landfill in Southern Ontario, Canada - Leachate well 138R | ecosystem: Engineered > Solid waste > Landfill > Unclassified | place: Canada... | reverse complement strand
AATCTCTCTTGCAGAGGTAGAGAATAGATATGTACTAAATCAGTTAATATATGAAACTCCTTTATATAATGGTAATTACAGAATTATTCATAAAGATTCCCCAGATAGAAGAGGGATAGATGTGGCACTTTTTTATAGGAAAGATCTTTTTAGGTCTCTAAAAAACAGGTGGATTCCAGTAGAATTTACTGATTCCCAGTTTAGTAGAGATATTCTCTATGTAAAGGGTGTATTCCAGGAGTTAGATACAGTTCATCTATTTGTTAACCATTGGCCTTCTAAATATGGAGGAGAGAAAATCTCTGCTCCAAAGAGGCTAGTTGCTGCATTGGCCCTAGGTAATATTTGTGATTCGCTATTACAGCAAAATTCAAAATCAAATATTTTGGTTATGGGAGACTTTAATGATACTCCAGACTCAAAGGTTTTTGAGTCATTAAAAAGCCTTCGTTTACTAGAGCACAATACCCATTTAAATCCTAAATTTAGGGAGCAATTTTCTGGCGAATTAAAAATGAAAGGGATTGTAAATTTAAAAGGGACAATCAAATATAAAGGTGTTTGGGAGAAGATAGACCATTTTTTTGTTAGTGAAAATATTTTGGATAATGCCCAGCCAATTTCTATAGAGCAAGAGAGTGTTTTAACTTTTGGAGCTAAATATTTACTTGAGAAAGATAGGGCCTATATTGGAAGAAAACCTCGTAGGACCTACATTGGGCCAAGGTATAATGGTGGGTTGAGCGATCATTTACCTATTGTTTTAAAAATAAAAAGGAATTGGTAATTTTTTTACCTTTGTCAAATGTATGTAAAACCAAAAAAATCTCTAGGGCAGCATTTCTTGAAAGATTACCAGATAGCTGCTAGAATAGTAGATGCTCTTGAGCTACCCCATTTTGAGCAAAATAGTTTTAGTGAGAAGATAGATGTGTTGGAGGTTGGGCCTGGTACAGGAGTGCTCACTCAGTTTTTAATTAAAGATATTAGGGTTAATCTTACTCTTGCAGAGATTGACACCGAATCTATTGATTATCTGAATATTCATTACCCACAGTTAGGAGACTCATTAATTGAAGGAGATTTTTTGCAGATGGATTTAGACTCTATGTTTAAGGGAAATTTTATGGTAATTGGCAATTTCCCTTATAACATTTCGTCTCAAATATTTTTTAAGGTTTTAGAGCATAAAGAGAAGGTGCCACAGGTTGTAGGAATGCTTCAAAAAGAGGTGGCAGAGAGGTTGGCTTCGCCTCCTGGTAATAAACATTATGGAATTTTATCTGTATTGCTCCAGGCTTGGTACAATATTGAATATCTTTTTACTGTAGATGAAAATTCATTTATCCCTCCTCCAAAAGTAAAATCGGCAGTTATAAGGGTTAAAAGAAATAGTAGAACAGAGCTAGGTTGCGACCCGGTGTTGTTTAAAAAAATAATAAAAGGGACTTTTAACCAGCGTCGTAAAACTATACGAAACTCTATAAAGCCTATGATCTCTACACTCTATACTAGTAATATAGCTGCAGGAAGTTTAATAGTTCCAGAGAGCCCATTGTTGGCAAAGAGGCCAGAGCAGCTTTCTGTAGAGGAGTTTGTAGAGCTTACCCTTTTAGTAGAGAAGATGATTAAGCAGAATACAAACTAGAGGTTCTATTTTGAATTAATTGCCTCTACAGGGTTTAGTTTAGAGGCCGAGTATGCTGGAATAAAACCTGCTACTATTCCTATAATAGAAGAGATTAGTAATCCACGAATAATATTGTAGAAACTCAACTGCATAGGAAAAGCTTCTCCGCTGCCAATTGCCAATATTAAGAGAAATACTAAGAGAATACCAACTGCTCCTCCTACAAGTGAAAGGGCAGCAGCTTCGGCAAGGAATTGAGTTAGAATAGCATAATTTTTAGCTCCTAAAGCTTTTTGAATACCAATTAAATTGGTTCTCTCTTTTACTGATACAAACATAATATTTGCAATTCCAAAACCTCCAATTAGTATAGAGAAGCCTCCAATAACCCAACCTGCAAGAGCAATTCCAGAAAAGATTTGTTTAGTAGAGTCTAGTAAAAATGTCATCTCGTTAACGGCAAAGTTATCTTTCTGTTTAGGTTTTAATCTTCTTATTGAGCGCATTAAAAGTTTAATCTCTTGAATGAACTCATCGCGAGTTATATTGGGTTTAGGAGTTAGGCAAATCATTGCATTTGCTTTTTTAGTATTATATAGCATACTTGCGTAACTATACGGTACAAGCACAGAGTTATCTTTATCATAAATACTAACAATACTCTCTCCCTCTTTTTCCATGACCCCAATAACCTTAGTATTGCTGTTGCCTAGTTTTATTATTTTATTCAGAGGGTCTTCTCCTTGAAATATGCTTTGTGCAACTTCATAACCTAAGATAACTACTGGAACAGAAGATTTAGTCTCGTGCAAAGAAAAATAGCGGCCTTGCTCAATTTCTATATTTGCTACTCTATTCCAGTCATGAGTGGTACCAGCAATATAGCCATCTTTAAAGGAGTTACGTTTATATTTTATGGTTATATCTTTTGAGGTGAAAAAAGAGATAGCCTGGGCAGTTTTAGAGTTGTTTCTAAGGTAGAGATACTCTTCATACTTAGGTCTTGGGCGCATTCTAAACTCCCACCATTTAAACTCTTCGCCCTCTTCTGGTGCAAAAGGAAACTCTTGAATATATACAGTAGAGCTTCCAAAACTTTGAAGACCACTCTCTACATTAGATTTAAGAGCATCTATTGCAGTAAAAACAGTTACTATAGAGAAGATGCCTATTGTAACTCCAAAGAGAGATAAGAAAGTACGAAACTTATCGCCTTTAAGAGAGCTAAAAGCAAAGATAATACTGCCTATTATCAGTTTAAAAATCATTTTTAATTTTTTTTGAAAAGCTACCATTGCTCCTCCTTAAAGACCTAGTCTTTTTTTTAAGTTTCTTAGTTTATCAAATGCATCTAGTGGCGAAAGGGTGTTAATATCTAAATTTTTTAGTTCGTCACGTATTTCAATTAGTAGGGGATCTTCTAGTTGGTAGAAAGAGAGTTGTACTGCATCTTCATTAAGTGTGGCAGTGCGTTTCTCTTTACTAGAGGGGGAAGAAGAGTTCGTTTTTTCCAACTGTTTTAAAATCCTCTCGGCTGCTGAAACCACCTCTCGAGGCATTCCTGCCATACGAGCAACGTGAATTCCAAAACTGTGCGCGACACCTCCTCGGCACAATTTACGCAGAAAGATAATATTTTTATTGACCTCTTTTACAGAAATGTGCCAATTTTTTACTCTAGGGAACTTCTCTTCTAAATTGTTTAGTTCATGATAGTGAGTAGCAAAGAGGGTTTTGGCGCGATACTCCTTATGTTGGTGAAGGTACTCTACTATTGCCCAGGCAATAGACATTCCATCGTAGGTACTTGTCCCACGGCCTATCTCGTCTAGAAGAACTAATGAGCGTGAAGAGAGGTTATGTAAAATTGTAGAGGTCTCTAGCATCTCTACCATAAAAGTTGACTCCCCTTTAGAGATATTGTCTGAAGCACCTACTCGTGTAAAAATCTTATCTATAATGCCCATTTTAAGTTGTGCTGCTGGAACAAAAGAACCTGTCTGGGCCATAAGAGTAATTAGGGCTGTTTGTCTTAGAAGAGCACTTTTACCAGACATATTGGGGCCTGTAAGAATTATTATCTGCTCATTGTTATTATCAAGAGACAGATCGTTTGCTATATACTCCTCTCCTGGAGGCATAAGAGATTCTATCACAGGGTGTCTTCCCTCTTTTATTTCAAGTTCGAAACCTAGGTTTAACTCTGGTTTAGAGTAGTTTTTCTCTTGAGCTAGAGTTGCGTAGCCTGTAAGACAATCTAAACGAGAGATAAGCTCGGCATTTTTTTGAATAACAGCTATACTCTTTTGAATCTCTTCTACAAGTAGTGAAAAGAGGAGTTGTTCTAGAGCTAGAATTTTATCTTGAGCTCCTAAAATTTTCTCTTCATACTCTTTTAGTTCCTCTGTTATATACCTCTCTGCACTTACTAATGTCTGTTTGCGAATCCAATGTTCGGGAACTTTATCTTTATGAGTATTTCTTACTTCTAAATAGTACCCAAACACATTGTTATATCCTATTTTAAGAGACGAAATACCTGTTGAATCGCTCTCGCGACGTTGAATTTGTGCAAGAATATCTTTTCCGTGACGAGCAATGTTTCGTAAATTATCTAGCTCTTGGTTTACTCCGCTGGCAATAACATTGCCCTTGCCAATTTGGCCTGCAGGGTCTGGCAGAATCTCTTGGTTTAATCTCTCTAGTAAAGCAGAGCAGCAATCTAATCTATTTGTTAACTCTTTAATCTCTTCGCATCTAAAGTTAGAGCAGAGCTCTTTAATGGGAGTAATCTGCTCAAGCCCTTTTTTGAGCATAGTTACTTCCCGAGGTGTTATTCTGCCTGCTGCAGCTTTAGAAACTACTCTCTCTAAATCTCCAACTTGAGATAGAGTTTCAATTAATTTTTCTCTTTGAGAATTGTTGTTTTTAATGCTCTCAACTATATTTAAACGAATATTTAGTTCGTCTATATTTTTAATTGGCATAGCTAGCCAATTACGTAGCATTCTTGAACCCATTGGGGTAGAGCATCTATCTACTGTTTGTACAAGAGAGGCTGCTCCCTCTTGAGCTCCAGAAAAGATCTCTAGATTCCTGAAGGTAAATTTATCTATCCAAACATAGTTACCCTCGTCTATTCTAGATAGTGAGCAAAGGTGCCCCAGCCCATCATGTCTAGTAAGTTCTAAATAAAAAAGTATGGCACCCGCGGCTGTTATGGCTAAAGGCATCTCTTCTACACCAAAACCTTTTAAAGAGTGTGTGCCAAATTGTTCTATTGTTTTTTCTTTGGAAGCCTCTGGTATAAAGGCCCACTCATCCATATCTGAGATATAGTAGTCTTTCCCAAAGCGTTCTTCAAAATGGCGGCGAACACTACGCTCCATTAGCAGCTCTTTGGGATTCATGCTAGAGAGAAGTAGATCTATATAATCGAGAGAACCCTCGGCAACTTTAAACTCTCCTGTAGAGATATCTAAAAATGCTATTCCAGCTTTATTTTTATGGAAATAGAGAGAGGCTAGGTAGTTATTCTCTTTATTTGAGAGAAGTTGGTCGTTATAGGCTACGCCAGGAGTAACTAGCTCTGTAACACCACGTTTAACAATTTTTTTTGTAAGCTTGGGGTCTTCTAGTTGGTCGCAAACTGCAACTTTATAGCCAGCTCTTACTAATTTGGGTAAATAACTATCTATTGAGTGATGTGGAAAACCAGCAAGTTCTACATGCGAGGCTGTTCCGTTAGCTCTTCTGGTGAGTACAATTCCAAGAACTTTAGATGCTGTAATAGCATCTTCTCCAAAGGTTTCGTAAAAGTCTCCTACACGAAATAGAAGAATAGCAGTAGGGTGCTTTGCCTTAATGGAAAAGTACTGACGCATTAATGGTGTGTCTGCTATCTGTTTTTGGTTGTTCATTCTTACAAAAATAGATATATTTTATTTCAAAACCCTATCTTTGTAAATAGACCTCTAAAATTAAAATTATCATGAAAACAACATTTAACTTAAACTCCTTTGCAATTTTTATGGCATTGGTTATTTCGGTTTCGGCCTGTACTAAAAAAACTCAAGAGCAGGTTGCAAACGAAAAGATTATGGAAATTATGAAACAGACAGAGGCGGTTGGGCTCTCTGTTGCGGTTGTAAAGCAGTGCTCTATTGCGTTTACTAATAGTTATGGGCTAAAAGATATTGAGAGCAATACTCCATTAACCAACCAAGATATTTTCCGTATTGCATCTATATCAAAATCTTTCACTACAACAGCACTTATGACTTTAGTAGAGCAAGGGGTAGTTGGTTTGGAAGCAGATGTTAGCGACTTGGTGGGGTTTAAAGTTAGAAATCCTAAATTCCCAGATGTTGTTATTACTCTAAAAAAATTGCTTTCGCACAGTTCAAGCTTAAATGATTCTCAAGGCTATTTTGTTTTAGACGTACTTAATCCAGAAACTAATCCAGATTATGCTAAATGTTATAATGACTATGAACCTGGAACAAAATATGAATATTGTAACCTAGGGTTTAACACAATTGGTGCAATTGTAGAAAAATATTCAGAAACACGTTTCGACAACTATATTGCCCAAACAGTGCTAAATCCTTTAGAGCTAGAAGCAAGTTTTAATCCAGACTCTTTAGACGCTTCAAAATTTGTAACTCTTTATAGCTATAACGAGGCAGACTCGGCAACAAAAAGAGACGCTTTCTTTAAACCGAGCCCACAAGCTTATGCAAGTAGGGCAGATGTAATTAATAATGAATATGTTGCGGGTTATTCAACTCCTGTTTTCTCTCCAACGGGAGGAATGAAAATAAGTGCACAAGGTCTTGCAAAATATATGCTTATGCATATGTTTGACGGAACCGAGCCCCATTCAGCCATACAGGTTATTTCTGAAGAGAGCGCAAAACTTATGAGAACACCAGTTATAGAGACAGCTAAAGGAGAACACTACTGTTTAGCTTTAAGAACTACAGAGAATCTTATTCCTGGCGAAGTTATGGTTGGACACACTGGAAGTGCATATGGGCTCTATAGCGCAATGTTTTTTGAACCCAATAAAGGCTTTGGTTTTGTTATTATGACAAATGGTTGCAAGCCCACACGTAAAGATGGCTTTATGGCAATTCAAGCAGATGTAATAAGAGCACTTTACGATACTTTTGTAAAATAAACATGGTAGGTAGTCTCTAAATAGTTGTAAATAGCAGTTGTGAAAAAGGTTCTGGTAATAACATATTATTGGCCACCTTCTGGTGGGTCTGGAGTGCAGAGGTGGCTCAAGTTTGTCAAATACCTTAGGGAGTTTGGCTGGGAGCCTATGGTGTACACTCCTTTAGACCCAGAGCGAATGGCTACAGACTCTTCATTGGAGAGTGAAATTCCTCTAGGGGTAGAGGTGTTGCAGAAAAAAATTACTGAACCCTATTCACTTTATAAATTTTTTACTGGCAAAAAAAAGGAGTCTATAAAGCCTGGATTTATTGCCAATAGTGGGAACTCTTCTCGTGCTCCTTTTAAAGAGCGACTCTCCCTTTTTGTTAGGAGCAACTTTTTTATACCAGATCCAAAGATGCTTTGGATCACTCCCTCGGCACGCTACTTAAAAAAAGAGCTCGCCCTTAACCCAGTAGATGTAATTGTAAGTACTGGGCCTCCTCACTCTATGCATCTTATAGCTCGTAAAGTTTCTAAAGCAACAGGAATTCCTTGGGTAGCAGATTTTCGTGACCCTTGGACTAAGATGTATAACTTTAAATATATGGGTTACTCCTCTTTAGTAGAGTCTATTCATAAAAAGTTAGAAAAGAAGGTTTTGAGAGATGCTAGTGAGGTGGTAACTGTTACCAATACAATTGCTGCGGAGTTTGAGCAGTTAGTTAATAGACCGGTACATGTTATCACTAATGGGTTTGACCCTGCAGATTTTTCAGATGTTAAAGTAGAACCAGAAGAGGGTTTCACTATTACTTACACAGGATTATTTGTTAAGACTCAAAACCCTATAACCTTTTGGGAAATATTAGGTGAAAGGTGTAGAAGAGATGCCAATTTTTCGGAAGAGTTAAAGATTAGACTTATTGGCCATACAGACTCCTCTGTTCTTGCCTCTATTCAAGAAAACAGATTAGAAAAGAACCTTATCTCTATGGAGTATACTCCCCATAACCAAGTGGTTGAGTGGCAAAGAAAAGCTAGAGTGCTTCTGCTCTGTGGTGGTAGAGAGCCAGAGAGTAGAGGTATTTTAACTGGAAAATTCTTTGAATATATGGCTGCAGCTAGGCCTATTTTAGGGTTTGGCCCAAAGGGTGGAGATATGGATATTGCTTTGGAACAGAGTGGGTGCGGAACTATGTTTGATTATGACCAGAGTGAGGGAGTTGAAGCTTTTATTGACCAACAATACCGTCTTTTTAAGGAGGGTTCTACAGCTGTTGTAGAAGGGGAAATAGATAAATATTCTAGAGTTGAGCTCACTCGCAAAATGGCAGAGGTTTTTAATTCAGTAATTGATAAAATGCAGTAGTAATGAATGTTTTTAAACAAGATGTAATGGAAAGGATTAAAAGATATTGGCCATATCAAGTTATTATATTGCTTTTTATTGCAATTGCCTATCTTTTTACCCCGCAGGTATTTCAGGGCAAAGTAGTTAATCAATCTGATATCTCCTCTTGGAGAGGTATGGCAAACGAGATTATTGAATATAACCAAGCCAACCCAGAAGAAGATCCAACTTTATGGACAAATTCTATGTTCTCTGGAATGCCAGCAACAACAATTTCTGTAATTTATAAAGGAGATTATACAGACTTTATCTATAGAGCGATACATAAAATTACTGGTAAAAGGCCTCCCAGCTATCTTCTTATTAGCTTGATAGGCTCTTTTATGCTTTTTATGGCTTTTGGAGTAAATGTTTGGTTGAGTGCCATTGGGGCTTTTGCTATTACCTTCTGTTCTTATAATTTGCAAATTATTCAAGTGGGGCATAACTCAAAAATGGTTGCAATAGCATTTATGCCTTGGGTTTTAGCAGCACTAGTATATGCCTATCGCAAAAAACCATTTTTAGGTTCACTGCTTTTTGCATTTGCTTTGAGCTTTGAGCTTAAGGCAAATCATCCGCAGATAACATATTACCTTGCAATAATTGTTTTAGGTTACGCTTTCGTACAGCTCTATATTGCTTTTAAAGAGAAACAACTTCCAAGGTTTATTAAGACAAGTCTATTACTTTTATTTGCAGGCCTTCTTGGTATTGCAGTAAATATAAATCATTTATGGCCTACTTATGAGTACTCAAAATATACTATGAGAGGAGGCTCAGATTTAGCTTTAGAGCAAGGAATAAACCAAGAGGGGTTAGATATTTCCTATGCTACAAATTGGTCTTACAGCCCTGGAGAGATGCCAAATTTAATGATTCCTAATTTTAATGGAGGCTCTTCTGGAGGTGAACTTTCAAGAGATTCAGAGACTTATAAAGCCTTGCAAAGGGCTGGTTATAGCGGAGCAAACCAAGCTATAAAACAGTTACCTCTCTATTGGGGGCCACAGCCTTTTACTGCAGGTCCAATGTACATGGGAGCTATTTCTCTCTTTTTATTTATTCTAGGTTTAATTCTAATTAGAGGGCCAGAAAAGTGGTGGTTAGCATCTGTTTCTCTCTTGGCTGTGTTACTCTCTTGGGGCTCAAATTTCCAATTTTTAACGGAGTTTTTCTTTAATTACATACCTCTATACAATAAATTTAGAACGGTATCTATGATATTGGTAATATTGCAAATTACAATTCCACTGCTTGCAATTCTTACCCTTAATAAATTACTAGTAGCTAAGAATAATGTAAGCGAAGATTTACAGAAGAGTGCACTTGAAAAAGAGAGAGTCAAAAATGCTCTACTAATCTCTCTTGGTATAACGGCAGGTGCTTCATTGCTTTTTGCGCTTATCCCTTCTCTTGCGGGCTCTTTTACCTCTAATGCAGATTCTCAACTACCAGAGATAATGAGAGGCGCTTTAGTAAAAGATAGAATGGCTCTCTTGAGTGCCGATGCTTTCCGCTCGCTACTCTTTATTTTGGCTACAGGAGTTATTATATGGTTTGGTTATTTAGGTAAAATTAAGAGGGGTGTGCTGTTTGGAGTTATTGCACTTTTAGTAATTACAGACCTTGGCTTTGTAGGGAAACGTTATTTAAACAACAATCACTTTGTTAAGAAGCATGTCTTTGAAAACCAGTATGCCCTTAGACCTGTAGATAAGGTAATATTAGAAGACCAAGACCCCAACTATAGGGTTTTAGATTTGAGCATAAATACTTTTAACGATTCTCATGTAAGTTATCATCATAAAACAATTGGAGGCTATAGCCCAGCTAAGCTACAGACCTACCAAGATATAATAGATGTTCATATCTCTAAAGAGATGGCTCAGTTTGGGCAAGATATAGCCCAATGCCGCACTATAGAAGAGGCTCAAGAGTCTATGGGTGAATATCCTGTTTTAAATATGCTTAATACTAAGTATTTTATTTTGGGTGCAGATAATATGCCTATAATAAATAGTGAAGCCTATGGAAATTCATGGTTTGTATCGAATATTGTGGAGGCAACATCGCTCACTCAAGAGATAGAGCTGCTGGGTTCGGGAGTTGATCTAAGAAATACGGGTGTTGTTCACTCCCAGTTTATAGCAGCAACTGTAGGTGTCTCTAAAGATACAATTGCTGCAGAAGAGCTAATAGTACTTACAGAGTATGCTCCCAATAAGTTAACTTACCAATACAATGCATTAGCCCCGAGGCTAGCAATTTTTAGTGAGATCTACTACCCAGCAGGGTGGAAAGCATATATAGATGGAGAACCTATACAAATATTAAAAGCAAACTATATATTGAGAGCCCTTAAATTGCCTGCTGGCAGCCATACTGTAGAGTTTAAATTTGAACCAGAATCCTTTACAAAAGGAGCTCTTTACTCCTCTATTGCATCGGGCATACTTATTGTATTATTACTATTATGGGCATTAGTTGCTATTCTTAATAGAAGTAAAGATTGAGAAAGAACCTTATATATATAGCTACTGTTGTTGCGGTGCTTTTGTTATCTAGTATGGCAAACTCTGTAGAGATTGCCAATGGGGTGCTACACAATTGTGGCGAGTTTAAGGCGTGTCAAACAGGCTCTTTTTCTGCAACTATCCCAGACAGTATTGTAGGCCGCACAAACTCGGCACAAGGGAACTATTATAACGGAGGCTGGAGTGGCTCTGGTACTTTCCTGCATTTTAGTGTTAAACTAGATAGAAACCTATTTGGTTGGCGGTTAAAAGAAAAGTATCTAAATAAAAATTTTCTACCCGTCTCCTACAAAAGAGACAAAAATAGTGCTTTGTTTTACAGCCATGCAAAGCGGTACTTTATATATGCTCTTAGAGAGATAATTATTTAATAATTAATGTAAAACACTCTGAATGTGTGCGTAATCTTATTTATAGTGAGATTGCTGTGCTTTAGAGAGATGAAATAAAAATTACATTCAATTATTAAAAATTATTATGGAAAATATAGAAAAAAAACTTAATATTAAATTAGTTACTTTATTAGTAATCATTATATTACTCGCATTATTCTCTTTCTTTACAAACTATGTAAAGGTTGGTGTTGTACTCTCTTTAGTTGCTGTCTCACTTCTTTTTTGTGGAGTAAAAAAAGAGGTCTATACAGAAACTGGTAGCCCAGTTAAGCGCCTTACATTCTATTTTGAAAGCAGTAATCTTAATACAGTAGAGCGCTCTATTAAAGCAATTCTAAAGGGCGAAGCCCCTAAAGTTGAGTTTCTCCCAGCTAGTAATGGGCGCATGGATGTCTTTATTACGAAAGATAGAAAATATGCAGCAGTTACCCTTTCACGCTATGTACCTCATAGATATGAGCCAGTAGGAGAGGCAATAAAATTTAAAAACCATGAGGTAAAAGCATTATGCAACTACCTGCAGCTATAATTGGCGTTTGCAAGAGGTTACAGAAGGCTATGCACCAACACCAGTAGAATAGCTATAGGGGAAAGGTATTTTATTATAAACATTATTGCTTTAAAAAGTATTGGCTTAAGAGAGATAGTGCCGCCGCTTGTAAGTTCGTCTAATACATTGCTACGTTCCATTCTCCAACCTACAAATGTTACTACAAGTAATCCACCCACAGGTAGTAATATATTAGAAGAGGTATAATCAAATAGGTCAAAAAATGTTTTACCAAATAGTGTCACATGGGAAAGAATCCCTTGAGAAAGAGAACTTAAGCTGCCAAATACTCCAACTACAATAAAAGTGATAAGTACAGAGTTAAGGCGGCTCCATTTAAGTTCTTCTGTGCAAAAAGCTACAATAACCTCTAATAGCGAGATAGATGAAGTGAGCGCGGCAATAAGCAAAATAAAGAAGAAGGCCGAGGCAATTATCTGACCAAACGGGAGCTGTGCA
>Ga0265293_10011378_pt1 | contig 12127 bp, 9 predicted proteins | sample Munlanlewell138R_FD_192505 | JGI IMG/M metagenome (GOLD analysis project Ga0265293, IMG submission 192505) | Leachate microbial communities from a municipal landfill in Southern Ontario, Canada - Leachate well 138R | ecosystem: Engineered > Solid waste > Landfill > Unclassified | place: Canada... | reverse complement strand
ATTCCTTTTCATATTTGTTCTTATCCATAAGGATTTCGTTAACTATACTGCCGTCACTAGTAAGGAGTATTAATCCTTCAGATTCCTTATCTAATCTCCCGATAGGGAAAATACGTTCAGGATGATTGATAAAATCAATTATATTTCCTTTAATATGTCTCTCAGTCGTACAAGTAATTCCAACTGGTTTATTCAATACTATATAGACAAAGTCTTTTACCGGCTTTAAATATTCGCCGTTAACTTCAACTTTATCTCCAGGATTAACATCCTGACCGATTTCAGCTTTTTTACCGTTGATTCTAACCCTTCCCTGAATGATTAGTTCATCAGCTTGTCTTCTTGAACATATGCCTGCAGAACTTATATAGTTGTTAATTCTCATTCTCTACCTCATTAATCCGAATGGACATGATTTTTATCGTCATCCTTATGACTGTGGTCATGCCTTTCTTCTTCTATTATATGCTTATGTGTGTGTGAATGACTCATAAAATGTGTATGCGTATCGCCGTCGTGCGTATGCGTGAAGGTGTGTATGTGCATATGGGTATGGTTTGATATAAGGGTATCAGCAACAACAAGGGCTGACCCTGCAATCATAAGGAATAATGCTAAGATATAATACTCTGTCAGTGCTTCATGCAAAATTATGAAAGAAAGAAGTGCTCCGACAAATGGCGCAATAACATAGAATGCGCTGGTTTTTGCAGCTCCAAGCTCATGCTGGGCTTTTACATAGAAAAAGATACTTAATCCATATGCTACAAATCCTAAAATAAGAGCTAAGGCAATATATTTAAAATCCGGAATACTTTCTTTTATTGCAAATGCTACTATTAAAGACCCAATCCCCGAGAAGATTCCTTTTATAACCACTATCTGGTAAGTATTCTTGCCTGATATTTTTTTTGTAAAATTATTCTCAAATCCCCAGCAGACAGTCGCTGCTAATATGAATATTGAGCCATATGAAAGAGTAAAGCTTGATATATCATCAAATGACAGCAGTACGCTAGACAGCGTGATAAGCAGGAGTGCTGCCCATAAACGTTTTGAGATAACTTCTCTGAAGATCAACAGAGCGATAACGGATGTTGCGGCTATCTCGAAGTTATTAAGAAGGGAAGCACTTGATGATGCTGCAGTTTTAAGACCTATCATAAGCAGTATCGGAGCAGCTATATCAAGAATTATCATTCCAATCACATATGGAAGATCAGGTTTTGACAGTTTTTCCTCAGTATTTTTGTGTGTAGATGATCTGACAAGATAAATCACCCCCACTCCTATGCCTGCTCCGAAATACAAAAGAGAAGCCATAAAAACAGGGCTGATTTTTTCTAATAGAAGTTTTGACAGCGGCATATTAATCGCATAGAATACTGCTGCAAATAGGGCATATGTTATTGATTTGATTTTCTTATTGCGCATAATTTTTCCTTAAACTCTTTTGTCTGTAAATCACTCCCGGCAGGTCCTAAATGATCATGCTCTTTGTAATTATCCTGATTTCATGCTATTAGGATTATATCAGATAAGCAAAACAACTTATACTTATCTGTTTATCATATTATATGCATATAATTTTATAAAATTAATGTAAGCTATTGACATGTAGGTTCATGTGCTATAAATTTTAACAATGGTAAAATATTTCAACTAAGTTAAAATATTTGGAGGCATTGTGAAACAGACAAAAAAAGAACGAACGCAAAAAGAAATTATCGAATCTGCGAAATATATCATTCATGAAAAAGGATTCGAAGCCGTTACTGTACGGCATTTGGCAGAAGTAACAGGATATTCACACACTAACCTATATTACTATTTTAAAGATATGAATGCGTTTTTTTGGATATTACGGCTCGATATGATTGAAGATATGATTTCAGAACTCACATCCATTTCCTTTGAAAAGGATGATCCGATAGAAGAAATCCTTGATGCGTTCTTCTGCTATACAGACTATTTCTATGAACATCCCAATGTCTTTCGCTTTTTTTACTTTTATCCTTTTATTCAACCAGATAAAGATGACAGCTACAAGAATCTAGAACAGAAATTTAACGGCATATGGCAGAAATCCTTTATCAGACTAGCCTTCGAAGGTATTATTCAAACCGAGGATATTCAAATTGTCGCAAAGGCTATCATTTATGCTTTGCAGGGAATGATTATGCTGTCTTTCTCTTCCAATGGTGCAAATTCAAAAGAAGATATCAAAGATGAGCTTATAAAGCTTGTAAATTACTTATTAAGAAATAATAAAAATTATTAAGACCAGCTATAAAATGTCAAGCGACATTTTAAGATAAAAAACCTAAAAGCAGTAAGCAGTAAAAAGCAATGAAACTTGAAAATTGAATAGGAAAAGTGTAACAAAACAAAAACACAGCTTAATTTGTGTCGGAAACAGATAAGAGAAATAAACGCTACCGAGATTCGAACGCTCTGTTTTCGGAAAGTACAGCAAAGATAATGTAACAAAGTTTTCTGGCTATAGCACCAACAGCAACATTGTGGTGCTTTCCCCGGGTCTTGAGACGTTTGTAATATTCCGAAAGATTCGGATCGGACCATGAGGCTACATTGGCTGCAGTATAGATGGCTCTCCGGAGATAGGGCGAACCTCGTTTGGACATGTGCATCTGAGAACCTTCGAAATTGCCGGACTGACTGACGCAAGCATCCAAGCCCGCATAAGCGACCAGTTTCTTACCGTCGCTGAAGCGTGAGATGTCACCGATTTCACTGACTATTACAGCTCCGATGACAGGACCGATGCCAGGTATCGTCGTAATGAAAGAATTTGTTCGTTCCATATACTCCGCAATCTGTGCATCGAGCATTTCAACCTGTTCTTCAATGAACTCAAGCTGGTCGATGAGCTGCCGAAGCTGGAAGGCAAAGGCATCCGTGGCGATTTTTATTCCCAGAGATTTTGACGCGACAGCTTTAAGCTCAAGAGCTTTCTCCACTCCGAAACGACCTTTGCTTGACTTGGCAAGGAGATTGGATAATTTCCGGGTATTGATCCGGCTTAATTCTTCAGGCGTAGTGAAATTGCTTAAGACTTCACGGGATGAAATACCGAAAGTGTCGGAGAAAAGGCTCTCATATTCGGGAAAGACTTGGTCGAGCAAAGCGATTGCCTTGCGTTTCAAATCCGAGCATGTATCGACCTCATAAGCCCTGAAACGACACAGCTGCCTTAATGCGAGTGTTTCTTCGTTGGCTACGGAAGACTCCTGATACTCGCCCAGCATAAGTACTTTGGCGATTACTAAAGCATCAACCGAATCGTTTTTCACCTTTCGGATCAGCATGTTGCGGTATGCATCAGTGACAATCGGGTTGATTACCTTGACGGAAAATCCCAGGCCGACGAGGAAAGAGTAAAATACGAGCCAGTAGTGACCTGTCGATTCCATGCCAATGAGACAGTTGTCAGGCAATACCTGATGTTTTTCGAACAAAGTGAGCAGTTTAGCAGTACCGGCAGCAGTATTAGCGACTTTCTTAGACGGTTCTACAATTCCATGGGAAGCGTCAAGAATGCTAATCTCATGGGAGTTTTTGGAGATATCGATGCCGATGTAAAACATGTTGCACCAACCTTTCAATGAAAAGTTACAGATGGAGGTTATCCGCATGACTCTACGGGAATGCAACCTTGTTAGACATACGGGTCAACTACCCATCCAGCTCATTCGCATACTGCCCGCAGAGATGAGGCGTAAGTCTTAATAACGAAGCTTAACTTCAAGGAGAGCAACTACGCCCTCAACCTGTACGGTTCTATTATCCCACATGGCTTATGGGAGTAAAAGAAGCATTTAACAGAATGCCATGATTCTGTCTAATATTAATATACAAGGAGACATGTTTATGACGCAATTTTTCAAAGTGAACTTTCAGCCGCTCTATCGGGTAGCACAATTTTTGGCTTTAGCAATGCTTCTTATTATTCCATTACAAATCGCTATATACATTATTTCTCCACCACCAGGTACAGTTAAAGGTTTCTTTGAACTCTACAGGTTAATCCTCTTTTAGGATTATTAAGCTTGGATTTTCTTTATCTGTTTAATAATATGATTATCGTTATAGTATATCTGGCACTGTTTTTTTTACTTTATAAAGAAAGACCGGTTGCTGTAATATTGGCCTTTATACTTGGAGTAATCGGTGTTGCATGCTATTATCCTTCTAACCCTGCGTTTGAAATGCTTACTTTGAGTAGTCAATATTTCCAAGCTTTACCTGATCAACAAATTATTTACTTAGCTGCTGGTGAAGCTTTAATGGCAGGATATACAGGTACATCCTTTGATGTGTATTATGTTTCAAGCACAATATGTCTGTTGCTCTTTGCTTTTTCAATAATCAGAAGTACAGAGTTCAGAAAATCTGTTGGGGTATGGGGACTAATTTCCGGAATTTTTATGATTATTCCATCATCTGCTGGAGTGATAGGTATGATTTTTTCTTTTCTGTCTCTCATTCCATGGGTGGTCTTTATAGTGCTGCTTATGTCGAAATTTAAACATCTGTCAGCTAATATCCAGAATAATGAATAATATAAATAAGAGCCTAGATTAATTTTCATAAGTCAGCTTTTACCGGTACCTTATTTACAAATACATCAACTATATCTGGGTCAAATTGTGTGCCAGAACACCTTAGAAGTTCATTAATAGCATCTTCATGCCTCATTGCTTTTTTATAGCTTCTTTCACTAGTCATTGCATCATAAGAATCAGCAACAGCAATAATTCTTGATTCTATAGGAATATTCTCACCCTTTATCCTGTATGGGTAACCGTTGCCATCCCATCTTTCATGGTGATAAAGGATGCATTGCGATAACTCTGAAAACTCAGTGCTTGAACTTAATATTCTCCATCCTGCCTCAGAGTGTTTCTCTATTTCTTTTCTTTCCTCATCATCCAATCTTCCATTCTTGTTAAGGATTTTCTCATTAATTCCAATTTTACCTATATCATGAACTAATCCGGCTATTCTTATCTTATTTACTTCCTGCTTATCAAGGTTCATATTTATTGATATTGCTTCACATAACTTACTGACTCTAACTGAATGCTGAGATTCTCTGTGGCTTTTTTCAAATAAAGCATTCATAATAATTCCAGTAGTCTTGCTTCTGGTACTTGAACGTTCTGATAATTTATGACTGTACATGTGATTTTCCGCATTGGCTAAAACTTCCATAATAGATTCGTAAGATTCAGTTTTAGTACCACAACCATATGAAATCGATAATTCAATATTCGCTATTTTTTCTTTTAAAGCTGTTTCTTTTATTTGACTTGCTATTTTGAAGGCTTCTTCCTTGGTTGTTTTAGGTAGAATGATCATGAATTCATCGCCTCCATAGCGGATAACTAAATCGTTTGGTCTGCATGAATTTTTTATTGTGTTTGCTGCTTTTTTTAGAAGTTCATCACCTGTATCGTGTCCAAAAGAGTCATTAACAATTTTTAATCCATTAGTATCAGCTATTACGATAGAAAGAGGAAGATTATCTATAATATCAAGATTTTTTATTTCCTGTTCAAAATATCTTCTGTTATATAGGCCTGTGAGAAAATCATGATTATTAATATAAATCAATCTGTTCTCTGCATTTTTTCTTTCTGTAATATCTTGGATTGTTCCAGTAGTTCTTGTACAGTTTCCAGTATCATCAAATTCTGGTTGTATACGTAAATCGATTGTTCTGACTTCATTATCTTTTCTAATAACGGGTATTTCAGACTCAAGTATCGTTTTTTCTTTTCTTGCTTTAAAAAATCTTTTAAGAGTGTGATCTCTTTGATCTGGGCGAACAAATTGCATAATATCAGCTAGTTTTCCGGAAAATTCTGTTTGCGTAATACCGAATATATCTAAAGCTTCATCTGAGAAAACAAGTTTATCTCTTACAATATCATAGTGAAAACTTCCGACATGAGCAATTTTCTGAGCGACTCTTAGATCATATTCCTTTTCTTTAAGTTCTTCTAATAATTTAACATGTTCCGTTATAACTTCAGTATAGACGATGATGCCGCCTATAGTCCCATCATATTCATACCATGGACGGCATTCCCATCGTGTCCATTCAAAAGATCCATCTTCTCTTATGTAGATATCTTTATCTTCTGAAAAAGTTTCTCCAAGTAATGCTTTTTGGTGGACATCTCTCCATTTCTGAGGTAAATCAGGAAACACATCGTAATGATGCTTTCCTATTATATTCTCATCTTTTAAATTATATTCATCTTTATAGCGCTGACTTACATAAAGGTAATTCAAATTCTTATCATGCACTGCGATTGCGCTTCTGCTATGTTCAATTATGTAACGCATCAGATCATGAGAATGGATTAAGTCCTGCTCTATCTTTTTACGGGATGTTATATCTGTATCGCTTCCTCTGTATCCTTTTAAGTTTCCATTATCATTTAAAATTGGAAATCCGGTAGTTGAAAGAACTATAATGGAGCCGTCTTTAGTGACCGCTTTATTCTCCAGCCCATTGAAGAGACCTTTTTGCTTAAATACATCAAAAGCAATATGTTTTAATTTGTCACGTTCTTCATCAGGCCACATATCATAAAAATGTTTATTATTTATCATTTCATCTTGGCTGAATCCAGTAATTGTTTCACAAACATGATCTACAAAGGTATACAATCCTTTTTCATCAACTTCCCAGGTAAAAGTCCTGCTCTGCTCACTTAACTGCCTGTAGCGTTCTTCACTCTCTTTTAATGCTTTTTCAGTCTTTCGCTGTTCAGTGATATCCTGCATGATACCATGTGTCTGTTTGAATTTGCCATCAGCTTCATATGCGATTTTACCTTCAAAGGCTATTAAAAGGTGTTTGCCGTTTTTACTGATCATTTCGACTTCGCTACTGATAAATCCCTGAGTTTTAAACAACTCAAAACGCTTTTTGAATGAATCAATATATTCAGGACATAAAAAGTCTCCAAGCCATTTGCCTATAACCTCATTTCTGTCATATCCGAAAGTCTCAAGCCATTTTTTGTTGACTTCGACGAAACAGCCTTTTTCATCCAGAGCCAGATATCCTAAAGGAGCCTGCTCAAATAACAGTTTGAATCGTTCCTCAGAGAGTTTCAGTTGCGTCTTAGTATGTGAAAGCGTCTGCTGACGAACTAGAAAAAGGGTTAAAATAGCGGTTACTGTAGGGAAAATCAACATTACAGGTAAAGCAACAGTTCTGATTACATTAATGTTTTCAGGGTAGGGGATAATGAGCATGCAAGCGAGCATTACGATATGAACGATTACACCCATTGCCAAAATATTCAGCCAGCGGAATTTTGAGGATTTCTGATAAATCCACTTTCTCCAAATCAGACCGATAGCTGCACTGGTTACTATGACCGATATACCTGGCAGCATTCCGGTTCCATCCATGACTAGTCTTGTAATTGAAGCAGTTATGACAGTAATTACTGTCGGAATCGGGCCAAATATGAGAGCAGTTACGCTAATAAGAATTGAACGGGTATCGAAAATAATTCCAGGTGAAAGCTTAAATGGTATATTCATAATAGCAAAGCAGATTAAAGAAATAATAAAACCGCTGAGGATAGGCTGCATACGTTTGTATTTGGAGGGCAACAGATATATAACCTCGTGAATAAGGGAAAAAACTACTAGCAGAGCCGCATTAGTGATTAATGCAATTAAAATATCTGGTCCCATATGTTTTACTACCCCCGAATAACATCATTTGCCCGTATATCAGTATCTAACATCTAACGATTTTATACTACTAATATAACTATTTAAATCCTGCGTTTTCAAAGAAGGTGAATTGTATATCAAATAATCAATACAAAATGTGTTTATTCTTTAGTTAATCTTACTGATTAGCCTGTTACTTGTTTATTTTATCAAATTTGCTCAATTAATCAATAATAAACTTATAAAGAGTATTACTCAACTAAATTGTGTGACTAGAGAAACTTATAAGAAAATTTATAAATGATACCAAGAAAAAATTAATGTGTTGAGAAGTCTTATAGTAAAGAAGACACCTCACATTAGTGAAGTGTCTTTGTTTTATATCTAAAAACTATATATCGATAATTCTATTTATTAACCAGCCTTACAGGGCGTGCCTCTATATATCCTCGATACCCTTGTGGCTCCATCTGAAACCTTGGAGCATCATCATCAGCCCACTCAAAACCATAGAGTTGCGGATTGTATGTTTTCATGACTTCCCATAAATCTGTAATGGCTTCTTCAAAGTCTTCATCTTTAAAAGGCTGCCCTTGAAATACCATCATCTTGCATGGTGGAAGCGTGATAATATCTAGTCCTTCAGGTACATTTCCTGTATAATCCTTTGGAACTTCAACACCCTGTACATAATATGAGGTTCCTGGTGTCCTGAAAGCATCAGGAAGCCACATACCTACAGGTTCATATAATGCTTCCTTAATGCTGCTTAATAGTCCCCATATATCACATCCCACTTCTTCGCAGTATTCGAAATAATCTTCTGCTTTTATCCCTCTTTTTAATATCAGTTTCCTCTCGGGTCTTTCAATGACTTGGACAAATACTGTATTCGTGTTTGATTTCTTTTCCATTTTCTTTTCTCCTCTCATTAAGTAAAGATATTGGTTATGTATTGAGTATGGTATAAAAAGATAAATAGGAGGGAATTCTTTTCTATATCTATCTGGGGTAATACCGAACTGCTTCGTAAAAGCTCTTGTAAATCCTTCATGTGAATCAAAAACAAAGTCTAAAGCGACATCTACTATTTTAACTTTGTTGTCTCTCAACCTCAAAGCAGCTTGTGTAAGTCTGAGAGAACGTATATATTCGAATGGGGATTTGCCTATAAGCTCTTTAAAAAGCCTTGTGCAGTAAAATGGCGAGTAACCAGCGCATCTTGATAAATCATACAAAGTAATTTGCTCATTGATATGATCATTTATGTAGTCTTGCATCCGCTGTATTGCATCTATCCTTTCCAGATTATCCATTACCTATCTCCTGACACAATATTAGCAAATGAAAGAAGCAGAGTCTTGACTTGAATTGCTAATATGAAAAGATAAAATCATATTTATTATACCATTCACTGTTATCTCGAATAATATTAAGGTTTGTCGCTGACTCCTTGACCCATATCGTTTATGGTGCTGTCTCTGCCATAACTGTAAAGCGCTACAGCATTATTCTCAGAGACTGTAATAACAGCAAAATGACGGGAAGGGCCTTCAAAGACATTACTATGGTCTACCCAAGTTCCACTATTAACATAATATTTATCATCACCGACACTACGAATTGCCGGTATATGAGTGTGACCAAATACTACAATGTTAACATTTTCATCTGGATTATCAAGATACTGTGTTTTGGCTTGTTCAAAAAAGTAAGTCCATTTTAAAGCACCAGCTGTTGCTTCAATAAAGCTGCTTGGTTTCTTGACAAGATTGAGAGCTTGTCTTTCGGACCATGTGCGCTGAATATTCCTAAATAATACGGCGCTGATGGTTCCATCTTCCTGTTCGGAAGGGTAAAAATCCAGAAATGTATATTTATCGTTAAACCCAGCGATATGTATATCGAAAACTTCCTCCTCAAGACCTTCTTTGATAGTAAGATGTCCTGAAATATTCTTAATAATTGAGTAATATACATAAGCTCCATATTGGTCAATATCGGTTTTATCTGGAATATTCGTAACAATTGGAAGAGTTCTTTCTAATTTAGGGGAATCTTCAAGTACCCATGTAGCAGCATATCTGGCATAAAAATACCCTGCTGGTAAGATCGTATCCTCATTACCGCAAAGTTCAGCGTTTGTGAGTGTATCTGGTGCGGAAAACACATCATATCTATGACTATGCTCAATAACAATTTCTTTATTCTTACCAGTATAATATGCACCTAATCCTTCTGTATCTCTAGCTTGGACAATACCTGGCACTGCTTCTTGCAGTACCTCAGATTCAAGCAAAAGATCATGATTTCCCGGCACATAAACTACCTTTATACCTGCAGATATAAGATTATTAAGCTCATCTATTACTTCCTGATTGTTTGCTATGCAATCTTTAAAGAATTTGACCGGATCAGAATGGCTAGGATAAAATACAGGAAGATACCAATCATCCAGAAAATCTCCTGCTATAACAAGTTCTGATACATCATCTGTATGTTGAAGCCGTTGTAAAAATTCAATCAAAAACGGCCTGTTCAAAATTATTTCTGAATATCTATCATCTATACCCAAATGGATATCACTTATAATGACTATCTTATTTCTTTCACTGCCTGCTGCCCACAAAGGATCTACTGCACTAAGTTTGTTATTCCTACCGCATCCTGTGAATAGCATTGAGATAGAGGCAACTATGCTGCATATCAGTATTAAAGATATAATTTTCTTTCTCATGTTTCTCTCCTATAATTGTTTAAATGTCTTAACTGCGCTATTGTTTTTCATAAAGTTAATTAATAACTCTCACTCCCACATTTTACAGAATAATGTATAAAAGTCACGCTTATGTTGAGAACTGATAGTGATTTGCATTATTACCTAATCACTTACTAAAGTATATATTAATAAGAGCAGTTATACAATTTAATTTTCACTACATTAATATAAATAATGTACAATTTATATTAAAATGCTCATACTCAGAATTGACAAAATACTGATGAGACCTAAATACAGAGATACAATTATAAACGGAGTGAAAGCAAAAGGATTTCCAAGAGTACCAGTTGATTACGGATATCGTGATTCAAAAAACTTTTGGTATACAAGGTTCAGAAGACCTGTTTCTGAATTCCTGCTAGTACATGAAGGAAGCATACAGTCAGTCCGGTATGCAGCAGACAGAATTAATGATAAAGTCAAATTTACTGATGATGCATGTGAAAAGCTAGTGAAGGTTCCGAGAATTTTCTTAAATACTGCATTAAAAGGATGTGTTGAATGGGCAAGAAAAAACAATGTTGAAGTAATTGATGCTCAGCATATGGATACAATAAATGATAAACATTCAAGAGAGAAGAAAGAAAAGTGATAATACAAAAAGGTTAAGCAGTCTTTTTTGTAGCACTCATAACAATAAGTGAGAGGTCATCAAATGTATCAGCATTTAAGATTTCAACATCTTTAAATCCAAGATTCTCTTTAGCCCAGACTGCCCAGGGACGCCATATTTTTTTTGGTTCTTCAATATCATAGCATGCTTTGATTTCGACTATTCCTGTTTTTTCCCAAAGATGGCGCCACCAGTTTTTGCTGTGGAAACTGAACATTTCTGCTTCCCAAAGCTCTTTTAGCGTATCGGGGTAACCTTTGTCAAATTCTTTTTTCAAACCTGGAACAACAATTCCAAACTGCCCTCCGGGTTTTACCAGTTTGGAAAATGTGCAGGGGAAGTAAGCTTCATCCGCACCATAATATGTATAGCTGTCTATTGATATTGCTGCATCAAAGAATCCTTGAGCATAGGGTAGAGCATGAGCTTCTGCATGTATAGGATATACAAGATCGGCAACCCCAGCTTCTCTGAAACGCTCTAGATTTTCAGTAGCACTAATCCATAAGTCATTGGCAAATACAGTTACTCCGAATTCCTTAGCAAGAAACACTGATGTAATTCCTTTTCCACAACCCATGTCAAGAACCTTCATGCCAGGTTTAAGGTCTATATGCTCACATAGTTCTTCCAAAAGCCACAGAGGATTTGGACCCATCCAGTTCTCACTGACCCATTTCTTATCGTATTTTTCTGATCTTGGATATTGTTTCATATAGTTGATCCCCTTATACCATCTTAGATTTCTGTAACAAAACATGCCATTTCCAAAGCAATATCAAAGTGTCCTGTATCATGCTGAGTTCCTGTAAATTCTCCAGGTTTATGTCTTGTATCCCATTTTGGGGCATCAAGCAGGTCTCCGCTTGTAAAAAAAGTATATAGGTTTAGTCCTCTGAAAGAACACATAGCCTGCAGACCTGCACATTCCATTTCTACAGATATGCATCCATCTTCTTTATGTTTTTTAAAGTTGTTAACAGTTTCTCTGTAAAAAGAATCTG